>SDBT01020195.1_pt1 | contig 10423 bp, 11 predicted proteins | sample 2277101 | NCBI WGS metagenome assembly SDBT01 (sample SAMN10404973, study PRJNA504765) | marine sediment metagenome | isolation source: marine sediment core GS10_PC15, 103 cmbsf | place: Arctic Ocean: Southern Knipovich Ridge | collected 2010
TAGAAAAACCAACGCCTCCAATTGATAGAAACTTAAACAACTCTATCCAAAAAAAGGTTTTTTGTCTTTCTTCTAAAACTACATTCTTTTTTTCTTGTTCAAATTTCTCCTCCCTCATTTTTTCAAGTTCATCCTGCGTTTCTTTTAAAGATTCTTTCAGTGTTTTATTTTCATTAATAACAATTTTTACTACGCCCGGGCTTTTCAGGTCTTTTTTGGTTAAATCCGTTATTTTTTTATTATTTTTGTGACCCGACATGTTAAGTAAAAAATAGGTTTATCGGGTCCTTTTCTGACCAAGAAAAAGATTTAAATGGTTTAAATGGAACAAATTCAGTAAATGGACGAAATGATTCGAATTCTACAAACCCTGGAAATGGCTTAAATTGTTTAAACGGGAAAAATGGCGCAGGATAATCAGTCGGATTTTCGCCAAACCCAACACAATTGCCACCCTTATCTCTCATTATCCCATTCTCAAACCAGCCAACGTATCTCCCAGAATAATTAAAAAGATTTCCATCTTTTACAAAACCAATGCTTTTGCCGGGAAAGCTAACTAACCTACCATTATCAAGTAGCCTTAAGGTTGGCGCTCCGTATCTATTGTAAATTGTGTCAATTTCTTGCTCGTTCATAAATGAGACGATACTTTACAACTTACGTTTTTATCTCCCCGCTCATTAATTTTGGTAAAAGTAAATCACGAAGGATATTTTAATTTTAATTTTATTTCTCAATTAATTTTTCGATCTAAAAATGAAAATTCTTAAGCCAATGAACTATTTTTTGAAACGACTTTGTCCTCGACAAAACACTTCCCAGCCATCCCATAATTAATCCTAAAATTGATAATATAATTGCAGCAGCATAAGGATTTTCAAAAAGTTTTACAAGATTTTCCTGTTTTGAAAAAAAACTATATAATAAAAACATTAAAAGACCCCAGAGTGCACTAAGTGCAAAATATTCAAAATCCCTTTTTTCTTTTGATCCTATAAAATAACGAAACGACCAGACTGTAATAAATCCAGGTATAACAAAGAGAAAAAAATGAAAATTCAATGGTTGTTCTAGCATATTAATATTATGAATATTTTAGAAATTTATTAATTTTTGACCCTTTGGTTTGGAGTGCTTAAGACTTCTTTTAAAAGTTGCGTAGCAGGATTAATAGGGCGCGCAATTCCAAGTCCAACGATTTCATATCTTTGTTGCTTTCCAACAATTGGTTTTGCAAATCGACCACTAATAAAACCTATGATCCTACTAGATTTTTGAGAAAAAACTGGAGATCCACTAAATCCTTTGTCGCAATTTGTGTCTAAATAAAATAGCTCCGTTTTCTTTGTATTAGAATTCTTTTTGATTGTAGCTATTATTGCATGAATATTTACAAAAGAAACGTTTTTTCTACCTGAAGAAATAGCCATTGTTGACTCGGGAAATCCAGAGAAAAAAAGTTTTTCACCTTCTTTAACTTTTTCAGAATCAGCAATAGCTAAAGGCTTAATGAACTGCTTTTTATCTTTATTAGCTCCCTCAGATATTTTCAGTAACTCAATAATAACACAATCATTAATTATGTCTTGAGTTACAAATTTAGCATCACACATAATATAGTTAAATTCGTCTGATGAATCTAAAATCCAAATTTTTAGATTTCCCTTATCTTTATCAGGTATTTGATTATACACATGTGCCGCTGAAACAAAATAAGACGAGGATACACAAAAAGTTGTTCCTCTTATACCTAAAATTGTTTTTCCATTATTAGTACTGAAAAAACCAATAATCCCAATTGATGGTTTAACTCTCTCAATAAACTTCTCCAATGAATTTCTAAAACACATAAATTTTTAAATTAATTTTTGACCTTTTAAAATTTCTCCTAATTTTTTGGTGACTAGGACATAAATATAATTGCTTACTCGATAATTATTTATTCTCATCAATTTGTGGTATAAGAAGTTGCGGTCGTTCTTTTATTTCTTGTTGAATAAATTTATCTAAGCTATCCTTTATTAAAATGAGTTGGGCGCGTTGTTTTTCTGTCAATTTAAATTCCACATCTTTTAAATCTCCATCCTTAAATAAAATACCAAGCGCTTGTATTTCCCGAGGCTTACTAGGATTATTTGATGGTAAATTAAACTCGGTCCGAATATTTTCTATAAGATCTCCGAAGTCATCTATTTCTTTCTTCAAAACCGTTTCTAAATTTTTACCAAATACTAACAACCTATTGTTAATTACTATCTCTGCATTTTTAACCTTCCTAATATCATCCATGGAAATATCGAAAGCGGTTGAATCTTTATTTTGAGCACTAGATTGATTAAGCACTTTAATAATTCTTTCGTTTATGCCATTTTCGCTGTTTGCCTCATCTCTATCAATCACTATAAGACAAGGGATTCCGAAAGCAGTAAGAAAAGTATAAATGGATGGAATATTATTTTTTCCATCCGCTATTACCAACGCAAATTGATTTTTATCAATATTTGAAAAAGAATGAAATACCTCTGCGTCAGAGGGCCCTTCTACAATAACCGCTCTAGGAGCGAAAAGAGCTTCCCTCAAGCCGTTTGCAACTGTTTCAATAAGACTGTAATGAATATGTTGATCACTAATATTCTCTTTCTGTTGTCCCAAAGAAATTGTATGCTTCCTAAGTAGGGTACTATCCACATGTCTAACACTTATATTTTTATTTTCTTCCCATAAGACAACTATGTCTTCAAAGCTCCCGCAATCAATAAAATCTTCCGAATGAGTAGTATAAATTATTTGCCCTTCGGTATCCTCAGTTTTAATAGCTTGTTTCAAAACAGTAAACAAAGTTTTTCTTGCTTGTGGATGAAGGTAGCTTTCTGGCTCTTCTACTAAAAGCACAGCCCGATTATTTCTACTGTGTCTTTTCAAATAAGTTCGATAAATAGCTATAATTGCTAGTCTTTGAACACCTTCTCCTAATGTTTCCAACGGAACTTTGTTGCCATGTCTTTTAACCGAAAGCTTAAACTGACGATAATACCGCCATGGTTCATAATCAAGAAACTCCAGATCTGTTCCACTAAGATTTAGAGGCTTAATCTGGCCCCAAAAAGTTTTTATATCTTTCTCAATATTCTTAAATTCCTGAGGGGCTCTTAATACCTTGACTGCATCCGATATTTTCTTTTCAAATTCTTCTACTTTTTTCCCTTCATCTTCTTCGCTAAATATTCTTTCAACCTTCTGCAACATTCTCCCCAAAACACCCCACTTGTTTGATGGTTGTTCGCCCTGAAGTTTTATCAGAGGAATCGTAATAACAACTGGTAAATTATTCTTGATATCCTGGCTTATTCTTATTTCGTTCTCCCATTTATTTTTGGCTATTTCCCAATCACATTTATTAAAATCGTTTATCGTGTTGAGGAGAAAATAGTCAACACCAACAGAAGATTCACCATATCCAGTTTTTAAATGGTAGGCTTCAATAAGCAAACCGATAACTTCTTTATTTTCCCCGTAATAGGAAATTTCAATTGGGCTATTAAATTCCGCCGCTAGAATAATCTTTCTAGAAAGTTTATTGTTATAAAAATCATTTTCATTAAATTGGCTAGATGGCCATTTATCACCAAACAAAATATCTAGTGCCTTCAAAATGGTACTTTTGCCAACATTATTTGGACCAATCAAAGCAGTAAGACCAGAATTAGAAAATTCTATTATGACTGGTTCATCACCAAAACAGCGATAATTTTTTATTAGAAGCCTTTTTATAAACATAAAGATTTTAGTTCTTCAATTTTTCCCAATATTTCTTCCTATTTTTTATTATTTTTTATTTTCGACCTTTTTTATTTTTCAACTTGTCCTGAGCCTGTCGAAGGATTAATTTTTGACCTTTTGGTTATTACGTTCAAAAATCAGACCTCATAATAAATTAACTTTCGGACTCAGTGCCCATAGTCATAAAAGATACATTGTATCTAAATGCTCCATTCAATCTTTTTTGTGCATTTCGTAAATTTATTTTGCTAAAAAATGGAATATCAATTAAATTTCCATGCTTACTGACAATCGCAAAAACAATTGTATATTCTGATGACTCTGGTCTTGTAATGGGCACTAATGATCTATGCGAAGAAGGTAAGATATCTCGCACTTTTTTTCTAAACTCTACATCAGACAAAAACAATTCTCCCGATACAAGACCTTGCGAAAATAGATGACTTAATACTGATGATGCGCCATATCGTTTGACATGAATAATCTTTTTATCACTGGTTAAAAGATCACAAAATTCAATCTTGCTATGGGCACCACCGTGAGAAACAAGTTTGCTATCCATATTACACACTCCTGAAAGCTCCACGGATACTCTCTTATTATACTCGTCTTCCTTCTCTCCTTTTTGAGATTCTGGCAAACTAACAACTGGTGTAATCGTTCGGATACCCTCAAAATGATTATTAATTTCGTTAGCGAAATTAGTCTCTACTTCATACCATCTCCCATTGCTCAAAATATATGTTTTATCATTCTTTGTTAACTCTCCATATAAACAATTATATGCTTTCCAGTGATCAATTAACTCCTCATTTTCTGCACCAATGCAATCAATAATTTCCGATTTAAATATTCCCAATGATAAATTATCACGAGCATTTGGATCTAATGCCATAATAAAATCTTGTAAATAAATATCGTCACCTAGCGAATTTTTATTGCTTTCCATGCGAAATTCTAAAACTTTTTCCCATGGAATAATACTTGGAATTGCCATCCAAATTTTTTCTATATCTTCTATGCCTGAATTCTTAACTTTTTCTATCAGCTCATTATTTAATTCCTCAATAATCTTCGGGGATTTAATTTCTGCAATATTATCTATCCAACTAAAATTGTTTTTATAATCACTACTATTATATTTTTCATAACATAATTTAAGAAAATTCTTGATATTTTTTAATTTTATTTTTATAGAAAGTGACAAAGCATCTTTTCCTGTAACTGTTTGTCCAAACTCTTCAAATTTCGATTTACCAGTCATTCCTTGTAGTAAATCTTGCTCAATATCAATTCCAAAATCTGCAACTGACCCACTTCTGGTCATTTGTTCAGTCACAAGCTTTGGAATAACTGTCATGTTCTTCCTATCAATATTTCTAATATTCTCATGGTCAATTATATTAACTAAAACTTTGAGCCCAAACCGTTCTTCCCATACACCAGGATTCAAAAGCGTTCTACCATAACCAAATGTTACAGCAAACAATCTACCTTCCACTTGAACAAGAAGGACTGCTTTTGCGCTGGCACTAAATATCTTAAGTTTATTATTGCCGTTTAGTTTTATATAATTATCAAAATCACTCCCAAAAAACTTTTTAAGCCAAGTCGGTGAAAATATGTATGACTCCCCATAATAAATGTTCCCTACCTCATCTATTTGTTCGGTACTCAAATCATCAACATTTTTAAAAATATCTACATCATTTGTATATTCATCTTTGATGAGATAAATCGTTAATTTGTTGCAATATTCTCTTGGCATACTTTTTCAATTAATTTTTGACCTTTTGGTTGGGCAATTTTGAAGGTTGAATCTCTAAACGGTTTATTAAAAAATTACCAGATTCGAATTGTTCTTTTTGATTTTGATTTAAAGAATTTTCTAAATATCCCAAAAGGTTATCCAAAATCTGTTTGCTATCTCCAACTAGTTGGTGATAGCTGTCAGAATTTCTAAGATCATTAAAATCCCATAAGGCTCTAAGCCCATTTTTAAAATTAGCCTTAAGAACAGTAATTATTTCTTCTATATGATTTTTTGCTTCTCCGATGTTTTCCGCAATTAAATATCTGATGGTTCTAAGGTAATAAAAAATTATTTGATTTTCAGGATCTAATAAGGTTTTTTGGAAAATACCCATCATTTGAATACTATTTATTGTTTCATCAAAATTATGGAAGTCTTTTATAAGTAAGTAAGCCTCTAAAAGTTCTAAGGTGGTATTAGAATCTGGTTTAATATATGAGGCTTCTTTTAACCTATTTATGGCGCTAATATAGTTTCTCGTTTTAATATGGCTCCTTCCATCCTGTTCTAATCTTTCAAATCTATTCTCTATTAGTTGCTTAAAAACAAGCCAAATAGAAAATATCGCGAAAACTAAAATGCCTATTTGGGTTAAAAAATTCAAAAACCCAAATAACAAATTCAAGTCTTCTGCCATATCTAATCTCCGAATCATAGAAATTCCAAATATTACCAAAATTAAAGTTCCTACCACGACCGTAGTCCAAAATCTTATATTAAAGGATGGAAACTTAAATATTTTTTCCCAAAATGTTTTTTTGTTATTCATATTCTCTTAATCCTTTTGTTCGTTAAGATAATTTAAGCATTAAAGTCAAATCTAAATTATTTTCTTTTTAAATTCTCTCATTTTTTTTCTTTCTGCATACTCCTTGAATGCTACCTGTTGTCCTTTGTCTTTTTCGTTTGTTTCCTTGGTCTCAACTTCGCCAATAATCTCTTCTTTACCTTTTTTTGCAATCCAATCAGGAACATATCCCTTTATCTTTTTCGGCTTGTCATAGCCTGGAAGATCGGCTTTTACTTTATATCCTTGACCTTCATACCATTTAACACTTCTTAAAACTGCTTCATCGTGTTGTTTTTGACCAATTTTGGTTCTTTTTTTCATAATTATTTTTCAATTAATTTTTCTACTACTTTCCAAGTTGCTTCATTTTTAAAAATATTATTATAACTATATTCTTTGCCTTCCTTTTTTCTTATTATCTTAGCCGCTTTTTTGCAAAAATTAACAGCCTTTTTAAAACTTTGCACTTCTTTTTTATCGTAGTTATATAAAAAAGTCATAATATGAAAATTAGCATGATCTAAAAATGCTCTTTTGTTCTTATTATTGACGCCTTTTAATATCTTCTTCTCTCTTTTTATTTCTTCTTGTACAAAGATACAATAATCACAAATCTTTGTTATTTCATCTATTTTTAATTCTTCCTCGTTAAAAATCTCTTTGTATATTGATTTATCCCCTTTTATTATGTCAAATAGATCCTTTTTAGAAGATTTAGCTTTAGCTGGTTTCATATATTTACAAGAATAAATCCACTGCCCTAAATCAGTAATCAATATTTTGTCCTTAATTCCTGGCTTCTTTTTCCTTTGATATGAATAACCTTCTAGATTCAATATTTCTTCTAGCGTTTTTTGAATGAAATCATTTGTCCTAAGATCCCACTTATCTATTTTTCTTTGAGTATTAGTAGATTGGCAAACCGAATTTATCTCATTTTCATCCTCTGCCTCAAAAAGTCTAGTCAAAATCATAATTTTTTTACAGTCGCCTGCTAAAATTTCCTTATTTTGATACATATTATAAAGAGTACTTAATGATTGACATCCGTTTATAATTTGAGGATTGATAACATTAAAAACATATTTATCACTTATTTGTTTCAAATTCTTGCAGCTGACAGTAATACCATTATGAAAAAGATAAAATTTATTTTTTCGTTCTAAAATTGTATTTTTGAAACTAAATTTTAGGCTTTTATCATTTTGATTAACTCTAATATTATCTTCAAAAATATTATATTTTTCATCATCTGCTTTTTCAAACATATCTAATAGTTTAATCAATAAAACTTTACCAATAACAATACGATTTTTTTTATCATAAAAAGAACTATTATCTTGAAATTCTATCCTATCTAAAAAGTTAATCTTTTTCGAATAATTAATATCTACTTTGACCAAATCTCTTAAATTAAGTAATTTCAATTCTACTCCTGTGTAATTATTGAGATGTGATTCTAGATTTTTTTTTAATTTATTCTCCGCATTCTTTTTGTCTGAATATCTTATTATGTTTAAATATATTTTATAATTTCCTTTTAAAAATCTTTTCCTTGCTTCCTTAATCTTCTTTGCCGCCAAAGGATTTAAATTATGCAAAGAAGTATTTGGATTGAAAAAATTCCTTTTTAATTCTTCTAAAAAACCATTAAGAATACTCTGACGATCAAATCCCTCGCTTTTAACATCTAAAATATTAATCTGCTTTTTTGCCTTGTTTACAACTATCGCATCAACCCCTCCATCCTTTTTTCCATCCGTAATCAATTCTTTATTATATATTTCATCATTATTAAAGCCAAAAAGTATTTTTATAATAGTTATGATCGCAGCATAAGCGTTTTCGCTCGAGCCCTTCATAGAATAATGTTCTCGATTGTGACTGAAAATCTTTTTAGCTAATTTAAAATCTTGATTTATTCTCCTTTCTATATATTCTTTTAAAAGCATGTGTGATGAAATATTATATTTATCTATAGTGTTTTACTATATTTTATCAATTTATTTCTCTAAAATCCGAAATTTCCCTGATTTTACTAATTTGATACTGTTATAATTTTTTGGATTCTCAAATTCAAACTGCCAAATTGAATAGAGATCCTCACCGTGTGCTTTATCAAAAAATAAAGTAATTACTTTTTTTCTTATCTGCTCTTGCCATTGCCTAAAAGGATAGTAAAGCTGACGAATAATTACATTTGCTGCACTAAAGTTCTTTGCTTCAATTAATACAACCTGCTTCTTACCTTCATACCCAGCATCAACTTCAGTTTGTACACTTGAAACTTTAATTTTTTGTTTGCCAACTCTAAAGTCAAAGCTAGGTGTATATTTTCTACCTCGTATTGTAAGAACAAGCGAAGGATCATTCATAAAAGTACGAATCAAACTTGAGGCATAAGCATAATCAAGATGCTGCATTTCTGAATTACCGATTCTTGCAGTATCTAATTGAAAATCTAATTTTGAGGAATAAATTGACACTTCTTTTTTAATTTCTGGAATATCAACATAACCTTCTCCTTTAATAATATTATAATATCCATTTTTTACAGGAAGTAAAAATAAATTATGCTTTTGAAAAATGTCTGGTCTATCCTTTCGTCTGTCCTGCTTGCACAAAATACGAACCTCTTTTTTACCTGTTTCTTTAAACCTTTGACAAGCCTGCTTTATCTGTTTTGCAGAAAGTAAAAACGGTGATTTATCAAAATCATGATCTAAGATTTTATAATCATCAAATATCTTTTTCCAAGATTTACTATTTGCCATAATATCAAAAACAATTTATTTTTTAAGACTATGATTTAATTTTTTAAAACGCTTTATTGATAAATCTAAATATTTTTTTTCTGTATCAATACCTACAAATTTTCTATTGTTAAAACATGCAGCTAAACCTGTCGTCGAACTACCTGTAAAAGGATCTAAAATAATATTGCCTTTATTTGTGCTTGCTAATACTATTCTTTTAAGTAATTCAAGCGGCTTTTGGGTTGGATGTTTTCCAAATACTTTTTCTTCCTTTTTAGGAGTTGTTATAGCCCATACAGAACGCATTTGTTTCCCTTTCTTATGCATTGGCTCTATAAACTCATCATTCTGACAACGAATCTTATAATTATTATCCCAATCTCGCATTAGTTTATAATTAAAAGTGTGTTTTACTTTTTTATATTTTCGCGCCCATAAAATTGTTTCATGGCTAGCTGTGAAATAACGACAACTTAAATTGGGTGAAGCATTTGGCTTAAACCATGAAATATCATTTAGTATATGAAAGCCGGCAACTTGTAAAGCAAACCCACATTGATAAATAGAATGATAAGTTCCGCTAATCCAAATTGTTCCGTTTGGTTTTAATACACGCCTGCATGCTTTAATCCACTCCAAATAAAATTCAAAATCCTTTTTTAATCCATTGCTTTTATCCCATTTACCTTTATTTACACTTACACGTTTCCCAGCATGAACCGTAAATCCTCCGTTAGAAAGCAAATAAGGAGGGTCGGCAAATATCATATCAATTGAATTTTCTGGCAATTGTTCTAGTATTTTTAGACAATCAGATCTATATAACACAAAATCGCCTTTGGAAAAATAAGGCTTTTGCTTGATAGAAAAAAGTATTTTCTTATTTATACTCATAAAGTTGTTTTCTATCTCCGGAACTAATATTTTTATCTTTTCGCATCTATAATTAAGATCTAATTGTATTAAATTTTGTTTGTTACGGTGGGGCATAGTTTTAAATTGTTATATTGTTAAATTATTGATTGCTATGTTTATTTTTTTGGCTTCCAATCACTAATTGTAATTGTTTTCTTTTTTTCGTTTATTTTAAGTTCAACTTTCTGTCTTTCTCTCCAGCGCCATTTTCGAATAATATCTATAGGCAAAGTAACAGCATAGCTTTTTTTGCCTACTTTTGTAATTTTTCTAATATTTTTTTCTTTAATTTTTCTCCTTGGCATTTTGATTGTTTACGTAATATATTACGTAATTTATTACGTAATCCTATTATACCATTTTTTG
>SDBT01020196.1_pt1 | contig 10422 bp, 8 predicted proteins | sample 2277101 | NCBI WGS metagenome assembly SDBT01 (sample SAMN10404973, study PRJNA504765) | marine sediment metagenome | isolation source: marine sediment core GS10_PC15, 103 cmbsf | place: Arctic Ocean: Southern Knipovich Ridge | collected 2010
CGTTAACGCGGAATCTGCTGCCGTCTTCTATCATCGCAGAAAAATCGATATCTCTGTTTTTCTCAAGCTTTTCGTATTTCTCAGGCCCTATCATGCCAAGCAGCATCTGCTTGACATCCTCTTGGCTCATGACGGGCAAATCCATGGCAATCAATTCCGTGTTAATCCGCATTATCGGCGGCAGGCCGACATTAATATGCACGTCCGAGGCACCGTGTTCGATAACCTTGGTAAGCATTTCTTTAGCATCTGTCATCTTCTGTTCCCATCAAGCTTCAGTGAAGTATTATTCTTGAGAGCGATACGCTATCCGGATTTTTTCGTGGCCCCGGAAGCATCCGCACCGGCCGGCTCGCTTACACCGTCCGAAGCAATATTATCCTCATTCTGTTCACCGGCCTGTGTTACCCGCAACACCTCTTCGATGGTCGTCAATCCCTGCTTGACCTTTTCTATGCCGGCGTCAAACAAGGTATACTGTCCGCTTTTGGCAAACGCACGTCTTATGCTGTTTACAGAGGCGTCCTCATTGATGATGTTTCTGAACTTGTCATCAACGATGAGCAACTCGAAGACGCCGACCCTTCCCAAATAACCACTCTGCCGGCACTTATCGCAACCGGCGCCGTGCACAAGTTGTGATGCCTTGATGCCGACTTTTTCTACATACTTTCGCATATTCTTTGGAATCTTATAAGTCTTTTTGCAATCGGGACATATCCGTCTTACCAGGCGCTGTGCAATCACGGCATTCAATGACGCGGCCACTAAATAAGGCTCAATACCGATGTTGACGAGCCTGGTAATACTGCTCGGTGCGTCATTTGTGTGCAGCGTTGAAAGCACCAGATGACCGGTAAGTGCGGCCTGGACCGCTATCCGAGCAGTCTCATTGTCGCGAATCTCGCCGACCATTATGATATCCGGGTCCTGACGCAGCAGGCTTCGTAGCGATGCAGCAAAGGTCAGCCCGATTTTCTCATTTGTCTGAATCTGGCTGCAGAACTGGAGGTTGTATTCCACCGGATCTTCAACAGTGGATATGTTCATCGCATCACCGTCCATCTGCGCCAGCGCCGAATACAGGGTTGTGCTCTTACCCGACCCGGTCGGCCCCGTGACCAGCAAAATGCCGTGAGGCAAAGCTATCTGCTCTTTGAAGGCCCTGATGATTTGAGGCTCCATTCCGGAGTCGTCGAGCCCGCGCATGATAGATGCACTGTCGAGCAGACGAATAACAACCTTTTCTCCCCGGCTCGTCGGCAGTACCGAAATACGCAAATCGATTCCCCTGCCACCCATGATAACGGATATCTTGCCGTCCTGCGGCAGACGCCGCTCCGAAATATCAAGATTCGACATGATTTTGATGCGGGAAACAATCGCAGGGTGCATCTTGGCGGGGGCCTGCATGCTGTCAAAAAGAACACCGTCTATACGATAACGAATCTTCGTGAACTTTTCCTTCGGCTCAATGTGAATATCACTCGCATTTTCGTGCAGAGCATTCGTTAGACAATAATTTACGAACTTTATAACAGGGGATTCGCCTGCGCTTTTTTCCAGGTCCTCCGTGTCCTCCTCAACATCCCTGACCAGTTCAATTTCAGCCATATCACTTATGATTTCATTGACATCGTAGTCAAATTCCCTCTCGTCAAACTCATTGCAGACAGCATCAATATCACTTTCGGTTGCCACCACAATGCGCACCGGCATTTCGGTCTGGCGTTTGACATCATCTATCGCAAAAACATTGGCAGGCTCACTCGTGGCGATTACGAGAGTGTCGTCTTCAACCACAACCGGCATGACATGACTGCTTCTTATATAGTTGGGGTCCAATTTGTCAAAAGCGGCTCTTTCAACCTGGGACGCCTCGATACGACGAAACTCAAATCCGTAAAGTGTTGCCTTAGCCGCGAGAATGTCATCGGTGCCGGCTACACCGGAGTGCAGAATAAGCTGTTCAATGTTACCGCCGCCGCCTTTCTGTCCGTCCCGGTGTATTTTATCCAATTGCTGGGCGCTAATCTTGCCCATCTCCAGCAGCACGTCTGCAATATCACGTACATGCGAGTCTTCGGTGGACTTTGGTGAATAGAGATTGCTCAGCCCGCGTATGAACTCCGCACTTTCACCGTTACCTTTTTCAGCACTCGCTCCGTCCTCGTGCGAGTCGGTTTTCTTGTCAAATCCAAATAATCGTTTCATTCCGGCATCTTCAAAATAACACGTGCACCACTTCCTGAGGCAAGCTCAACAAACTTGGAACCAATCCTGATCACCTTAAGACCACCTATCGTATCACCTTCATACACGATCTTCTCGTTAATCATGCAGCAGTTGCCCTCCTCGGTTTGTATAATACTCCAGAGTTGCAAATTCCCTCCTGTCAAATCATCCAGCTTGTCGTCGAGGAGCCCATCAAAGTTGGACAGGTACAACTCGTGTCTGAAAGGATTCCTGTTCAGTTCATCCACTCCGACCTGGTCGACATCCGCAAACTGATAGAATTTACCAAGCATCTGGTCTATCCGGCTGTGCATTTGTGTCTTGATACCCGTCAATTGTGCAAGGGCGTTTTCAATCTGAATCTCCTCAGGGCTCATTGCAGCCGCAGCAAGCTTAGGTACCGCCTTTTTGATCATAAACCAGATACACAAAGCCCCGATGCTAAACAGAACCATCAGAATTATCGTCGTTCGTTTTGCATTTTTTCCATGCTCCGCAGGGGCAAGATAGTCCTGTTCCTCGGTGTATTCGTCTTCATTCGGCTCTGCGTCCGCACCTTCGGGGCCTCTGCTGTTAACCTTCACGTCATCACGATTATTATCCTGCAAAAATGAAAGCATAGCAAAACTCCATAAATTTCATTGTCCAATCTGTATTTAGCCCCGCCCGCCGGACGGGGTTACTTGGTACATTTATATATCAAAAAATCAATAAAGTCCTCATACATTAGAATCCTGAAAGAATATGCTGATCACAAACGTAGCTTCGATTTGTCCTTCGCGCTTCATCTTCTTCTTGAGCGAAAGCTCACGTATTTTGGTTATTCGGTCAAGTTTTTCCAGGTCAAGAAGAAACGAATAGTACGAGTTGAAATCGCCATGCAGCTCCATCTTCAGGGGCTGTTCTATATACCCACTGTTCTCGGTGCGTTTAAGCGTTCGAATCGTTTTAGGAATGAGCCCTCGCCTCTGGGCAATCACAGTAACATTCTCAAGCACCGTGTGAATTTCACTCGTCGGAGGAAGCTTGCTCTCAAAGTAATTAATGGCATCTTCCATCTGCTCGAGCTGCTCGTTGAGGTTCTCAGCCGTAGCCGTTGCCCTTTCAAGCTCCCCGAGTTTCGCCAGCTTCTGCTCAACCATCGCTCTTTCTTTGACCAGATTCTCGTTGGCCGGTTTGATCATATATGTATGGGCCACATACGCCAGCCCCACCAGCAAAACGAAGAATACGATTTTTCTTAAACCACCTATCATAATCGGATTCCTTAACACAAATTGCGTTATCCAGTACTTCCGGCACCGTCGAAGGTGTCGGTTCAATCGTTATATTGTTTTGTTGCCTTTTCTCCGGATGCTCTCAACATCTTCCTTCGTGAGCTGTACATCAGACCTGACAATCGCCGTCAGCTTAAACTCGCGAAACTTCGTGTTGTCTATCTTGTGCTCCTTCGATTCCACCAGTGCGACGTTTTCCAACAGAACGGACCCGCCAAGCCGGGCAATGTAATTAGCGACTTCAATATCACTCGGCGCAATGCCTTTGATTTCGATATGCGTCTCTAACAATTTCTCCTTTGAAACAGTCGGCGAAGTGTTCGCAGCCGCAGTTGCAGCCTGATACTGGCTCGCAGAAGCCGTCCTTGAGACGGGTGCTTTTGTCTTCTTGGCGGTGACCTTAAGCTCCAAAAGCGACACACCTGAAGGCATGTTATTGGTCAGACACGCTAATATAACACTTTTGGGCACAGGCTCAAGCAACTCAGCAGCCATGCCCATCGTCGCCATCATCGCTTTCCCTTTTGCCTGAAGCTCCTCAAGCGTCGCAATTTGCCCATGGGCTTCGACCATTTTCGCTTCGACAATCGCAAGCGAGGACTTCACCGACCGCTCGCGTACCTTGATGATTGAAAATGTAATCGCTAAGGCACCCATAAGAACCATAAAGAGCACAAGGTACATGAAGTTCGCTCGGCTCGCTTGACGCTGCTGAATATATTCGTTCGGTACAAAATCTATCTTGACCATGTTTTCACCTGTTCTTGTTCAAAATAATCTCACGTTCTGCCTCGCATTCCGGACAGGCTAAGACCAAACGCCGTAGCCCAGTCTGCCTGTGGACCTCGTCTTTCAATATCGAACTTGCACCCGGACTTGACCTGCACCGCAGCTAACACATCGCCTATCTGCGCGGGTATCTGCATTCCCTGCGCAAGCTCGGCCAGCTTTTCACAAATGATACTGTCCACGCTTCGACCGGAAATAAGTACAAGGCGGTGGATTTGAGAGCCGCCGGAGACTAATTCGAAATTCCTGCAGCAGGCATTAATCTCATCCATCAGTTTTTGAATCACATCCTCGTCCCCGAGCTGCTCAAGACCTATTGGTATCATTCTGGCGAAAAGAAGATTGTTGTGCTTGCTCACGACTACATTGGTGTGGTTGGCACCGATATCCAGAAGCATCGCAACTGTCTCGCGGTCTTCAGCCCTCCTGCCGAAAAATTTCACATAGCTTTTGGTCATCGCGAGCGGCCAAACACTTATCCCGCAAATTTGGAGCCCGGCTTTTTCATATATCGCCAGATGTCGGTCAACCATCTGCCTCGCCGCGGCCATTACAAGCACATCCATCTGGCCGTTGCCGCTCTGCCGCTCTGCAACCACATATTTAACCATCGCGCCTGTCGAATCAAATGGCAGCTTACCCTCAACCTTGGCCAAAACAGCCCGCATGATTTTGTCATCCGCAGTCTTTGCAATCTTTATTTGATCGATAAATACATCATCCGCCGGAATTGCCGTTATAACCCGTTTGCCGTTAAATCCACCCTTGCCAATCATCTCTTTTGCCGCTATCGCAACCCACCTCTGCCACTGGGCACTGCCGGGTTCGATATCCTCCGGTCTTTGCTCACGTCCGGCGGCATTGAGATAGAACTGCTTTCCATCAGAGCCTAATTGGGCCATCTTCAGATAGCCGCTGCCAAGATCCACTCCGGTTGGCAAAACACGTTTTTTTAAGAATTCAAACATAACTCAATCCGACCCCTTAGAATATCCTAACTCTCGGGCAAACTGCAATTACAGTGGAACTAACGCCACACCGGTTGCACTGCGTTGTTATCAATACAGTCGTCACGAAAGGCGCTTGGCATTAGGAGCAAGTGTTGGGCCCTACCCCCTGTAAGGTCCCCTCTCATGCATAAAATATAAGAAATGGCGCCGAACGGGTCAAGCAGGTTTCCAAATGCCCGGTTTCAATGTTTCCGGGGCCGATAACATCATAGTTTAGGTGTGCTTCTTTTCATCGGATACCCTCGAACGGACAACTCCTTGGCCCCGGGAGTACGCCTTCCGATAATTATGTTATGCCTTATAACCAAAGCGCCTCCTGCCCGCTCTTGAAAGCACCGCGAATCTTGGCCCGATGATTTACTATGAATTGCCGGGAAGTGGCTACAAGCACTGCGGTGTAAATGCCGATTACCCGCACAGTTTCTTAAAAGCCCGTCCTAAAGGTCCCATAACCACCCCCTGTGCCTCCTACTCGTGCCGCAGGGACTCTATCGGGTCCATATTCGCCGCCCGATAGGCCGGGTACAATCCAAATGTGATACCCACTGCCGCACTGATGCCAAAGGCCAAAACTAACGAACTGCCTGTAATTGCAGTCGGATGATTGCTGAAGTAAGTTACGCCAAATGGTATCGCTGAACCCAGGACAATGCCAAGAATACCTCCCGTCAACGTCAGCAGCAATGTCTCCGAGAGAAATTGAAGAATAATGTCGCGTTTCTTGGCGCCAAGGGCTCGGCGGATACCAATCTCGCGGGTCCGCTCACTTACAGTGGCCAACATGATGTTCATGATTCCAATGCCGCCCACCAAAAGTGAAATCGCCGCGATTGAACCCAAGACGATACTGAATATCCGTGCAAAATCCTTCGCCTGCCGTAACAGCTCAAGCGGCACGACTACCTGATAGTCGTTCTTCTTGTGAAATCGCTCCAAAAGTGTCTCTAAAACACCGCGTGTCCGAAGCACTTCGTTTATGGATCCGACTTTTACGACAATCTCCTGAAGCTCAACTTTCTCTATGCTCGCGCCGCTGCTGCCGCTGACCTGTATCGATATCTCTCCGAACCGGTCCTTAACAGTCGTCAGGGGGATATAAATAGTGCCTACGTTCGCACCGCCGCCACTCGGCGCCGCAGGAACACTACCTGTAATGTTGCTGCCGGGCGTCTGGGGGGCGTGGACACTGACAATGCCAACCACTCGATAGTAATCGCTTGAAATCTTGACGTCCTGCCCCATCGGGTCGTCAAAGGCAAACAACTCCGTTACAACCTGCTCATCAAGCACGCACACGCCCTGCTTATGGTGCATGTCAACGCTGCTGAGAAACCGGCCCCTCAGCAGCCGAACCGGCGATATGTCCGTGAACCACGGCACCGTACCCAATATTTCCGTTGATACCTTGCGATTGCGATACCATGCCTGCTGAGAGATACGGCGGCTGGGCACCACAACCTGGACATCCGGTATGCTGTTTCGAAAACGCTCCGCATCGACGTAGGTCAAACCATATTCAACCATCGACTGCTCCTTTGTGGTTGACCCTTGATCCTCCAGCGGCTTTATCGTTTTGACGATAATATTGAGGCTGCCTAAGCGGGCAATCTGTTCCTGCGCCTGACGACTGGCCCCTTCACCGATGGCCAACATGGAAATCACCGATGAAACACCAAAAATGATGCCCAATGTTGTCAGTGTCGAGCGCAGCCGATGCATCCACAGGCTCTTTATGCCCAACTTAAACGTACGTTTCAGACGAAATAAAAGCATAATTCCTGCCAGCTACTTGTTCTTGTATTCCTGTCGCTTTATCCAACCGTCAAAAAGATGAATCGCTCGTTTAGAATGTGCAGCGATATTGTCATCATGTGTTACTACGATTATGGTTTTGCCCTCCTCGTGCAGGCGGTCAAGAATGGCCAGAATATCCGCCCCGCTCCCCGAGTCGAGATTCCCTGTCGGCTCATCCGCCAAAATAATCAGCGGGTCGTTTGCCAGCGCCCTTGCAATTGCCACCCGCTGCTGCTGACCTCCGCTTAATTCCGATGGCCGGTGTTTGACTCTGTCGCCGAGGCCCACCATTTCGGCTAATTCGGCTGCACGGGCGAAACTTTCATGTTCGGAAAAGCCCTGGTAATACATCGGTATCTCTATGTTCTCTACGACATTGAGTTGGTCTATCAGGTTAAACGATTGAAATACGAAACCGATATGCGAGCCGCGTATCAACGACAACTGGTCATCGTCTAACATAGATACGTTATTGCCGCCGAGCTTGTAGGTGCCTCTGGTCGGTCGGTCGAGACAGCCTATCATATTGAGTAACGTGGATTTGCCGGAACCACTCGGGCCCATGATCGCTACATATTCACCGCTCGTGATGGTCAAATCGATATCGCGCAGAACTTTCAGTTCAACTGCGCCCAGATAGTAACTCTTGCACAGTTGCTCCATCACCAGAATTGGTGTGCCACTATCAAGATCAAGGTTTTTATGGGCTTGTTGTATCACCGTCTCGCCTCTGTCGACCTCTGTCACCCCGTCCGCCGTGTCCACCTCTTTCAGATTGCTCGCTCATGAGCTTTTTCAACTCAGCCTTGAACTTCTCCGGGTCGCTCGTCTTCAACTGCTTCAGTTCCTGGGCTTTTTCCGGATCCATTTGCTCTAAGAAACCCATTGTGCGCTCAATCTTTTCATCCGTCAGCTCAGATTCGCCGCTACGTTCTCTTCCTTGACGTTCCTCAGGTTGCGGTTCTGATTCGCCCTGGTCCTGGGAGGAGGGCTCAGCCTCCGGTTCTGAACCGGTTTGGTCCTCTGACCCGGTTATTTTCGGAGGACTTAATAAAACCATCTCGCCGGATTCGAGCCCGTCAAGAATTTGCACAAAAGTATCGTTAAAGGAGCCTGTCTTCACTTCTCGTTCTTTGGGTTTTGATGCCAAAACATAGCAGACCTTTTTCCCGCCGCGGTTGGCCACAACCTGAACGGGCACAATGATAACGTTATTTAACTGCTCGACAAGAATCTCAACCTTGGCACTCATCCCGGGCTTGAGAAAATCGTAAGTGCCCTCTATCTCGACCTCCGTTGCATAAACCTTCAGGTCAGGATTTAGCCAGCTACGCTGCTGGTCGGGAAGCGGCGCCACTTTTGTTACTTCACCATGAAAAGTCTTGTCCGGGAAGGCATCCATGACTATCGTTGCTCTTTGTCCAGGCCGAACTTTATCAACAGAGGATTCATGAACAGCGATTGAAGCTGTCATTTTCGACATGTCGGGCAGTGATATAATCGTCTGGTGTTCACGTACCGAACTTCCCGCTTCAATAGGTCCCTGCCGCATTCTTCTCCAGTGGTCATCACTACTTGCACCATATGTTACCAGCCCCGGCGCCGGCGCCTTGATTATACTTACTGCAATCTGCTTTACTGTTTTGTTCAGGCGATCTTGTCGCGAGCGTAACTGGGATTCTGTGCTTTTCAGCGTTGCCTGGGCCTGAGCCAGTCTGGACCGGGCGCTGGCATAGGTTCGGTCCAACGCACGCTTAGCCTCATTGTAGTCACTTAATAGCTGTACAGCTTGTTTTGGGAATTCATACTTCTTAAACAAGTCCGTCCCAGTCTGGGCCTGCTTCCAGGAGATCTCTTTACGGTCCTTATCCAGGCTGTCGGCTTCAATATCAGTTTGAGATATATATTTCTTTTCGAAGAGCTTCTTGCTCCACTCGAATCTGCTCTCGGCCAGTAAGAAGGTTTGCTCCTTGAGACTGATATCCTCGGTCAGAGCACGAAGTCGCTGCAAGGCATCGCCTCCGAGTTGTGGGTCGTCGACCAATGCCGCAATATCGTCAATATCTTCAGGCAAAGTCTCGACGCTGGCGACGAATTTTCCGGCAACACTATCACCCAGATATTTCCTAAGGTCTATCAAGCCGAACTTCACCCTTAGATCAGACGCGGTAATATCACTTTCGTTTTGCTTAATCTGAATTACGTGTGATTCTTTTGCTTGCGTATAGCTTGCCTCGGAACTTGCAAGGTCCATCTCCCTTTGGGTCAGTTCTTCTTCTACCTGGGCTGCATCAAGTTCAATGAGCACTAAGCCATTGTCCACATCTTCCTGGGTGATGTAAGTCCCTTCAGGTACAATATTTAGAATTGTGGCACCATGTTCACGCTCGCACTTGATCTCTATCGTTTTGCGGGCCCTGATACTGCCGCTTTCGGTTACAGTAACTATCAGGTTGTCCCGCCGGACGGTGAACGTACTATACTCATCATCGGCCGACGTTGAACTTCCCATCTTCATCGCAAGCAATAATATCGTTACTCCCACAACACACACAATTGATATCGATATCACCCACATACGCCTGCGCTTCATTAGAGCCCGACCCAGGGCCGGTGCGCCAATATTCGGTATCTTAAGTTTTTGGCTTTCTTTATCCGCTGTCATGATCCTTGCTCCCACATTCCATCGGGTCTGACCTGCAGAACACCGATGTCTCTGAAAAAGTTCAACTTTGCAACAACATGGCCCACCAAAGCCGCCGTAAGCTGATTCTGAGCAGTTAAGAGGTCGTCCTGAGAATCCAACAAGTCCCGAGTTGTCAACCGCCCCGCTTCCAGCAATAATGTGCTGCTCTCGACACGCTTTTCGGCTAATTCTAAACTGTTCATTTGAATCTGATATGTCTGGGCCGCCTTCTGGAGTTCACGATATGCATCCCGCACACCCAGCTTAACATTATCTGTGTCATTTTCATACGTTCGGTGTTGTCGCTCTAATGTTATCAGCGCCTTACGGTAAGCATTACGTTCGCTCTTTCTATCAAGCGGCAGATCGGCATTAAGCCCCAATGTATAAGTACCATTATGAAATTGCAGCCTTGTAAAGTCCGTCTCCGGTGTTGAGCCGACATTCATCCCGCCGGTCAGATTCAGTTCTGCTCCGAGTCCGTCGGCAGCCACCTCAACTTTAGGCACCATATAGTCCACCTGGTCTCTGCTGGTTGCCAGATCCAGACGCTGATTCAAAGCCGTCTCAACCGCTTCTTCCAGCGCGTAATCCGGGTGACTGATTCCAAGCTCAGCCAGCGCAATAACCT
>SDBT01020197.1_pt1 | contig 10422 bp, 12 predicted proteins | sample 2277101 | NCBI WGS metagenome assembly SDBT01 (sample SAMN10404973, study PRJNA504765) | marine sediment metagenome | isolation source: marine sediment core GS10_PC15, 103 cmbsf | place: Arctic Ocean: Southern Knipovich Ridge | collected 2010
GCTTGCGCTTGGATTGGTGACGGTGACTCATAACCAAGTTCAATTACCGCTTTTAGAACCGGATCAGCTAAGCTTAAGCTATTAAATTCAATATTATTCATATGTTCATTATTTATAGTTTTTTATTCAAAAAAAATAACCCCGCATATGTAGGGTTATAGATCGCTCCCCACCAGCATGCCAAACTCGAACTTTTTGGTCTTTTCGGAATCATTTTATATTACTCGATTTAAAAATAAAGGATATCGTTATTATTTAGGGCGCGAAGGTAAACAACCACCAATCACAAATACAAGTGAATCAAAATCTGATAGAAAAAAACGGTATATCAAATTAATGAAGAAGAACAAATGGACGAGAGCTGAACTAGCTAAGTATTTAGATGTTAGTCGTGCTTGGGTTACAAAAGTATTGAATAATTAATCATACTAATCTGTGCGTTTTCTTCCATTTCCTCTTCTTTTTCATCATTGTTTCATTCCTGAGCTAAATATACTAGAAATTTAGTAATAATTATAAAAGAAGGAGATTTGTCCTCACTTTCTTTCTATCAAATATAATTTAGTAAGTTAAGTTTTAATGTCTGGCTTTTTTACGTTTGTCATCCTCTATCATCATGTCTTTTTGTTGAGCATTGATTTCTTTTCCTTGAGCAATTATATTATTATTTATTCCTTGCGATCTGGGCATACCGAATGCTTCCGGATGTAAGTACTTACCAATATCGTTTATAGTTTTATACTCTTCAACTTTAATTCGATTGGCATTGGCATAGGCATCTTGACGAATTCCGGTAATTTGCCAGGATACTTTCATCCCCGGTTCACCGCCGGCTACGCGAAAAGTATTTCCGCTCACTTCCTGTGCCACATAAAGATTTGGACCTGGAGCACCAAGCGCTGTTAATTGGTATCTAAAATCACTATTTAACGAATGAAACCAATCAGGAAGTTCAATTTCCGCTTCGCCTGCATAATTGAGTTCGGCATTGCCATTATAAATGTTCATCATATCAGGACTTTCAACAAATGAGTGTGAAAGGTATTTATTTTCAGGATCCAACGGGTGGTCAATTTTAAAAGCACCTGCCGCTTTTGATAAAGTGCCTGTGCAATTTACATCTCCTGCAAACCAACCTGCCCAATTTGTTACTGCCCCTGATGCCTCAGCATATATTCCATAATTTATTGGAGCTGCAGTAGTAGCACCAAAATAACCCGCACAGTTCCATCCAGCTGCCGGATCAGCAACATCTGATGCCCACCCATATACTCCGTAATTCCTCGGAGATCCATGTCCTTCTCCATGGACTCCAAATGAAAAACTACCTGCAGAAGTGCCATAGCCGTGTACTCCATATGAATTTTCAGTCCCGTTTTGGCCATAGCCATAAACTCCATAGGCACGAGTTCCTTGAAATCCCCATCCATTTACTCCACGATTTATTCCAGTGCCACCCGATACCTCCCCTAATACACCATTATAACTATGATCTCCTGTAGGATTTACCCATCCATATACTCCTGTCCAACCTCCGTGACCTGACGTACCAATCCCCCAAAAGTCATTATTGGCACTGTTACCATGTACTCCAACACCATCTGCCTCGGTTACAGTATTATTAAAATATGCCGTGGGGTCAAGCCAATTAACATAATGATCTGAAGAAGCATGAACGGGGAACTGCGGTGGTATTGCATTTAAGAATCCTGCCCATCCATCCCCTTGAACTCTAAATAATGGTGTTGCATCCATAGCTTGTACATCAAAACTGGAAGTGTTATCAGTTGTACCGAGTGTATTTATTATCGTTTGGGCGTTTATAAATCCAAATAAACCTACCAATATTAAACATATTAAATTTTTCATGTTATTCTCCTATTTTATTAACGAAATTTTATTAGTTTTTATATCATCTGCCGCAATGATCCGGTATATATACATACCCGCCGGCGCTAAACTTCCATTGTTGAGCAATCCATTCCAGGTTATCTCATACCATCCGGCTTGTTGCTCATTTTGGAATAAAGTCGTCACCCTTCGTCCCATCAAATCATATATCATAATCGTCACTTCTCTGGTATCGGGGATACCGTAGTGAATAGTCGTCGTCGGATTAAAAGGATTTGGATAGGCAGCGTTCAGTGTGAATACGGTTGGCAGTAATTCTATATCGGTTAACTCGACCGGTAGTGTGACATTACCTCCTCCTGCGGGTATTAGATTAGTTGCACAGTCGCCTTCCAATACATCGGTATAGGATTCAGCCGTAAATGATGCATTTTGTTGTACCGTTATCTCGTCAGCACAGATGGAATTATTCAACAATAAAGCAATAGATGTGCCTCCTGAGAGGCTTATGCTGGAAGTTTGTGCGAACATAATTGAAATCGGAAGGCAAATAATCAAGATAAGTATTTTATTCATTGATCCTCCTTATGATTAATTATATTGAGGGAGAACCGTGTGGCAGCGTTGAACTATAATTGGGAATATCAGACTTTCAGACCATAATGTCTTTTTTTATCAGAACCTCCCTACTCTTATTCTACTATATAATATTAATTATTGGATTATCAACAAGTCAATATTTAAAAGATTTATTAATTGTGCGTTTATATATTAATAGCACTTCATGTTCCTACTTATATTGAAATTAAATACTGGTAATAATTACAAAATCAAAACAACAATTGCATCATCCTGAAAAGTGGAAACGGGCAGGTAAATCCAATATTATTAAACAATTGCTCCGCACCAGCATGCCAAACTCGAACTTTTTAGTGTTTTCTGAGCCATTTTATATTAAGCGTTTTAAAAATAAAGGCTATCGTTATTATTTAGGGCGCGAAGGTACCTCTCCACCCCCTATAAATACAAGAGAATCAAAAGCTGATAGAAAGAAACGATATAATGAATTAATGAAGAAAAATAATTGGACTAGAGCTGAGTTATCTAGATACTTAGGCGTTAGTCGGGTTTGGATCAGTAAAGTGTTAAACAATTAATTCTATAAATAAGACATTTATATATTCAATATTTATTAATTTCTATTCCAAATTTGGAGTAATTATAAAAATAAACAACCATTAAATTATTCAAAATTTCTTTGGCGATACTCAGTTAACTATTCCAGCAATTGTAATAATGTGCGTTATCATAAGCACTAAAATTATGAGTGGAATATTTTCATTTTATAAAATTAAATTGGTGAAAAAATATGGGAATGACATTAAATGCAAAAAGATTTGAAGCTGATAAAGACGATGATTATATTATTAGATATGATAAATACTTTCAGCCACTACAAAAAGAAGAAATAAACTTGCTTGAACTTGGCGTTTATAAAGGAGGTTCACTTTTAATGTGGCGAAATTATTTTAAGAAAGGAACGATTGTTGGCTTAGATATTGATCATGTTAAACTTAATGATTCAATAGATAGAATTCATATTTATCAAGGGCTCCAACAGGATAAACAACTATTAGATAGAATGCGTAAAGAGAATGCTTCAGATGGATTTGATATAATAATTGACGATGCTTCACATATCGGAGAATTGACAAGGTTAAGTTTTTGGCATTTATTTGATAATCATTTAAAACCAGGCGGAATTTATGTGATAGAAGATTGGGGAACAGGATATTGGGGAAGGTGGCCAGATGGAAAAAAATATAATTTAAAAATAGGGAGCAGAAATAAAATTAATTTGATGCGAAATTATATTTATATATTACTAAACAAAACAATGTATCATGTTGCTTCTAATAGGAAAAAAGAGATAATAATAAAAATATTGAGAAGGATAATAAACAAAATTATTACACAGAGGCTCAAGAGTCATGAATATGGACTGGTCGGTTTTATTAAACAATTAATAGATGAGTTTAGTATGGAAATGATTACAAGTTGTGTAAGTCGAAGTAGTAAACTTCCGATTCGTAAAAGTAAATTTCTAAAAATGGAGATATTCCCTGGTCAAGTTTTTATAATAAAAAATCCAAAAATAAGTTGAAGAAAGGTTTTATTGAATTAGGATATAATCGCCAACGGATATTGAATCCGTTGCTACTCCGTCAGCAAAATCCCGTTTTATCCATAGAATCCGTATCCATAATAAGTATTTTTGCTATATTTTGCTGTTTTTCGATGAGTTTTTTAAGGCTTTGGAAATCTGTTAGAAGCCTAGTGGTATTATTTGACAATATATAAATAAAAAGACCCATAATTAAGCAGGACTTTATATATTTATTAAAATTAGAAAAAGTATCGTTAATATGTAACTACAATATTATTAAACACTTGCTCCGGAGGAGGGACTCGAACCCCCGACCTGGTGGTTAACAGCCACTCGCTCTACCAACTGAGCTACTCCGGAAATTGTATTATTTTCGTTCAAAAAGCGCGCAGAATTTATTCAAAATAATCGATCTGTCAAACCTACAATTCTTTTTCTGCAATTAATATTTTACCTACATCAAATATACCGCTCTTTTTTTGTTCATCACTTATATACGCAATACCATTTTCATTATGAGGTTCTCCATAAACTGAATGAATTGACTTTAATCCACCTAACCATTTGCGTTTATCACATAGATACACCAAATCTCCCTGGTTAGCAGACATGGCATTCATGTCATCTTTTGAGAATCTTATTGTATCTACTTCACCCTCTATAACTTTAAAGTTAACTTGGACTTTTTCACCTTCTGTATCGTTTGGTTCACTACCCTTAAAGAATCTTCGTGCATCCTGAATACTTGAAGCAGTAAGACCTTTGGTATGTGTTTCTTCATCATAACCAACCACATAATAGTTAACTACTAAAGGAAGAATAATTATTGAAAGAACAATCAATACAAATATTAAACCCATTGTTGCAAAATTAACAAAGAACGAAACAATAATAACTGTATATATAATCGATAAAATCGATGTCAACATTGCCATTACCATGTTCGTATTTGGTAGTCGCCTTACCCATTTTACAAATTTATTCTGTAGTCCGCCTGTCCAAACAGTAAGGATTCCAACACCTCCGCACACTATCAAATTGTACAGCGCCCTAATATAAGTATAAGGATGGTCAGGATTTAATGTTATGCCATGGTCAAAGGGTGCAATTAATACACCGGGATATTTTGCACCTAATAACATCAATGCGACTCCTCCTAAAAATGTTGTAATTACACCCGCAGGTGTAAACTTTTTCCAAAAAACACCAAAGAATATCGCTATCACCAATGGTGGCGTAAGTGTAGAGTGAAAATATCCATGGGCTTCGTAAACAGTTGGGAAACTATTGAAAGGTATCACTGCTAACACACCAAGTGCTGTTATGCCCATTGACGCAATTCTTGCGATCACAAGCTCGCGACGTTCAGTTACTCTTTTATCAGTGACTTTTTTACTCAACAATCCTTTTATCGGTCGATATACATCATTAACAAATATTGCTGAGGTCGCGTTAATTAAAGTATCAACAGTACTCATCAAAGCAGCTGTTAATGCCGCCATAATAAAACCGAATATAATAGGACTTGATAATATAATATTAGCAACAACAACAAATATTTGATCGGGTGATGAAGCCGGACTTAATGTTTCAGGGGTTATAACACTGATGGCTTTACCTATCCAACCTGCATTACCTACAACAATCGCCGAAATTGGTAAAATAAATAAAATATTGATTGCCGCCGCTTTGCGACCTTCATTCACACTTTTACAAGCCATAAAACGCATTAACAATCCCTGATTCATAAATAAGAATCCAATGGATCCGGCGATACCATCTTGCCAAAATATTCCGGCAAAATTAAAATCAGGTGGACGGTTAAAATCAGCCAGTGGCATTCGCCACGAAACCGGTAGTAAATCCCAAAATGCTTGGAAACCTCCTAAATATGTGATGCCGAAAAAGAATAGCAGTAATCCGGCAAATAGTAGTATAAACCCTTGTAAAAGATCTGTAAAAATAACAGCAGTCTGTCCGCCAAAAGTAATATATATACCTGTAATAACTGCAATAAAAGTAATGATGCCCATCAATGTCACAGGTAAATTCATTCCAAATAATGCAAAAGATTGAGGAAGCAATGGAACCATTGCTTTTCCTAATGTTAAAAAACCAATTCCAATATAACCGATCATGTAAACTAACAGTAATATAGTAGCAATAAATCGCGATGAGGGACTAAATCGTTTTTCGAAATATTCCGGAATTGAACGAACTTTAGAGTAAACAATAATTGGTAACCAGCCAAACAGAAAAAATGGTACGAAAAACCAATCATTGATGTATGTCATTGTGGAAGATAACCCGTGCTCAAAACCTTTGGCAGAATATTTTACAAAACTATGACTGCCAACACCGGTTGCTACAATCGACATTGTTATCAGCCACCATGAAAACCGTCGACCACCGAAAAAGAAATCGGTTGTAGACCGTGTATATCTTCCAAAATAGCTTCCAAAAAGCATAATAACAGCAAAATAAACTATCATCACGATCCAAACAGTTGAGGAACCTATACTATGGAAAGTAATTTCTCCTACCTGTTCCATTATGCACTCCCTTCTTTGACAAACTTAAAATAGACAAAACTTAAGGACGTAATCATGAATATAGTCCATATCAATAGACTTGCTTTTAGGCTTAGGATTTCCATAGCAGCCATATTCCATATGGCATGCATAACCATAAACCAGATAAAACCAAAAATCAATATCGCCAACCACATCTTGTGCCCAGGACGTTTTAAATCTAAGGAGCCACTCTTTATAGTAATTAGTAAACCGCTACCAAACAAAAATCCACCCACTCCGTATAAATATATATAAGGTAACCAAGCATGTGAAAAAGGCATCTTAATCTCCTATTAGTTTTATCTTTTCAAAATGCGGTTTTAACTCGTCATAAGTTTCAAGTAAACCTTCGACCATCACTTTTGTGTGTCCAATCACGGGCATAAAATTTGTATCGCCCAGCCATCTTGGTACAACATGAAAATGAATATGATCTTTAATACCAGCTCCGCCAACAGCACCGATGTTTGCTCCAAAGTTAAATCCTTCTGCATTCATAGTCATTTTTATTATTCTCATAGACTCATTAGCAAGATACATCATTTCATAAGAAACTTGTGGTGACAATTCCAATGTTGAATCTACATGTCTATATGGCGCAATAAGTAAATGAGCATTATTGTATGGATATAAATTCATCAATACGAAGGAATCTACACCTTTCAGCAACACTAAATTATCACGATCTTGGTCGCTCTTACTTTTTTGGCAAAAAATACAGCCTTTTTCTTTGGGACTGCGAATATAGTCCATTCGCCAAGGCGACCACAACCTGTTCATGGTTGATGGATGATGGTTAATGGTTGATGGTAAAAAACAGTAGCGGTCATTTATTTTTGACTTGATAGTTTGATTGATACAAAAATCTTTTTCAGTTCCAACGCTTCATTGATTAAGTAATTCAGTTTATCGTAATCCATATTATTCTCTTATATTGCTTTAATCATTCTTAGCCAATAATGACTTTCTCTTGTCTCCTTTGATGCAATACCAATTTTATGACCAAAATCTTTTCGAGATTCCGCTGCTTGTGCTTCCTCATAATTTGCACCTATTGATGTCGATGATTTTGCCAACTGATTTTTGATAACTTTATATTCAGAATTCTTTGGTAACAATGAAATAAATTCCAAACAATTTACTCCAAAATTAAAAGTTCTATCTAATAGTTTCTGCGTCTCGGGTTTCATAAATCACATCGTAATGAATGTTTTGACATAAACCATCGCCCATTAAACATCAAATCTTTAGCTGCTTGCTTCCTCACGCGTTTTCTGATAAGCCGCAATTACTTTCTTTTGTTGATCTCCCGGCATCTTTTCATAATGACTAAATTCCTCGGTATGCAATCCGCGACCACCCGTCAATGAACGAATTGTTGTAGCATAATTATGCAGTTCACCCTGGGGAATTTGAGCTTTAATTATTTGAAAACCACCATCAGAATCCATACCCATTATTTTACCACGCCGACCAGAGACATCTCCCATAACATCACCCATAAATTCTTCCGGGATTTTAACTTCAACATTAGTAATTGGTTCAAGCAAGCATGGTTTTGCTTGTGCAAATGATTCACGGAATGCCCATTTACCGGCTGTTTGGAATGCAATGTCTTTTGAATCAACCGGATGTTGCTTCCCATCGTAAAAATCGACTTTTACATCAACTACATGGTATCCGGCAATTACTCCCTCCAAGCATACTGCCTGAACTCCTTTTTCCACAGACGGAACAAAAACACGATCTACATTTTGTCCTTTTAAAGTATCAACAAATTCAACACCCTCGCCCCGTTTCTTTGGCTCTATCCGCATCCATACTTCAGCAAATTGACCAGCTCCGCCTGATTGCTTTTTATGACGGTATTTCGCTGCACCTTTACCGAGTATTGTTTCACGATAAGGAATTTTGGGTTCAATCATTTCAATTTCAACATCAAATCGGTCCTTAAGTCGATCTACTGCTGCTTTAAGATGTAATTCTCCTTGTCCGGAAATAATCGTCTGGCGAATTTCACTATCTACGCGATAAACAAAAGTCGGATCTTCCTCATGCAGGGATGCCAATCCCATTGATATTTTTTCTTCATCACCTTTTGCTTTAAGCAAAATAGCGGCATGAATATTTGGATTTGGGTAATCAGTTTTTGGTAATAATACTTTAAATTTTGAACTACAAAGAGTATCACCTGTATGAGTATTTTTTAACTTTACTACGGCACCCATATCTCCGGCATTAATGTGCTGTACGCTAGTACGATTTTTACCATTCAACACAAATAATTGCCCCATGCGTTCACTTGATCCTTGGGATGTATTATAAAGATCTTGGCCTGTTGTTACTATACCTGAATAAACTCTAAAAAATGAAAGGTCTCCAACGTGCGCTTCACTGATTGTCTTAAAAACTTGGGCAACCGGTTCAGGATTGTCAAGTTTAACTTTAATATCATCTTTTTGATTAACATCTTTTGCCATTATGCTAGCTCTGTCAACCGGTGACGATCCATACTTACTTATAAAATCCAATAATCGGTTAATACCGATATTATTTGAGGCTGACGTACAAAACATAGGAATAAAGGATTGATTTTGGAAAGCAGTGTGGATTCCTTCTCTCATTTCATCTTCTGAAAGATTACCTTGTTCAAAGAATTTTTCTAACAATGTATCATCAGATTCTGCTATATATTCAATAAATTCTTCGTGTAATTGTTTTACACGGTCGGCCCATTCTCCTTCGGCCTTAGTTTCCGTAAAGCTGCCACTGCCGTCCGTTTTGTACGTTATCATTTCACTTCTAACTACGTCAATAATTTGGTTAAATCCCGGGCCTGCATTGACCGGTAATTGTAACGGAAATACATTTTTACCGAATCGATCGCGAGCCTTTTTAAGAATTTCATCAAATTTGGTATGCTCTCTATCCATACCATTAAGCACTAAAATTTTTGGTATACCAATTTTTGTGGCATTTGACCACATTTGCTCTGTACCAACTTCGATTCCTTGTGCAGCATGAACAACAACCATTGCCATATCAACAACTGCTAAAGCCCCGAGAGCCTCGCCGACAAAATCTAGATAACCCGGAGTATCAATAAAATTAATTTTCTTTTCATTCCATTCAATGTGCAATGCTGTGGCATGCATCGATATCTGACGGCTATGCTCATCCGGATGGTAATCAGAAACCGTTGATCCATTTTCAATCGAACCAATTCGATTTACAATTCCACCATTGGCTAACATAGCCTCTGATAAAATGGTCTTTCCGCATGCTCCATGTCCAACTACGGCTAAATTTCTAATGTCACCCGATTTATACTCTTTCATTTTTTCCTCTACTAAATTATGTGTTAGTAATTATATTTTAATGTTTAAGTCTTCTTCAATATACGAACGCACTGCAGGAATCAAATAATGCTCCGATAATCCATAATTTTTCAAACTTTCTACTATTGTTCTTGATTGATATTCAATTGGTTTTATTTTATTGATTACAATCACTTTATCCTCGTTAACGCGACATCCGCCACCGTTAAAATCACCCTTCCCATTAACAATGCGAAATCCCATCCGCTCAGCTAATTCCTTTAAATATTCAAATATTTTATTTGTATTCAAAAATTATTATAACAATTCTTTACGATTCTGTGTTTTAATATATTCAACCAATTCTTTTACATCTTCAACATGGTCTTTGGGAATAACTAGCGTAGCATCATCCGTGTTTACAACAACAATATTATCTAAACCGACAATCGCAGTAAGTCTATTATCAGATTGAATAAAATTGTTTTTTCCATTTAGAACAATACCATCACCC
>SDBT01020199.1_pt1 | contig 10421 bp, 26 predicted proteins | sample 2277101 | NCBI WGS metagenome assembly SDBT01 (sample SAMN10404973, study PRJNA504765) | marine sediment metagenome | isolation source: marine sediment core GS10_PC15, 103 cmbsf | place: Arctic Ocean: Southern Knipovich Ridge | collected 2010
AGCCCTCCGGTATCATATCTAGAACTTGTCATGTTTACATCTATGCACCAAACAGGATCACCTAACTCGCCGATATTCAGTTCATCGGACGCTAGAACCTCCACCCCAATCCATACAGTATTTTTTCCCAAAGTCATATCAATATTTTGAACATTAGTATTCTCAAAAGTTATAGCTGTAGCCTTTGCATAGGCAACTGTCGTACCGCTCCCAACTGTTGAAGTTAAAACTACTACTGGATTATCATCGGTTCCCCCTGAAGGTAGTAACACCTTACTTGCAGAGAAAGTTTCATTATGAGCTTTATCTATGACAATCCTATCTCCAGCCGAAGTTAGAGTTTCAGCACCGACATATGTAGTTTTTGCTTTAGCCCATGTCAACCCATCAGAGTTATCACCAGCACCTGAAACAAAATAATCGGTCATTTATCCTCCCATAAAGAATCCTTTTTACTATCTAGTACGGATAGATATCCTTCCATAGTGTTTCCTGTATCAGTAAGAACTGAAGCAACTCTCTCTTTATATGTGGTTAACTGAAGTTGATTGATTCCAAGAGTGTTTCTAATCTGAGCATCATTGAAATTATTCTTTATGTAGACTACAGCAGATTTCATCTGTATTATAAATCTAGGGTCATCAGATAACATAAGGCGTTTTACTATACCGATCAAAGCCTTTTTAGTAGTTAAATGGTTGAGGTTATCTAATATTGTTTGAACAGCTATCCCTCTTTCTACCTCCCTTTCCACTTTTCCTTTTTCAACCTCCTCTAACCCTAATATAACTGCACTTTCTCCATCTGCCAAGGCTGCGTTTGTATTGAAGGCAGGAGGCACTAGCATTGCTTTAGTAACTTTCTCTCCAGTGTGAGCTACCCATTGCAGGCGAATGGATCTACGACCACCCGCCTGGACAACATCATCTAAAACCGAGCTTGAGACTATAGCCATGAAAAGCCCTACCGATAGAGTCAATAGGGCAATAATACCACAAGACGAGACCGAGGCAATTCACATGCTACGCGGGATTCCCGTAGAGTGCTTTGTTTTTATCCTTTTCGGTATACATCCGGCTTGGCTGGCAGTCGAAAACAAAATAGGTTAGTTCGTCTAGTTGGACGGTTAAAGTGAACGTTCCTAGCTGCGTACACATCAGAAATAGATCTTCAATAGGAATAGACGGCTTGGCTTTCTGGGGGGGCGTGGCTTGCTCTATTGTCTCCTGCATGTCTGCTAGGTCGGAGGCTAATTCTGACATAGGAATGTTTTGCTGTAGTGTCTTACAGCCTGTTAGGGCGGTGAACACTAGTATTGCGATTACTGATTTCATGCTTGTTGCCTTTTTAGTCACAATAATAATATTAAGGCGGAGATAGCGGCACAGGGTGTTTGACCTGTTTCCCAGCCGTTGAATGGTCCGTTTTCAGTACGGGCCATCCATCGCGTAGAGCATAGTTCTGTACCTATCGTGATATTGAACCGTTCAATCAATGGTCCGCAGTCTACCCATCGGTTAACGAAATCGACAGGGTAAGGAGGCACGTTATTTTCTGATACCCATATGGCATCTGATCCAGTGCTGATATTCTCATGCACACGAAGACCGAGTTTTTCGGCCACTTGTTTATTTATCTCTAGATTTGTCATGACCTCTCCCATTTGTATATCGTTACGGATCGCATAGGGTCATGCCAAATTGTGACTTCATACCCTGGATACCATTCAGGAAGAACCGACCCTTTGATAGGAGCACCTTGTTTTTTCAGCGCGTGAAGGACATGGTATTTAATATCCATGTTTAGCGGGAAATCGGACATGTCTTGGTCGGTTATAATGGCCTCGTTTTCAGCAAGGCCAACGACCCCCTCATCTGTAATGGTCCCTATTTCCGTCCATTCTAATGCTTTAAACTCCTCCTCGGTAGGGCTTTCTATATCTTTTGCTAGAGCCTTGAGTATGCAGCGGCAGTTGATGGTTTCAGTTAAACGGGTGTTCCATTCGGCAATTTGGTCATCGCTAAGGTGAAATCCTTCCATAAGTTCAAACGCCATGGTATTTCCTCACTCAATAATAGCTGAACACTCTACTCTGGTTCTGATTCCGTCCGCGTCTTCGATGGAGAATCCGCCGTAGACTAGACAATACTCGGCAGCTTGACGCATGCCTTCGCTTACTCCGCGTTCGTAGTGGATTTTACACTTGTCCATACATTGCTGGTATGGAAGCAGGGTTTCGTCCCTGCCTGCCGCTGATGCGTAAACTGCAATTAGCAACAGTATACCAGCCAATGCGAATACGATAACTTGCGCTGTATGAGTCATATCGCTTGATCTCTGAATGCTTCCATCATGGCTATGAAACAAACTCTGGCGCATTGCCTCATTGAAGCGTGCTCGCATTCTTGGTGCGCTATGCTTCCGTATGTCTTCATTGTCTCTGTAGGCTCTTCCGGCACCATCACCAGACCGTTAGCCTTGCAATAGACTTCAGCATTTTTCTTTGCTATTTGCGATTCGATCCGGGGCTTGCGCTTCCATGTCCCATTATCATTCATGTATGCGAGTCCTCCGCAGAATTCACATTTAGGACTTTTTATATGGCTTCTCATACGATCCTCGTCTTTCCCGTCCAGAATACGCGGGTCGCTTGCCCTTTGATCGCCGGAGTTTTCTGGATTGGGGTGATTAACCTTTCCCGGCAGTCGCGCCCCATGTGGTTATAGATTGCTGCTGCCGTTCTATAATCGCTAACTGATACCGCATGAGCGATGCAGCCCCAATAGATGCTGTCACGCCCTTTGGTGGCCTTCTCTATGTCTCTGGCTGCGTTGATTAGTTCTTTCATAGCTCATCCGTGTTTTTTGAAATATAGACCAACCTGAATTGTAGCAAAGTTGTAGAGTATTTGGTTGCCTTGCGTCAGAACTTCAAGGAGCGCTTTTTTCTCCGCCATGTAGACTTTGGCGAAACCGGGATCATGCTCGACAATGGATCTGGTATTGCAAATCAGGTCTGCCAGTTTGATTGTTTGCGCTCGCGGGTCCGATCTTTCCGCGTGCCGTCGCTCAATAGCTTTTCTGGTCGCTCTGTTACCGTCCTCAAGAACTGAAATATCTGTCAGGTCGTTGACCAATACGCAAACTGTAAATCCGAATAGCTCTCGTATCTCGTGGATATCAACATCGCAATCTTCTACTACATCATGGAGAACTGCCGCCGCTATCATCTCTTGATCGTCTGTGACAGACGCTACGAGTTTGCTGACTTCCAGGGGATGGATAATATACGGCTCGCCGGTATATTTTCTTACTTGCCCTCTATGGGAATCTGTAGCGAACGCTGTAGCACGGATAACCAGCTTCTTATCGGACTTTGTTACTAATTCCATGGGTGTTCCCTCGGTATTTATTGGTGCGCGGCTTTATCTTTAGTGTGTTCGTCAAACATCTTTTTATGGCGTCTTGAAAACCTGCCCATAAAGGCGATAAGAACTAGCATCGCAGAAGCTATGGCTACCGGATAAACTTTAAATGCTACAAGCGATAGGAAGGGGGCGAGGCTAAATAATGCCCCCGCAAAGAGATACCCGCAGCGATTCTGAGGGCGGATGAAATCTACCCCTTCTGTTAAGCTTAAAACGCCTTTTATTCCCTTGTGTTTTTTATCTTTTGCATACCCAGCTAGCTCTCCGGTTGTTTTATAGACTGGATATCTCCACTGACTGATAGAGACTTTCGATGATAGCCAATTCTCTTCATCCATTTTGCTATCATCCACCCAAGCCCAAGCCCACTGACAACACCAGCTAAGTAGATAAGCGATGATAGATACACCGCCAAAGCACCAGCTAACAATAAGAGCAATTTGATATTCATTCATTTGTATCTCCTCGCGGCGGGAGTCTATTCCCGCCTATTATTTTTTCGATGATTTCGTCAGTCTTTCGCATCACGTAGCTTTTTACAATCAGCGGCTCGTCTTTGATGCCTATGGTCAAGAGCCCTTTACACCATGGTCTGCTGTCTAGATATCCGCTCATGGTGGGTTGCCTCTATTTACTGGGTAGTGGTGGGCGCGGTTGCCAATGCGTGACCACTCCCCAATAAGCATCATATTCTTCACCTGCCATGACTGCGCGACCAAGAGAGGTTACGGTTTCAAAATGCATAAGGTTCTCGCATTCAAGCGTCATGATTTCTTGGCCGACATTAGGGAGGTCGTGGCCGATACTGATCCATGAGGGCTGGCCAGGCTTCCGTGTTTTGCATTCATAGCATTTACAGGTGTTCATTTCTATTCCTTATCACCCGGCTCGACAAGCCCTATCAGCGTTTGCACTGTAATAGCGGCCTCGCCCAACTCTGTTTCGTCTATCTCTACCTCGAACTCATCCTCGATATGCATGATGGCTTCTATGGTATCGATAGAGTCGAAGCCTAGGTTTTCAAGGATCGTTTCAGGGTGTATTTCTTCCTGGCGCGTTCCTGATAGGTTGCTCAGTATGGTTGTTATTTTCTCCAGCGTGCTCATGTCGATTCCTTAGTAATATTTAACCCACCTTAACTCATTCTGGTTCAATAGTCACCATTTAGTTGCAAGTAGTTCATACGTAAGTTATCATTAAACCTAATCTATTATGAATTACTGCGAGATGAATTTATGCCGATAGTGATACGAGATAATGTAAACGGTATCCCCCGCCCCTCTTATACGACTGTCACTGGTCGCGTATGGGAAATAGCAGATGAAATAACCAAGAAGCTCGGTAGGCCAGCACCGAGAAAAGATGTTCTCGATAAGTGTGCCAAGGAGAAATTGAATCCATCGACGGCGGCTACTCAGTACGGACGATGGAGAACGTTTAACGGGTATACGGGGCGGGTGAAATAAATATTTAGCGTGGTGGTTCGGGGCTTTTCCAAGCCCCTTTTTTTATGACTTCATTTTCCTAGCTTCTCTGATAGCTTGGGCCATAGCAAACTTTATGCATGAGTCCGACCCCTTTGCTATCAGGAATGGCATCACCGACCCTACCTTTACAAGCCTGCGCCTGCTGCTTAACTTTGGCACTATCGATACCGTGTAGATAGTGCCATCGTAGTCGCTGTCGATTTCAAGTCTACCTAGGCTTAGTGCCTCGCTCCATAATTCATCAAGGGTTATTGAGTCCTTTAGTTCTGGTTTCATGTCACCACCTATATTAAACGCGCTCGAGGAATTTGATTATTTCGACAAGTACATCCTTTTGGCCTTGTAGGTATAATTTATGATCACTCATTGCGTGGGTACTGAAGTTGGAGTTTACCTCTTTCAGATCTGCAACAATGCTCGTTATATCACGCAACTGCCCATCACAATCGCTAATGGCGTGGCCATATTTTGATAGGTCCATCTCTATTCCCTCTATGGTTGTTTAAACTCTGCATTGATAGCCGTCTTGGCATCTTCTGTCAGCGTTGCCCACAGCTTATTTTTTGCCTCCCCGTCTGGCGTTGCTTTGTACGTCTTGATTATCGCTGAATGGTCGGTAGCAATTAGCGGTAGTAACGTGAACAACTTCTTGCGGCCTCGATTGACTGGCAACATCTTGCTCACTGGTGCGTCGATATGGCTAACATGGCTAACGCGTATCCCTCCTTCCTCCTTTCCTGCCCATACAACCTCTGGATCGCAGAAAACGACCATTGACCGACCTACCCAATCGTCTTTGTACTTACCCCATGCTGCGATAATTATACGGCGCATAGTCAGGCATGGTTTAAACGGCTGCCTTCCGACCGAGTGGATGTGAACCGGCTGGTCTCCTTTAACCTTGTCAACTCTTGTAATTGTAATCGTAATCGGATCGATAATCTCGCTGGCGTTCATTTGGTCAGATTTGGCAATAATCGTGCTTGATAGGTCGTTTTCATCTTCCATTAGAATATCTCCCCGAAGTGCTCTTCTGCTTTCCTGTTGAATTGGTAGCCCATAACTAACTCCTGAGTGGGCGGCTCTTGTTCCGATGCCAGGAATTCAGCGTAGCGGTTCAGATCTTCGCGATAGACCTCCTTACCGTACTCTATGGCCTCCTGTGGTAGCTTAACGACCATGACAGGGTAGCGACCACATTCAATGGTTTTCTGGATAACCAAAAACTCCATTTCTACCGGATCATCATGGAACCTGCTTACGCCGTCACAATACCAAGCGTCTTGCACGTAGTACCGATAGTCATCAACTGAATAACAGAATTTGGTCAAGCTTGGCGTGGTCTTTACGTCAACCAGTAGGTGCTGGCTGTGAATGTTCTTGTCGGGTCGGCATTTGCAATCAAGGCCGGTCTGCTCGTCAGTCCAGAAGTATGAGCCTTCAGCAATACCATCGGCTTCAATCAGTGCTCTTGCTTGGTGGTGGGCCATGACCGATTCGAACATGAGCTGCAATTGTCTGAACTCTTCAGTCGTGAGGATTTTGTGCGCTTTGTGTTCTTCGACAAATGCCGCTTTGTCTGCCTTGCCTTGGTTGGTTCTGAGATTGAAAGGAGGCATCTTGATGAATTCTGATTTCAGTCTATCGGGCTCCAGGCAGATAGCGTGCATCGCGTCACCAAAATCGAAAGTTTTGATTTTGTCCTGATCTTGAGGGCAGTTGCGCGACCACATCGGCTTGTATGGGTCCGCCGCCGCCAGGTCAAGCGTAGACTTACTGATCCCTTTGCCTAGGTGGTACTCCTTGTTAGGCATGTTTTCTACAAATTTGTTCATGGTATCGCCCTTGTTTGTTTTAGTCTAGTTTATTCCCTTTAGACCAACCAAACAAGGTCTTTTTAGATTTTTGCACAGGATAACGGTTGTTAATTTACCCACCTTTTTGTATATCGCCTCTGTAGAGAACACGGGTTATCGTTAAACCTGCGACAATATTTCTTAGCCTTAGCCTTGTTTCCCATGATTAACTCAAAAACCCATGATGCCAACGAACCAGGCTCTATGTCGCAACCTTTGATGAATATCCGCTTTTCTATTACATAGACGACTCTCATCACCCTAGCTCCTTCTCTAATTCTCTGATGCGCTGGTTGAATTCTTTACGCATGGCCTCTAGGTCTTGCCACTCCCATTTGACGACCCCGGTATTGGTCTCGCAATAATCAATTATCTTATTGCCTTCCTCTTCTCCAAACCGATCTTTCAGACCTTGGATATACCCTCTGGTTTTTTTGGTCCCGTATATGTCTCCACTTAACCCCATGTTACAATTACGGTTGTGTTGAATTTTCGAGTTCTCTCTGTCGTAACGCAGCCCGCCTTGCGCACCTACGGTTTTGAAATGTCCGCAGCTCCACTGGTCCCCGCCGATAGGTTTCCCGCAGCTAATGCATGTCGGTTCCTGGTTGTTGTCTCGAAACCATGCCATTTCTTCCAAAACCCGCATCCGGTTGAATACTTTCTGCGTGCGCTTGTGCTGCCATGCCCTGTCCTTGCGGTTGAACTCCCTAAGATCCTTGCTGGCGGCTTTGTTCTTCTTGGCCTTCTCTCGCTTCACCTTCGCCAGCTTCTTAGCTGTATCCTTCTCTCTGGTGGCTATGTACCAGTCCCTAACGTGTGTTTTCGAGCAGAACCAGCCTATGGGGTGGGTCTCTCCTGAGTACGCAGGTTTGTATTCTTTGCAATATTTACACTTGCGTTTGGAGTTACCCATGGTCAGTCCTTATCTACTTCCTCGCCATCTACGGTTAGCTCGCCGTCGATTACCCCTGTAAATGCTTCGTCTGGAATGCTTACGGTTATTTTGTATCGTTTTGAACCAAGGCGTTTTTTGCTTGGTGATGCAGTGGCGGTTAGGTATTGCGGGTTGTTTCCTGCCCAAACGTCGATGTATAGATCAAGTTTCATTTCATACTCCTAATCATCTTCTCTAAATCCATGTGAGCAAATGCGATACGTTTCAATACTTCTTCCATGGTGTTGGCGCATCCGGCTTCACGGTCTATAACAACATCACAGATCTGTATTAGGTTTGGATGGTATGTTGTCCGCTTTGTGCGCGTTGGTTCTTTGTCTTTGTTGAGTCCATCCTTCCATTCGTGTAGCTGCCACCCGTGTTTGTCCCGGCTGATTTCGAATTTGTTGTTTATCTTGATCATGACTTGTTCTCCTTAGCTTGCTGGCGTAGCGCGTTAGCTTCTTGAATCATCCATTCTGAACAATCCATAGCATCCATCCCGTATTGATGATCATCTGCGCAGTTTGATGCGACAGCCGGGAGTGCCTTAGCATACTCTTCCAAGACATCAGCATTGTTAAGCAGCAGGGATTGAGCGCGGGTTTCTTCGAGCAGATCAGCCACCCAGTGAGGGTAGCGCCTCGATATCGTGCCGTCTGAGATATCCGTCCTGCCGTGATTTTCGTCCAAGGCCGAGTGCAGCCGCCCAACCTGCGCCTTGAGCTGATTGCATTCCTCCGCCTTCTTGCTGATGGCCTCTGTCAGATCAGAACGCTGGTCTTCTAGCTGCGCCGTGAGTTGGTCACGCTGCACCTTCAAACTGAGAATATTTACACCTGCTTCAAGGATTAGCGCGTCATCTGCATCATACGTTCCTGCTCTCTGACGAAGAGCGTCCATTTCGTGTTGTATTGGTGCTGGAATTTTACTCATATATCACCTCTATTTATTGTCAGGATTGGATTCGTAAGTCTTTTGCCAATACTCTTTATAGAGCGATTGTGTCTCAGGGTCAGACCAGCTTATCTGGTTCTCGGCCCCAAATGAAAAGAGGTATTCAATAAAGTCGCTAGCTTCCTTAACCAAGAATCCGGTTGTCGATGGGCGAATTTGGACGATCCGTCTACCGTCTAGGCTGATTTCGCATTTACCGGGCCTTGATAGATCGCTACCCATCTGCCGAAGTTCTTCTTCGAACTGATCTACTAGTAAGGTTTTCCAAACATCGACAGCGAACTTCTTGCCGTCAAAATCTACCTGCTTTGCGATATCTCCGATCATTGCGTGATATCGTTTTTCCTGTTCCCTGGATTTTACCGGCCTGCTTAGTTCTACAATTATCGGAGTGGATTGAACACCCTTTGATATCTTCTCCCAGATCTCAAGCAGCATGGGTTTTAGGTTATCGGCGTCTATGGTGAATGATAGCTTCTTCATCCTACCGCGTGCTCTTCGTTGCCATGTGTGACGATTTCATTGTCTGATCGCCTATCACTAGGGTGGAGTCCCATGCTTGGGCCTGTAGGCTGTGCGATGGCGTGAACTTGCTTTTCTTGCGTGGCCTTAGGGCGCTTGTTGGTGCTTTGTAATATTCGCCTAACCCGCCGTATGCGTTTATCTTTCTAACGAACAGCCTTAGCCGATTGGTTAGGCTCTCTGGGGTTGGCATTTTGTACTCCGCCGCAATATCCACGATGGTTTCTTTTTTCGACCCGTTTCTGATCTTCCACATTCTAACCGCGATGTCGGTTAATTGAGAATGTGTTAATGGCGTTCGTTTGCGGCTTTCGACCCTCCTGTCGTGACCTTCTTCTCTGAGAGCCTTATTCATTCTTGTGACAGTGTTGACGGCGACGTTTAACTCGTATGCGGTGTTTAACTGGGACTCCTGAGGGTTGTCGATCATGTGCTGTTTGAGTTTTGACATGGTTTGTACTGAGGCTCTTTCCTTCATGTTACTCGCCCTCTTTTAGTTCTTCGGCGGCTGCGTTCATGCGCTTGTCGAATATTTCTTTGGTGTCGCCAACCTGAGTTGCGCACGGTTGTTTTAGAGGACAGCCGTTGCATTCCTGCTTTACGTTATCCAGGCATATCTCTATGACTTTTTCGCTCCGGTTGTCGATCATCCTTCTTCTCCTTGTTCGCAGTCGCAGGTGCCAATTAATTCATTACAGTGATCGCAGAAGTCGTCATCCTCAGGACCATCGTAGAAAGGACTCCGAGGGTCGTGGTCATACATTCGGATATCATCCGGATAGTTGCTCATGTCTTCCCCCACCTCTATTCCCTTGCGTTGTTTGATATATGGTGCTGCTGGTCTAGTTAACGGTGGATATTTTCAATATACTTCTGTATCCGCCACCATCTAACTCTATGGCGCATACAGTCATGTTCTTGTCTTTATATTTTTCATTCTTAGGCTTTAACGCCTTGCCATGGAGACCATCGCTAAATGAGAATAGCTGGCCTTCCTTTGGTGTAAATTCTACAATTTGTGTTGCTTCTGATCCAAGTTCGATAATATCCATAGATATATTAACTCCACACCTTATTTGATGTTTTGATTTTATTTCAGAGAATCAATGGCTGATTTGATCATCTCCCATTGATCCCGGCTTATAGTAAGCGTTGCTGATTCATCATCGTTCATGGATACAGGGCATTCAGACAATGCCGATACAACGGATTTGCCAAATGACGCCTTCCAACCG
>SDBT01020200.1_pt1 | contig 10421 bp, 9 predicted proteins | sample 2277101 | NCBI WGS metagenome assembly SDBT01 (sample SAMN10404973, study PRJNA504765) | marine sediment metagenome | isolation source: marine sediment core GS10_PC15, 103 cmbsf | place: Arctic Ocean: Southern Knipovich Ridge | collected 2010
TATGGTATTAGTCTAATATCTTCATCTAATCAGAATATCGCCAACAGTAATCTTATTACGAATTGTACGATTGGGTTTTGGATAGACAATAGTACAAATGATATCCTTACAAGTAATCTTATTACGAATTGTACGATTGGGTTTCGGATAGACAATAGTACAAATGATATCCTTACAAGTAATCTTATTACGAATTGCTCTAAATATGGAATTGTACTGAACCCTTCAACCTCACAGAATGAAATTGTGAATAACACTTTTACTGATAATTGGATTAATGCTTTGGATAATTCAACGGGGCCGAACGACTGGGATAGGAATAGTTATGGGTTGCATCCCGAAGGTATTCCTTTCCAGATTATGGGGACCGCACAGGCAATTGATATGAATCCTACAGAGCTAGATACAGATAATGATGAAATTCCCGATTGGTATGAGATAGCAATGGGGATGAACAGGTTATTAACTGATAGTGAGGTAGATTTAGATCTAGATGGCATGGCGAACCTGTGGGAATACAATATGGGTTTAAATGCATCTGATCCCAGTGATGCTTTAGAGGATACAGAAAAAGATGGTCTAACGAATCTGCAGGAATACAATTTTGGCTCAAATGCTAAAGCAGCAGACTCTGATAGTGACTATTTACCAGACTTATATGAATATCAGAATGGGCTTGATACGACCATAAATGATTCTCTATTTGATGCAGATGAAGATGGGCTATCCAATCTGCAAGAATATTTGTTTGGCTCCAGGGCGAATATGACAGATAGCGAAGGAGATGGAATGCCCGATTTGTTCGAATATTCGTACTTCTTACACCCTTTAAAAAACGATAGCTACTTTGACCCCGATGGCGATGGTTTCACGAACTTGGAAGAATTTCAAAATGGAACCAATCCTCGAGTATCGGATGCCGAACCACAGAGTTCAACAACTCAACCATCTGAAATAAGTACGACTCATCCAAGTTCTCAAACAACAACAACTCAAGAAGAATCCACCACATTTCCAGGAATAATTCTGGTAATTCCAACAGTGAGTATTTTGGTACTATTAATAAGAAGAAAAAAGGATATAGTGTCGTAAAATGACGACATTAAAAAAATAGTATAATTCTTGTTTATGCTACAAGATAAATTCCAACATAAATTTTCCAGTAGCTATTAATCTTCTATTCTAAAACATTGTTTTTATCATATCTACTGCTTCTTCTATATAATCTTTCATTATACTTTCCCTTTCAGCAGGAGTGCTATACCCATCAGTTTCACACGTAATAATCCTTTGTAATAAAGAGATAACTTTCTTATTTTGGTTTATATAGTAATAAATCATCAAGAAAGTTAATACTGACATTCCAGTAATATTCATAATGAAAAATAAAGTTATCATAAATGGGGGTAAACGAGTAGTAAAGAGGAAGTAAGGTTGCATGATTCCACTTAACACTAGCAACCCAAAATATGCCAAAAACCACCGATAAGATTTTTTATAATCAGAAAAAAAGATAGCTCCTAGAGGACCACAAAAAGACCACATTATTACGGCACTTCCATTCATGAATCCACCTAATGCTATCATTAAGAAAAATGGTAGCAGCATTGATAAAACTAATTGATTTACCCTAAAAATTCTAATATTACAGGTAAACACAAAAACACCTATACTAATGAACGAGAAAATTGCATAAGAAAAGGGAATAGCACCAGCGAGTAATTCACCAAAGTAAAAATAGATTAAACCCCAATTAAATCCTAAAAAGGCCAGAAATAATGTAGAAATAACTAAAAGACTCTTTTGGAGACAAATTTCATCAGTGTCTTCAGGTTTAGTGCCAATTCTTTCTATTATCCCAAAAATTTTCAAACCTACTCTTTTAATAATCAATTTTTTTAGACTCCATGATTTTACGACAAGGCAGGATATTTCTAAAAATAAACCAATATTTAAATTCATCCGTCCTAGAAATTAATAAAAAGAATATTCTTATAGTAAAAATGGAAAAAACCAATTCTACCTAAGCCTAAATATATATTTGAGAATACTTAGAATAATTAGATCAATAATTGGAATTATGCTCAGTAATTAGAATTTGATTTGTCATTCTTTTCCAAATGTGGAGAATCACGAAACCTACTGCAGCAACGGCTAGTATTACAAGAAATGGAGGGATTAGTGTGTCTTCATCAATTTCAATACCGGGATATCGACTTTCAAAATCTTGAATTTCAGAACCTCCACTTTCATAATATCCAAGCTTGTACGCTAAGTCATCTTCTGATTCCCAATTAATGTCTTTTGAAATATTATAAGGAAAATAGCTATAGTCAAAAAATATGATAGTAATAAAAAGAACAGAAAACACCACAGCAAAAATACCAGATAAACTTATTGTTTCAATAAAACGGGTAAATGCAGAGAATCCTGTAGCGATAGGAACTTCATGAGTTTTAAAGAAATGGGTAAAAGCAGGTAATCCTGTAGCCCCAAATGCAATCATCAATCTTCCAGCATGAATGCTCGAAAATCCAAATATAAGACTAAAACCGAAAATTCCACTTAAATAACATTCATAGTTATTAGCTGAAAGATTTTTATGCATACAGTCACTAGATAATAAGTATACGACACCAAATACTATAGAGATAGCAATTCCCACCGGAGAAAGATTTATTCCTTCCTCGTAGGTCATTAATGCCAACCAATATTTGCTAAGCAAAGGAATAGGGTCTAAAACTAATAATATAGTGTCACTAAAAACAGTTATTAGGATTAATATAGAGGAAGGAACTAATGCTAAAGTATATTTATTCAGTTTACTTAACAAAAATCCCACTAACGGTATTAATGGAACCATTATTGCTGTTTTATGGATTGTCCAGGCAAAGAGTAACAAAAATCCCGCTTTTTTGTATTGTTTATTATAATAGCTTTGAATTGCAAAAAGGGAAACTGCAACAGATGATATTTGCCTTAAAGCAATGCCAATAATGCCAAACAAAAAGAAGAATAATATTATTGTACCGTCTTTTTCACTTTCTTCCAAACCTTGCACAAAGAAAAAAAGAGAGCCATACGTGATTAGAGCAAGCATAACCCAAAATACTCTTGGTTCACCAATTTTGTTTGTTAAGAAATATATGGTTTCTGTTAAAGGTTCTATTGGAGTTAATTTAAAAACCGTCGCATTCTCAATAATCCCTAAATATCTGGTAAAGTCAGCACCAACTTGCCACGCAAAAGCAGTTACTAACGCACAATAGAATAAAATTCCATTTCTCACTATGTTATTCTTGTATTTCAGGTTTATTAATCCGGCTAAAACTGGTAAAAGATAAACAAAAATAGTTCCAAATAATCCAAAAATCATTTCTCTAACCTATAAATAGCTATTATAATTATAAGATTACAAATATTGTGTATTCATCAGAAATCTTGCACTGTTAACTTGAGCTAAAATATAACAATATATATTAATATCTCTCCCCGCAAAGAGTTCAATCTCTCTCCAAACGAATACAATACCGAGGAGGAAACATTATTAATTGACAACTGGAGGATGGAATTTAGTGTTTCGGAATATAAATAAGAAAGTGGTTCCTGCACTAACAAAAGGTATGAATCTTCTCCAGGAAGGAAGCAGAAAAACCGTTGAAGAGGAAAAACCAAAAATAAAAAAGATTACAAAAATTGCTGAACCCTTTTTCTGCCAAGTATGTGAAAGTTCAAGTCCAGCTACTTCATTGCGGATGAAATGTGACGCATGTAACCGTTTGGTTTGTTTTGATTGTTTTTCACAAATGGCGAATGTAGGAAAGGCTGACTGTCCGATGTGTGGAGGTCGGCTTTATTCTCAATAGTTATTTAAATGAGGAAGATTTAAAATTACAGAGATAAATAATAAAAGTAGAACTATTAAAATATTCAGAATATTAATGAGTGTAAAATCACTAAAACGAAGGAGGAATAGGAAATGAAAAAAAAATTAGCTTTTTTTCTATTAATCGTTATCATTACATTTTCTATAGGAAATATCACTGAAGTCTCAGCTGCAGATTGGGATTATGAAACAACAAATGAATCATTAAGTGGAGGAGATATCTACTATTGGCATGGAACTATGACTAGTGGGACGGTACTTTCTGGTTGTTTTGAAACAAGTAAAAGTACGGAAGGAATAGATTTTTTCATATGTGATGATACAAATTTTGATCTCTATTCAGCAGATCAAGCTGCAAATGTTTATTCGTTGAAAGAGAGTATGCATCGTGCATCATACAGTTTCACATTACCTAGCACAGATGATTGGTATGTAGTGTTTTCAAATCGTTACGGTGATTCTTCAGTTACAGTTGATATGGCCCTAGATAGTGATGGAGACAACTCACCATATTTTAATCCCTTAAATTGGGACTATGAAACATATGGAGAAATTCTCGAAAATGATGAGTGGTATTTTGTCAAATCAACCTGTCCTGAAGGAACAACGATTGAGGTAAGCTTCAAGACTTGGTTTTCAACAGATGGTGTTGATGGATTTATTTGTGATTCAGGGAACTATAGTTTATGGATCAATGATCAAACTGCCAATGTATGGAATAAGAAAGATGATATGCATACTGCTTCCCTAGATGCCTTTGAAACTCCATATAATGATACTTGGTATGTTGTACTTTCCGCTGTTGGAGAACCTGATACAGTTACTATTTCTGCAGGTGTTGATTTCACATTACCATCCGAAACAACGGGAAGTACTTTCACAGGAACAGGAGATAAAACAACAGCAACATTTACTTCAGATGGAATTGTCAAGATTGATTGGACATCAACTTATGATTCACCAACGTACGCTTTGTTATCCGTGTTCATTTATGAAGAGGGAGAATCCGTTTACAAGGATTCTTTCGATGGTTTAGAAGGTACAACCTACTATTACGATAGTGGTACTTTATATTTTAAGGTTATAGCTGCAAATCTTAATTCATGGGAAATAAATACTTCCAGTACTGATGGGGAGTATGGTACTTCCTTTTCAGGTTCAGGTGATAAGAATACAAAATTATTTACGAGTTCTGGTAATGTCAAAATCACTTGGAATACGAATTATGATGATGAAACATATGCTATGTTTAATGCTTATATTTATGAATTAGGATATTCAATCTACGAAAGCACATTTGACGGATTGAGTGGTGAAACGTATTTATATGAAGCAGGCACTTATTATTTCACAATTATTTCAGCAAATCTTAATTCATGGTCAATAACTGTTGAAGACATAGCTACCACCACAACAACGACCACCACAACAACAACCGCCGAAACAACAACGACCGCCGAAACAACAACGACCGCCGAAACAACAACTATTTCAGAAATAGATTCTACTACGACAACTACCGCGGAAGTAATTATTCAAAATACTGATTTTGAAATAGCTCTATTTCCTTTTTCAGTATTAGTATTTGTATTGATAAAAAAAAGACGAAGAATCTAGATGAATACATAATATCTTTGAGGAACCTGGAAAATTCTCAACAATCTTTTTCATCTCAGATTTCACCCTTATTTTTTCTCATTCGTCATGTATTACTTCAGTGCTTTAGAATTCACCCTGCATGAACCTATCAACACGTTAATAATGCTAAGAAACGTATATACTTCGATAAATCCTAAAGAAGCGGAACTCTAGAACTCTGTCTAATTATTCTACCTTACAAATGAATTTAGTGGGAGTATTAGCAAAGTCACTCATTTATCAAGACTTTCTTTTGGATTCTTTTAGTGTTGGGACATAATAATACTTATTCTCACTTTAGTTGGGTACTGGATCCATCGTAAGAACAGAAATAATAGAACGTATAGCTAAATAAACAGTTTTCAAATGAAGCGAGTGAAGCGGGATTCTCAGGAGAAGGCTCTTACAAACCCCTTGAAATCTTGGAATTTGAATTAGGTATCTTTTTCATCCATCATTTGACAGATCTTTAGCGGTGACTGATGAAACCTATAGAAATAGAAATCATTGATACTAAAATAACAGATCAATGGGGTGTAAATTGGACACCCATGGAAATTGCTAGGGACTTTCTTCAAAATTTCTATGATGACAACGCAATAGATGATATTAAAATAGAAATTAAAGGAACATCTGTTCTTGTATCTGCTCCTAAGGTCTTCGATTATAAAGAATTACTATATTTGGGTTCAGATAAAGAAAAAGAAAAGATTGGACAATATGGGGAAGGATTCAAAGCTGCAACGTTAAATGCTTTACGAAACCATAATTGTAATGTAATAATAATAATCAGGGATATTAAATTAGAATTTTTCTTTACTTCTGAAAAAATAGGGAGGACGGAAAAAAAAGTGGTGAAATGTAAGAAAACAACTTCCAGCAAAACTCTAGGAACTAAGCTTATACTTGAAAATTGTCCTGAAGAATTAATAGACGAATTCAGATTTGGTCTAAAGCATTTCTACTATGATAATAATCCTCTATTTGGGGAAATTTTAGCCAGTACATATGAACAAGATATTTTTGTGTATAAATCTACCGATAAGAATGGTTATGTTTTCTATAAAAATCTCTTACGGACGAAAATAGATGTCCCACTTGTGTTAGTTTGTAATCGAGCGTACTCCTCAGTGGATAAGGTAATTCAATACGACCGAGACCGAAAAGCATTTGATACACATGTTCTAGAAAGCATTTTTGAATTCATTTTTAGACCACTTAATAGAATTAGTCCTATAGTGGAATTTCTCCAACCTTGGTGGTCTGATGGACACAAAATGCTTTCAACGATAGCTAAATCTGCAACTTACTTCCAAAAAATGCAATTTCCAGAGAAGTATTATGCTAAACACTCCACAAAAACACTCTTCAATCCACAGATGATAAAAGAAATTGAACAAAAACAAAAAGAACTGCGTGAGCACGATTACATAGAATGTCCGCATTATATGTCCAAATTAGGAATGAAAAATATTATTGCGATTATTGAAGAACAGAGAATAAGAGCAAGGAAACAACAGCAAGAAGAACCAGCATTTAGATCACTTATTCACGTAATTATCGATAAACTTTCAGAGGAGCAAAAATCCAGACTTTTAAAGAGAATTCCAGAAGAGCAACTACTAAAAATCCTCGAAAAAGAGAATATTTCACTTAAAGACTTTCTTTAAGAAAAAGAGCATCAGCAGTGAATAACCAACCATCATGGAATAACACGTCGCTACGTAAATAAACTGTCCAATGGTTACTGTCAATAGTAAGTCTTATCCTATTGATTAATATCTCAAAAGAAAATCCGAATACCCCATGGTACGATAAAAGCGAAAACGCTCTATGAAACCATCAGGACGAAGAAGCAGCTCAACGAATTAGGGAAACAAGCTCTATTTCCGTACCTCAATTACTATTTGATTATTATGGGTAGCTCTTTCGATATTTTTAATTGGTATCGAAAACTGAACTTCTAGGAAAATTAATCAAAGTAAGATCAGATTTAATTGAAGAAAAAGAACTTGAAATAGATTTTCCAAATATATAGATGTTAGCGGTAGTTCACTTCTCATTTTAGAACTATAATTAAAGGTCTTAGCTTACTCTAAGTTGTAGTGTCAATTACACATCCACAAAGTCATAGTACGTTGGTTATTGCACATCTGCTATATAAATCTTATTTTCTGGTCCTCTGATGCAAACATTGACTAATTTCAATAATTCTGTTCCAATAATTGTTTCGAATCCTTCATCTTTAGGAGCAAATCCTTCAGTAAGTATCCATCGATCAAAGATTTTGACTCGAACAAGAAATACATCGCAAGGAATTTCTATATTTCCAGAACCTAGCGAATCCTGACGCTCAGGGTCACCTATAACGAATAACAAATCTCGGACGTCTTTAGATAGGAGTAATCCTCTTTCATATCCTGTGTCTATTATCGCATCCGTAACAATTGAACGATTCATCCCCTCTCTATGAATTTGAAGAGATATTGTAGGAATCATTATTCCTGATTCAATTTCCTTGAAAACATATTCATTTGTTACGTTTAAATCACATCTCACCATATCAATTCCCCCCTGGTATTTCATCACTCCAAGAGATATTACGTTCCTTTAACTGCTTTTTATATGGATAATGCCACTTCTTCCTTCCTTTTGGTATTTTTTTTATTTCTCTAGATTCTAGTGATAAGGCATCTATTCTTAATAAATAATCGTCTTTCAATCTATATTTGCGGTGAGAGGCTTTCCCAACGCTTTCAATTATTCCGACTTCTTCACAAGCTCTTAAAAATCCTGAAAGTCTATTACGATCTAGTTCAGTTGCAATTTGAGTCATTTCTAAGATCGTGCTCTCACGAACCTGCTCTAAATGTGAGATGATTTTGGTTAAAACTAACATTCATGTTCTATCTAATTCACTAATTAATTCACTAATTAATGTTTCTATTAATCTGATGATTAGAAAATTATTCCTATATCAACTTTTTTTGGAACAAATCGTTGGTTACCTTTAGAAAAGTATATACCAGCGTATATACGTGATCAATTGCTTAATCTAAACCATCAGAAAATTAAATAAACGAATATACATATCCCCAATCGCAAATTGATATTCTTCCTCATCAAGAATTTTGATTTAAAACTTAGTTCAAGAAAAGAACCAATCCTGTGAAATTTAAAGCGGTTTTTGTGCTCGTAATACACTATCATCATTTTTTCTCTCCTACAAAACCTTTTAAATGGTAATCTGGGGATTGAAGGATGTATATTCCCGTCCCGTTCTCTAGATTGCTTTCATGGAGACATCGGTCTTCCTATATTTGCCATAATACGCACTGACTGTAGATGAACCACCACCCATTTATTTCACATCCTTGGGTATACTATACCCCCTGACCTCTTTATAAATGTTTATTTAACTTGTATCCGCCATATATGATTCTTGGATATATTTGTACACCTGAGAGCATTGAATAAACAACTACTGGGGTACTACCTTTGATAAAAAGTTTAATTCAGAATTTCTTATTCCGAATGAACTTCTAGAAACCTAATGTTGATAAAGGCCTTTTAGACATTACCCGATTCCGCCTTACTACCATGTTTCGATTTTTAAACCTGAAACACGTTCAAAGTGTTTAATATTTCGAGTTAATATATCAGCTTTATGTTCTAGTGCTATTCCTGCAATTAAAGAGTCCTTTAAACCAATAGGTTTACCAATTTTTTTCAAAGAATTGAGAATATAAGCAGATCTCTCTGCAGAACTCGCGTCCAAAGGTAAAATTGTTAAATTGGAAAGAAAATCCCTAGTAAGCTCAATTCTTTTTCCTGATATTCCATCAACGGCTACAATGCCCATATATAACTCTAAAGCATTTATTGCGGTTGAAACAACTTCTTTAGATTCCTCTTCAAGTTTTTTTGCCCTAGCTTTTACTTCTTCATTCCCTCTCAATAGAGAGATCATGAAATCGCTATCCAAACAGATCATTGAATTTTCCCTCTAAATCATTTAAGGCCGTCTTCATTATTTTTAGTTCATCTGGCGAGAGTTTCAGCGTTCCAGCAAAGCTTAATAAAGATTTTCGTTTAATAGGACGTGTTAATCGTTTAACAACCTCAGAAAATGACTCATTACCTGTTTTTTCGTTTTTCAACCTTTTATATGCTTCTTCATCTAAGCTAATGGTTTTACTACCCAATATAATTCACATATGCATATACACACACAGACTATTTGTGCTTTATCTTTTCAAAACGAGAGTCGCCAATGTGCCAGTATATCATAAATTGTATTACTTATAATTTCAATTGTATCAAATCCTTTTCAAAGAAACGATCAACTCCCATGATATTTTGATGATTTTGTATGATGAAAGCTTCTTATTCACTTTTTTGGCCCGAATGATTGTTTATCAGGTTTATTGGTTCTGAAACGGAAAGATCTTCAAAATATCTTTTATAAATACCTCGATCTCGGGTTAATAATCGATCAGCGATGTGTTGGGCATGTCCTCCAATAATAAAATCAGAAATAATATGATGTTTCCATTTTAGAGTACTGTTACATTGGGTGCAAGAAAGTAAGTTGCCATGACCGCAGGTTGGACAATAAACCTCTTGCGTTTCTTTTCTATGCAAAAAAAACTTTATCCATGTTCTTGCAGCAATACGTAATCCTTCTTTAGGTGTATTTACAACTGCTATTTCGGACTTTTCTAGGAATTGTTCAATTTCGAGATCGGTTTGTTCAGTAAGAAACGGAACTAAAAGCTCTGAATAAACAACCTCAGAGATGACTAATCTTCCAGCTGCACTACATATAGCTAGAGCCTTTAACGAATCATTAGAAAATTCCTGATTCTCGAGAAGTAGATCATAGAGAACACACGTA
>SDBT01020201.1_pt1 | contig 10421 bp, 6 predicted proteins | sample 2277101 | NCBI WGS metagenome assembly SDBT01 (sample SAMN10404973, study PRJNA504765) | marine sediment metagenome | isolation source: marine sediment core GS10_PC15, 103 cmbsf | place: Arctic Ocean: Southern Knipovich Ridge | collected 2010
GAAGTATCCCGACAGGCCAACCTCGACCTTCCCGATGCCGACCAGTTTGAAGAAATCGCCGGCCTGGGGGTTCGCGGCCTCGTCGGCGAGCACCGCGTGATGGTCGGACGGGCCGACTGGCTGCGCCAGCAGGGCGCCGATATGAGCATACTCGATCAGCCCGACTTCGCCGAGGCTGAAGGGCTGAGCATGCTATACGTCACGCGCGACGCAGAATGCATCGGGTGGATAGGCCTGGAAGACCGCACCCGTCCGGAGGCCCGCAGCGCCATCGACGAACTGGGCAAGCTCGGAATAAAGCGACTGACCATGGTCACCGGAGACCGCTGGTCGGTCGCCCGTCGTGTAGCGCGGGAGATGGGCTGCTCGGACGTGCGGGCCGAGGTCCTGCCGCAGGACAAGCTGGATCTGGTCGACGAGCTGCGCCGTGCGGGCCACTGCGTAGCGGTCATCGGCGACGGCGTCAACGACGCTCCGGCCCTTGCCGCCAGCCACCTGGGCATCGCCATGGGAGCAGCCGGCAGCGACGTAGCCATCAACTCGGCCTCGGTGGCTTTGCTCAACAACGACCTGAGCCGCATCCCCTTCCTGATCCGCCTGTCCAAAGCCACCACCAAGGTGATCTGGCAGAACCTGATCTTCGGCGTGAGCTACATAATCATGGGCCAGACGCTCTCAGCCATGGGTCACATCACGCCGATGGCGGCTGCGGTGCTGCACACCGTCGCTTCAGCCATAGTGGTCTTCAACAGCGCCCGATTGGTGCGCTTCGGCGAACACCTGCACGCAACGGTCGAGGAGCCGGTCCAACCGGCGCCTGCCGCCCCCGCCACCCAGCCGGCGTAGCAGCGACGGAAGCACCAGCCCGATCAACCGACCTCTCGCTGCTGGAACAGCGCCACCGCCAACGCCAGTATGCCCACAATGTAGAGCCCCGCATACAGGCAAACCCAGCCCACATGGGCCAGGCTGACCGGGTAACCTTGCGTTACCGCATCACTTATCCAGAAGAACGTCAGATCGGGCATGAGGCGATAGCCCACAGCGGCCAAAATGTTCTCGTCCTTGAACCGCCCGAACGCGTACGACGAGACCAGCCCCAGCACAAAAACTCCGCTGCAAACCACCATGGTCATCACCTGCCCCAGACGGGTCGAGGCGGCCACCGCCACCGCCGCCAGCACCAATACAGCCAGCAGCACCAGCAGAATCGCCGCCAGGACCTGGGGATCCAGGTCCGTGGTGATCGGCTGGAGATCCCACCTGTTGTTGAACAGGCAGATCAACAGGACAGCCAGGGTCATCAAAGGCAGGCTCAACCAGACCGCCGCCGAGCCGAACTGCCAGCCGCGGAAGTAGTTGCCAAAAGTCGCCACCGCCAGGCTCAGCAGCACTGCCCCGCAGCCGAACAGGACCACCGGCAAATCATACTGGTCGGCCGCGGTCTGCATCACCTGATGCCTCACCGTCATGAAGAACACCAGCGACAACAGGTAGTAGGCAACCAGCAGGGCTCCGGCGACGCCCGCAAACTTGGCCAGCACAAACACCGGTCGGCCCACCGGTTTGGAGACCACGGTCAGGACCGTCTGGTTCTCGATCTCCTGGCTGATGACCCCTGTGGCAGCAAAGCCCGCCAGGAACAACCCCACCACGAACAGCGTCGAAAGCCCCAGGTCCTGTAGGAGCTTATTGTCGTCGTCCATGGTGAACCCGCTGACCGCCGGGTTGAGCACCAGGGCGGCGGTACCGACCAGCAAGAGCACGCCGAAGATCGGCTGGCGGATCACCTCGGTAAAGGTGTTCGAACAAATGGCTGCGAACTTCGTAAACATGTCAGAGGCCACCTGTATGCGCCCGGCGGACGACTCGGGCGGTGCAGCTATAACCCAGATACGTCGCGGACGACCCGGCGGTTCGCCACCGGGCTCCCGGCGAGCCGACGACACCCGCCCAGCCGGTCCGGAACGACTGGACACAAGCTACGCTGACAGCTAAGATTAACGCCTTTGCCAGCCGCAGAAAAGAGGGCTTTGAAGGTTTCGGTAGATCAGCAATGGAGCAGGTGAATCGACGTGGTGAGATTGCCAGTGCCGTCGGGCTGATTCTCCAGTTGGCCTTTGCCGGCGCCATGCTGCTGATCGGCTACCGCTGGAACGGGTCCGTCTCGACGGTGGCGGCTGGATGGTTCATGCTCGGTGGTACCGGCGTCTGGCTGGCGGTACTGCTGATCTTTCACCAGCAGAAACTGCTCGACCTGGAGTCGCTGGAGACCGAACAGCTTCGGCGTCGACGAGAGGTGCCCGGACAAGAGGACACCGGACTGTTCGGATTGCCCGGTGCCGGCGGGGTCGAGACGCTGGTGGCCGCCCGCCGCCTGCGGTTGATGCGCCGCTGGCTGCTGCCGATCTTCACCCTTCTGGTCGCCGGCTACCAGATAATGGCGGCACTGGCCCTGCTGAAGTGGCGCATACGCTGGCCGGTCCGCTCCGATGATTGGCCTGCCATTGTCGACGCCAGCATCACCGTGTGGTTCGTGGCGGGTATTGCCTTCCTGTGTTTCCTCTTCAGCCGATACACCAGCGGGATGGCGCGGCAGCGGGAATGGCGGCTGCTCCGCGCCGGAGCCAGCTATCTGTTCGGCGGCGCCCTGGTCTGTCTGGCGGTGGTGGTGGTGTTGGCGCTGGCCCAGTTGTTCGACGCTCCGGTGCCCGAGCGGTACCTGGCTTATATTATTCCCATCGCCATGATGGCGATCGGCATCGAGTTCACTCTTAATTTCGTGCTGGACATCTACCGCCCGCGAGCCCCGGGCTCCGAGGACCGGCCGTCCTTCGACAGTCGGCTGCTGGGGCTCTTCAGCGAGCCGGGCGGTCTGGCCCACACCCTGGCCGAGGCCATCAACTACCAATTCGGCTTTGAGGTCTCAAAAACCTGGTTCTATCGGTTGCTCCAGCGGGCCATCACCCCGTTGATCGCCTTCGGGCTGGTCACCATGCTGCTCCTGACCGCGGTGGTGGTCGTCGAGGTCGATGAGCAGGCCATAGTGGAGCGCTTCGGTCAGCCGGTGGGCGGGCGAGCAGGGGTGTTAGGACCCGGAATCTACCTGAAGCTGCCCTCGCCGGTCGATCGTGCCTACAAGTACCCGGTCGAACGACTGCAGGAGATAGTTCTGGGCTTCAGCAAGCAAGCCTACCGCGACATAAGCCAGGCCGAACTGGCCAAGGAACTCAAGCTGATCCTGTGGACCAGCGAGCGTCACGGCCAAGCCCCTGAGCTGCTGTTTGTGGCGGCGTCACGACAGTTGAGCGAACAGGACGACGACGCCGTTGTGCCCAGCCTGATAAACGCCAACGTACCGGTGCAGTTTCGCATCAGCGACGTGTTCGACTACCACTACAATTACACCAACCCACGAGAACTGCTCGAGGCCATCGCCTACCACGAACTGGTTTTATATGTGGCCGGAACCAACCTGGACGACCTGTTGGGCGCCGACCGTTTCCAGGCGGCTGAGTACCTGAAACAGCGGATCCAACACCAAGCCGACCAACTCAAATTGGGCGTTACCATTACTTTCATCGGTTGGCAGAACATTCACCCGCCCCGAGAAGGACAAGTGGCCGAAAGCTTCCAGGAGGTAATAGGGGCCTTGGCTGAAAAGGAAGCCAAGATCCGTCGGGCCGAAGCCAAGGAGAACGAGATACTGGCCAAGGTAGCCGGCGGCAAGAAGCTGGCTCTGGACCTGGTCGCCGCCTTGGAGCATATCGAGTCTCTTCGCGACAGCGGCGCCGAGCAGGAGCGACTGGATATCGCCCGGCAGCGAGTACAGCGACTGTTCAACGGGTATTACGTCGACCAGCGAGACGGCCGAAAGCGGTTCGTACCGGGCGTAGCCGGGCAGGCCGCCGCCTTGGTCGCCAGGGCCCGCGCCTACCGCTGGAAGCGAGAAAACGAGGTGCAGGGCAAGGCCGAGCGCTTCCGCAAGGAGCTGACCGCCTACCGCAGCTCGCCTAGGTTCTTCAAGCTCCGCAAGTACCTGCAGGCCCTGTCCGAGGGGCTGGCCGGCGCCCGCAAGTACGTGGTGGCAGCCGATACGAAAAAGATACCAATGGTCATCGAATTTGACCTGAAGAGCATCCCCAGACCCGATATAGAGACCTTCGAGCCGTCGCAATAACGATATTAGGGAGACCCGACCACCATGGACAAAAGGAGCCTGCCAACGGTAGTCGCAGCGGTAGTGCTGGTGGCGATACTGGTGACGTATATGATCACCTACCAGGTCAGCTTCACCGAACGAGTGGTGGTAACCACCTTCGGCAAGCCGCACGAGCGATACGATGCCGTAGTCGAGCAGATCGGTTCGGACCCGGCGGCGGTGACGGCGGTCGTGCAGGAAGCAGCCGACGTGTCGACCGACGACGCCCGGCAGTTGCTGCAAGCGCTACCGGCCACTGTCGCGAAAAACCTGGAACCTGCCCCGGCCCGGCAAGTGCTGGAGTTGTTGCGCCAGGCCGGAGCCGAGGCGCGAATACGCCAGACCGCCACCACACCGGGATGGGCTCTTAAGTGGCCGTGGCCCATCCAGCGGGTGATTAGATACGACGGTCGCGTCCAGATGCTCGAGGACACCGAAGAGGAAACACTTACCAAGGACGGCAAGAACATCATCGCCGTAACCTACTGCGGCTGGCGGGTGGACGACGCACTCAAGTTCAGCAGGAGAATCAAGAAACTCAAACAAGCCCCCGAGAGCCTGATCAAACTGGTCCGTTCGGCCAAGACGGCGGTCATCGCCAACTATAAGCTGGACGATTTCGTCTCTGTCGACCGCGACGCCCTGCGTCGACAATATGACCAGATAGAGGGCGAAATTCATCAGCGGGTCCGCCGGCAGGCACTTACCGAGTACGGCATCGAGGTCGAAGCCCTGGGAATCAAGCGAATCAGCTTGCCGACCGCCGTGAGCGAGAAGGTCTTCGAGCAAATGCGCGAGACGCGTAAGAAACAGGCCGACACCACGCGTGCCGAGGGCGACGCCGAGGCCGAAAGGATCCGAGCCAGGGCCGAAAGCGCCAAAGAGCGCATTCTGTCCTTCGCCCGTAATACGGCTGAGCGAATCAAGTCGGAGGGCGACGCCGCTGCCGCCACCTATTACAAGGTGTTCAGTGAGAACCAGGAGTTCGCGTGGTTCCTGGAGCAGATCGAGTTCCTCAAGCAAACGTTGAAGGAGGATACCACGTTCCTGATCGACTGGCAGACGCCGCCGTTCAGCTATTTTCAGAGCGACGAGCAGGTGTTAAAGGACGTCTTGGGCGCCACCAGCCGGCCGGCGGACTAGGAGCCCTGGTGACCAGCTCGACTTGTGGAGCGTGACGTGACGCAGATGCCAGCACAACCCAACCAGTTGCCGCAGACACAAACCGCCGAGCCCTCGCTGGACCCGGCACAGCAGTCCCTGGCTGACGCGCTGCGACTGAGCTTCGGGATACTGAAGGTGGTCATGATAGTCCTGGCCGCCTTCTTCCTGATGTCCGGGATCTTTACCGTAGACCAGAAGCAGCGGGCGTTGGTTCTGCGTTTCGGCCGGCCGGTCGGGGGACTGGCCAATCCGGTCGTCTACGGACCGGGACTGCACGTAGCGTTGCCTTACCCCATTGACCGGAACATCAAGATCGATCTGGCGAAAGAGTCGCTGCTGGTCGAGAGCTTCTTCTTCAACGTGCCGGATAGCCAGATAGGCCTGTCCATCGACCAGTTGGGATACCGCTCGGGCGGGTTGCAGCCGGGACTGGACGGCATGCTGCTGTCGGCCGACCTCAACGTGCTGCACGCCAAGTGGAACGTGGAATACCGGGTGGTCGATCCGGTTGCATACATCCGAAATGTCTACGTGCCTGCCGCTGCCACCCCCATCGAGCAGGAAGAGTATCGCGGCGAGCTGGTTCGTACTGCCGTGCAGAACGCCTGCGTCCGCACTGTGGCGGCGTTCCGGGCCGACGATATCCTCTTCGGCACCAAGATCGACGAAGTGCAACGATTGATAAAGGACCAGGCTCAGCGGAACTTGGACCGGGTCGGAGCCGGGATCGCCATCGACCAGTTGCTGGTCCGCGAGCCCATGCCGCCCCTACAGGTTCGCGATGCCTTCCTCTCCGTGCTCACCGCGGACCAGGAAAAGCGAGAAAAAATCGAGGAAGCCCTCAAGCAGAGCAACACCATTCTCAACTCGGCGGCCGGAGTGGCGTACGAACAATTGCTGCCGCTGATCGATGACTACGAAACCGCCCGCCAGCTCGACCAGCTTGATAAGGCCGAGCAACTGCGTGAGCAAATCGACCAAGCGATACTGACCAAGGCCGGCGGCAGCGCCTCCAGGCTGATCCTCGAAGCCCGCACCTACTACACCGAGACCGTCCAGTCCATCCAGGCAACGGCCAGCAAGTTCGAAAAACTGCTGCCCGAATATCGCCGCAATCCCAAAGTGGCCTTGATCGAGATCTGGTCTACCACCAAGCGCCAGGTCCTCAGCGGCAACGTCGAGAAAGTCTACCTGCCCGCAGGCGCCAAGGAGATTCGAGTGCAAATGGGTCGCAACCCGGCGGTCTTTCGCCAGCGAGAACTGGATAAGTATCGCCGGCAGACCGAATAGAAACCGCGCGATCCGCCCCACACCAACCAGAGAGACGTCAAATGGTAACCGCCGACCTGCCCGTTATTCAGACCATAGGGCTAACCAAGATCTTCAAGGACTTCTGGGGCCGCAACCGCGTCGTGGCTGTGGACAACCTTGATCTGGAGGTCATGCCCGGAGAGGTCTTCGGACTGCTGGGTCCCAACGGCTCGGGCAAGACCACCACCATCAAAATCCTTCTGGGTCTGTTGTATCCGACGCGAGGCCGGGCGGCGGTCTTCGGCAAGCTGCCCACCGACGTGGCGGTAAAGGCCCGCATCGGTTATCTGCCCGAAGAGACATACCTCTACCCCTTCCTCGATGCTCGCGAAACGCTGGACTACTACGGCCAACTGTTCCGGCAATCGCCCGTCGAACGACGACGACGCACGGCAATGTTGTTGGACATGGTCGGTCTGACGGCGGCGGCCCGACGGCGCATAGGCCAGTATTCCAAGGGCATGGCCAGGCGCATCGGACTGGCCCAGGCCCTCATCAACGATCCGGACCTGCTGCTCTTGGACGAACCTACCTCGGGCATGGACCCCATCGGCACCCGCCAGATAAAGGACCTGATCCGCGAACTGAGCCGGCGGGGCAAGACCATCATAATGTGCAGCCACCTGTTGGCCGACGTCGAGGACATTTGCGACCGGGTCGCCATCCTCTACGGGGGCAAACGCCGGGCCCTGGGCGACATCAAGGCCCTGCTGGCACGCCACGAACTCACCCAGATCACCACTGACCGGCTCAGCAGCGAAACCATCGAGCGGGTCAGGCAGCTCATCGAAACCGTCGAAGGCAAACAGGTAATAGACGTCAGCTCGCCCGCCGACAAGCTGGAAGACTTCTTCCTGCAAATCGTGCAAGAGGCGAGGCAGCAGCATCTGACCACTTCCGGGTCCGAATCGGAAGGCGAGGTGGCGGAGTTTCTGCGGGCCTCGCCACCCGAAACCGGCTCGGCAGTGGTCCACCAACTGGTGACCGCCGCCCAGACCGACACCGAACCAGTGCCAGCAGCACAACAGCCGCCGCCGCCCACCACGCCGGAACCCGCCGACCAGGCAGCCATCGACCGGCTCGTCCAGCCGGCCGCCAGAGAGCAAACCACCGACCAGGAACCCACAGACCGTCAGCCAGAACGCAAAACCCCAACCGACGTCGATCAATCAATCATTGATTCGCTGATTAAGCGAAAGACCGACCAGCAGAAAAACGATGCGTAGAATCTTCGCTGTCGCCCGGAACATGATCGCCGAGGGCATCCGCATGAAGATCGCCATCATCTTCATCGTGATGCTGGCGGTCATCATCCCGGCCATGCCCTCCATCATGCAGGGCGACGGCACGCTCAAGGGGCGGGTGCAGACGTTCCTGGCCTACTCACTGGGGGCGGCGGCCGTCTTGCTAAGCCTGCTGACTCTGTTTCTGTCCTCCTCGTCGGTGGCCAACGAGATTCGCGGGCGAAGCATCTTCCTGGTGGTCACCAAGCCCATTGCCCGCTGGCAGTTCCTGTTGGGCAAATGGCTGGGCATTGTGATGCTGAACGCGGCGTTGCTGGCCGGTACGGCCGTAGTCATCTACGCCCTGGTGGCGTATCTGAAGACCACCTCCTGGATAAACGAAGGCGACCGCGCCGCCCTGCGCTATGAAGTGCTCACAGCGCGAGCCAGCGTCAGACCGGTGACCCCGGACTTCGATGAATTGGCCGACCTCCGCTTCGAACAGCTCAAGAAGCAGGGACGCCTGCCCACCGATATCCGCTTACCCGACGGAACCCTCTCCAGCACCGGCAGGACCATCCGAGAGCAGATACGCAACGAGGTCAGCGCCCAGTGGTGGACCTGTCGCCCGCGCGGCACCATGGAGTTCCGTTTCGAAAACGTCAGACCCGACCCCCAGCGGAGCGAGTTTATCCACCTGCGCTACAAGGCCCAGGTCTCGGTCTACCCCCCACAAGAGGTGCTGCTGTGCTGGTGGGAGGTAGGAGACCCGGCCAAGGCCGACATCGCCCAGCCCTATCGCCGGCCGCGGGCCGACACGGTCGCCAGATATCACGTCGTGCCCTTTCCCGCCGACGCCATAGCGCCCGACGGCAGCCTGCTGATCAGGTTCGTCAATCGCAATCCAAATCAGCCCTGGCCGCCGGAGGCAACCTTCGCCACCAGCGTCAACTTCTCCGAACGAGGAGACCTCGAAGTGCTGTACGAGGTGGGCTCGTTCGAGGCCAATCTCATACGCTCGCTGTTGATGATCCTGACCCATTTGATGCTCCTGGCGGCTGTGGGGGTCCTGGCGTCGTCCTTCCTGTCGTTCCCCGTGGCCTGCCTGCTCTGCATAATGGTCTATCTGATTGCCATATCCACCGGGTTCCTGGAAGAAGCCGTCCGAATGGTCGGCACCAACCCCGACACCATCGAACATGACCTGGCTCTGAAGCTGGCGGCCATGCTCAAGCCGGTGACGCTGGTCTTCCTTAAAATTATGCCACATTTGTCCTCATATAATCCCATACGACCGTTGGTCGACGGCCGCCTGGTCTCCTGGCTGTGGCTGGGACAGGCGGGGCTGTGGCTTGGAGGAGTGCAGACGGCACTGGCGCTGGCGGGGGCTTGTTGGATCTTCCGCAGGCGTGAGCTGGCACAGGTAATAGTCTGAGGCGAAGGACCTGCCCCATGGCCAGAACTCGATGGATTCAGCTACTAAGCCTCCTGATTGCCGGCGGCGCCCTGGTGGGGTTGGGCCCGCTACAGACCGTCATCAACAGCTCCCGCATTGAGCTCGAACTCTCGCCCGTCGACGATCCCTTCCAGGCCATGCCCCACGACACCGCCCTGATCGTAGCGGCCCTGGGCTCGTTCCGTGGGATCGTCGTTGACTACCTGTGGATACGCGCCGACCGCCTGAAGGACGAGGGCAAGCACTACGAAGCCCTGCAACTGGCCGACATGATCTGCAAACTCCAGCCGAGGTTTCCCGCGGTCTGGGGTTTCCAGGCGTGGAACATGGCGTGGAACATCTCGGTAACCACCCACAGCCCCGAAGAACGCTGGCTTTGGGTCCGCAACGGCATGCGACTGCTGCGCGACCAGGGCATCCCCTTAAACCGCCGGGCCCTGAAGCTGTACCAGGACCTGTCCTGGATATTTCTCAACAAGATGGGCGGCGCCCTGGACGACATGCACATGGCCTACAAGAAGCAGTGGGCCTTCCTGATGCAGCGGCTGCTCGGCCAGCCGCCACTGACCGCCGACCAGCAAGAGCTCATCGACGCCCTCCAGGTCATTGCCGACGCCCCCGATTCGCTGGACCGTCTGCGCGACGAGTATCCCCAAACGGTCGAGCTGATCGAGCAGCTCGAGGCGCTGGGTGTAGACCTACGGGTCGGCTACAAGCTTGGCGATCAGAACCACCCGCTCGAGGAGACGTTCTTCGATCGCTACCAGCGCCTGGCGAGCCCCGAGGCCCGGGCCCGGCAGACCCTCTCGGCCGACGGGCCACAGCAGCTCGGCGAGCAAGACCAACAGTTCCGCCAACTGCTTAGCGACCCGGACCGCGCCGACCAGATCGAACCGTTGCTGGCATTTCTACGGGCCAAGGTGCTGCGCGAGCGCTACAAGCTTGACCCCAAATATATGATCACCTGCATGAACAACTACGGGCCCCTCGACTGGCGCAATTGCCATGCCCACGCTATCTACTGGGCCAGTCTGGGCGATCAAATGCGCCGCCACAGACCCGGCGA
>SDBT01020202.1_pt1 | contig 10421 bp, 11 predicted proteins | sample 2277101 | NCBI WGS metagenome assembly SDBT01 (sample SAMN10404973, study PRJNA504765) | marine sediment metagenome | isolation source: marine sediment core GS10_PC15, 103 cmbsf | place: Arctic Ocean: Southern Knipovich Ridge | collected 2010
AAGTACGGTAACGTATTCAGCCGACCAGTACTAATTTACCGTGAGGCTTGACCATATTAACCGTTAGCCCTTTTCCCGCGCATGCCCAATGACTAGATAATTAGTGGCCGGTATGCGCGAAATGATTGTCTGTGAAGGCTATCGCCGAACAGACGCATGCGACACACAGGGGTGTCGTGGACGGATAAAGAAGAAGATATTAATTGGCCTGGTGATCATAGCGGAGGGGAACCACCCGTTCCCATCTCGAACACGGAAGTTAAGCCCTCCCGCGCCGATGGTAATGCCGAAAGGTGGGAGAGTAGGTCGTTGCCAGGCTTTTTTATTTTCCTCTTGCCCCATTCAGAACCACGGCAGCGCCCTGCAAGCTAGAAAAGCTTTTTCGTAACCATTTCTACACTGCGTTGTTTAATTTGTGAAAAGAAACGAGGCATTTTTTTGTTTTTTCCGAGGATGAGTTTTACCTCCTTTTCTCGTCCTAGTGCCTCTGTTTTGAATACCGGGATAGGATGTGCCGGGCGGGCAAACCGCCCGGCGCACCTATCCCTTTTTTTATTTCGAGCAGAAAGCTGATTTTCGGGATAACATAGCCAATTTATAGACCTGCAAGGCGAGGAGGCATACCGTGTCGAATGTGTTTATAGAAACTTCGGCTCACCTGATCCAAGGTCTTGATGAGATGATTAAAGAGGGGTACTATTCAAACCGATCCGAAGCCGTAAACGAAGCCATCAACCAACTGCTGAAGCAGTATAAGATATCCAAGCTGCATGCCAAGGACGCCTGGCAAGCGCGGCATGCGAACGGGCCTGGCTGAGCGGGGGAGGGCTTTTGACAGCAAAGCACACGGGAGACCGCAGAGCGGAAGATATGGTGCAGAATCAGATAATCTCTCGTGGAATCGGCAACAGGCGTGTGTTGGATGCCATGCGCAGGGTTCCCAGGGAGTGTTTTCTTCCTCCATCCGGTAAAGGGCGGAAGTCGAATTCCAACGCTTACGGCGATTATCCCATACCGATCGGCTGCGGGCAAACGATCTCTCAGCCGTACATTGTCGCCTACATGACGGACAGACTGGACCTGCGCGCAAACGCGAAAGTGCTCGAAATCGGAACAGGAAGCGGATACCAGACAGCCGTTCTGGCGGAGCTCTGTCAGAAAGTTTACTCGGTGGAGAGGATAGCGTATCTGCTGAAGAATGCCAGGAAGATTCTGACCGACCTGGGATATGAAAATATCGAATATCAGATAGGAGACGGATTAGAAGGTTGGGCGGAGCAAGCTCCTTTCGACGGTATTCTGGTGACTGCCGCCGTGCCGGGAATTCCGGACGTACTCAAACAGCAACTGGCGGACAACGGACGGATGGTTACTCCGGTAGGAGATTATCGAACTTATCAGATACTCACCGTCGTCGAGAGAATCGGAAACCGATTCGATGCGACGGAGACCATTGGATGCCGATTCGTGCCCTGCATAGGGAAGAAGGGGTTTTGAGCAATGATAGAAAACGAAAATACGACGCAGCTGGTAACTTTCAGGCTGAGCACGGAAACCTACGGCATAGACATAATGGAAGTGAATGGCATAGTGGAAAAGCGCGAAATCCGAGCCATACCCAGGGCGCCCACATACGTCGCCGGCCTGCTCAACCTGCGCGGCATGATTATACCGATTATCGATTTGCGCAGGCGATTCAATCTGGCTGAGATAGAGTTGAGTGAAGAGGATGAGCTTCTGAGTGGCTTCGTCATTATCAGTGTAGCCGGCCAGCAGATAGGCATTGTCATCGACAGAATCTTCCGAGTCGTATCGATTGGCGTGGAATCGATACAGCCCCCCCCTCAAATGCTTTCCGGTATCGGTGCCGAATACATCCAGGGCGTCGTGAACGAGGAGGATGGTTATCTTATTATCCTCGATATCCAGCGGCTCTTCGATCCCAAAGAGCTGCAGCAATTAAGCGCTTATAACAGCTAGAGCACCGTGGGAACCCCCGTTTTTCGGCCTTCTATCAAGCGTAGAGAAATGGACAACGTCCTGACCTGTCTCGTGTCCGACAGGATCGAGCCGGGCGGGCTCGGCCATGAGCTGGCTGTTCGTGCAGCCGTATATTTGGGCCTGGAAGGGGGGGTGTGTTATTCCAGCTATTTTTCCGCGCTGGCTGTAGCTGTCGACGCTCTGGCCCTCGAGCCCGGTGATCGGGTTATCATTTCCGCCCTGTCGCCGGCCCTGTACCTGGCCGTGCTCTCTGCAAAGGGCCTGGTTCCCCTTGTAGCGGATATCACGCCGGATTCAGGAACTCTATCCAGCGCTTCGGCGGAGCAGTTGATGAAGCACGGGCCCAAGGCCTTGCTTTTGCATTATACCCTTGGCTACATACCCGATCTGGATGCGTTAGCCGGCCTCGGCCTGCCCATAATAGAGGACCTGTCGCAGGGGCTCGGGGGTAACCTGGGAACCCGGCGTTGCGGAAGCTACGGGGAGTTGACGGTTATCGCCCTCGATTCCAGCAACATAGTTACCGCCGGGGCGGGCGGCATCGTGCTTGCGCGGGACAGGCGGGTCTTGCGCGCCCTAAGGAGCCACGCCACCGGCAACAGCAATCTTCTCGCCGATCTCAACGCCAGCCTGGCGCTGGCTCAACTCCGAGACATCGAAAAATTCGTATCCGCGCGCAACGATATCGCTCAGGCTTTCTCGCGGAACCTCATGAAGAGCCGGCATAAAACGCTTCTCCAGGACAGAGAGGCGGATAATGTCTACTTTTCATTCCCCGTTGTGTTGAGCTCGGGGATGAGGGAAGCCAGGCAGTATGCAAGGCGGCATGATGTCGATACCGAGCCGGCCTTCGAGCACAGTGTAGCGTCTAAGGCCGGTGATGAATTCGACTGCTCGCACGCTCGGCGAATCACGGCACGCTGCCTGCTTTTTCCCCTTTACCCGATGTTGGGCAAGAAGAACGCGGAGACGATTGCCCGGGTTCTGGCGTCTCTGCCGTAGCGGCCGCCCGTTGTTTTTTTTACGCTAATGCGCTAAGCTGGGCACCAGCCGGATTCAGGCGGTAGGCAGGGTGAGCTGGGAGCCAGGAACGTCTCGTTTTTCAAGCCTTCATACGAATTTCAGCCTCTCTGAACAAAATGAGCAAATGCATTAGCAAGGTTTTAATCATTGTAAATTCCCAGAAAGATGTTGTTGGAAACATCCTGGGAGAAATCAGGGCCTATTTTCGCGGAAAGCGCGTAGAGCTCCTGATCCGCTCTTTCAGAGACGATACACCGGCGTCGGATTTGGAAGACGTGGACCTTGCGATCTCCCTGGGAGGAGACGGAACCTTGCTCGCCTGCGCCCGAATGTGCGTTCTGCCGGATATCCCGATTTTAGCCGTAAACCTCGGCAAATTCGGCTTCATAACTGAGATCTCAGCCGCTGAGTGGCGGCAGGCCTATGAGAGTTACCTGGCCGGTCACCTGGGTATCAGCCACAGGATCATGGTGGCTGCAGAGGTAATGAGAAACGGCCGCCGTGCGGGGTTGTTCCGGGGTCTCAACGATGCGGTGGTCGGAACGGTGGGAGTGTCCCGGTTGTTGGAGCTTCGGCTGTTCCTGTCGGGCAGCTATGTAGGCCGGTACAGAGCCGACGGAGTCATAATCGCAACGCCGACAGGTTCTACGGCATACTCCATGGGCGCCGGCGGCCCTATCTTGAATCCGGAGATGGAGGCCTTTGTTCTCAATCCGATCTGCCCGTTCACTCTGTCCAATCGTCCGTTGGTCGTGCGGGGGGACGAGAGAATCGAGCTGGAGGTGGAGAGGATCGAGAGAACGGAAGCGGTGCTGATGGTGGATGGGCAACAAGTTTTCCAGCTGGAAATCGGAGATCGAATCGTGTTTGGAAAACTGCCGCGCAAGAGCCGGATTATAAGGTCGGACAAGAGGAACTTCTACGAGGTCCTTAGGTCGAAATTGAACTGGGCCGGTGAGCCGAATGCTTGAGCAACTGAGCGTTAAAAACTATGCCTTGATCGAAGAGGTGGACGTTGAATTCGGGAGTGGGCTCAATGTTTTGACAGGTGAGACCGGTGCCGGAAAATCCATTCTCGTGGGGGCTTTGAGCCTTCTGCTGGGAGAGAAGCCGGATTCGAGCGCCATCCGTGCGGGAGCCGAGCAGTCACTCGTTTCTGCCACGATCCGCGTCGAGGAGAATTCGGAGGCCCTGAGCTGGTTGGAAGCACATGGCATCAGCGGAGAAGAAGGATGTGTGGTTTTACGCGCGGTTGTCAGGAAATCGGGCCGAAGCTCGATATTCATACAGTCGGCGCAAGCAACCCGGCAGGAACTGAAACAGTTCGCCTCGCTGATATTTGACCTTCACGGACAGCACGAGCACCAGTCCCTGCTGCAAGTCGTGAATCACAGAAAGCTTCTGGACCGATACGGCGGTACGGAGGGCCTCGTGCAGGCAACAGCGGCTCTGCACCGGAAACTAACGGAATTTCAGGGTCAGTATCAAAAGCTCGAAGGTGCTGAAAGGGATCGATTGCGGGAAATCGATTTGATGAAATTCACCCTGAACGAGATCGAAGCGGCGAAGCTGAAGCCCGGTGAGTATGATGAGCTGGAAGCGGAACGTAAGAAGTTGGCCAACTTCGAAAAGCTGACCCGGCTTCTCGGAGAAATCTACGAGGCGGTCGCGGACAGCCGTGGCGGGTGTCTCGGTCCGCTCAGTGTGTGCAGGGACAATCTGAATCAAATCGTGGAATACGACGTCAGTTTGTCAAAACTGGAAAGTCAGCTTCAGAATGCATATTACGAGCTCGAAGATTTTGCCGATTCGATTCGGGCTTACAGGTCTACTGTCGAGTTTGACCCACAGCGCCTGGCACTCGTCGAAGAGAGGTTGTTTCTCATCAGAGGGCTCATGAAAAAATACGGCGGCTCGATTCCCGATATCCTGGCGTATGCTGAAAAATGTAAACAGGATGCCCGGGCATTCGAAAACTGGGAGGCCCGGAAAAAACTGCTCGAAGATCAGATCGGCGACACAGAGTCGGAGCTTAACGAAAGGGCGCGCGAATTATCGACCCGTAGGACCAACGCTGCCTCAGAGCTGAGCGAGCAGATCGGAGCGGAGCTTCAGCAACTTGGAATGGCCAAAGCCAGGTTCAAAGTGGTGGTTCAGCGTCGTTTGGACCATTCCGGGAATCCCGTCGTCGGGCCGGGTGGTATGGACAATGTCGAATTCATCATTTCGACGAATCTCGGGGAACCTTTCAAGAGGCTCACAAAGATCGTTTCGGGAGGCGAGCTTTCTCGCATCATGCTGGCTATCAAGTCGATACTGGCTGAAAGCGATCATGTAGGAGCCTTGATCTTTGACGAAGTAGATGCGGGCATTGGCGGAGAAGTCGCGCTCGCTGTCGGAGATAGACTGCGCAAGCTGGCTGCGCTGAAGCAGATACTCTGCGTAACCCATCTGGCTACAATTGCCGTGCGGGCCGATGTCCATGTTCGAGTGTTCAAGAAGGTGCGCGGCAGCCGGGCTGAAACCGTCGTTGTCGGCATCGAGGGGGAAGAGCGCAAGATAGAGATTTCGAGAATGCTTTCCGGGGACAAGGACAACACGACATCGCTCAAACATGCAGAAGAACTAATAAAGAGATATGGTTTGCCGAAAGATTAAGAAAGTGGTACACTTTTGCATTCGTAATTGGTTGGATAAATGGCAAAGGTAAGCGAAAAAGCGCGCAGTCGCTATCAGGAAAAAATTAAAGAATATACGGCTATCATCAATAGTATTTTGCTCAATGAAAAGGAAGAAGTCGCTCAGCTCGAAAAAGGCGATGCCTCCCAGAACCCAAAGCGACTGACCCTGGCAGAAAGCAATCTCATGCTGGTATCCTACCACACGCTGATCAATTCTCTATCTTTGGCACTGCTCGGTGTAAAGAACGAGTCGTTTCTCAACGAGGCACGCAAGTGCCTGTACAAAGCGATAATCTATCTCGAGGAAATCGTTACGACCTACGTCGACGTACCATTCGGCGATTACCGAGAGCAATTAGAAACCATCGAGCAAGTAAGCGACACGGATAGACACAACCTTGTCAGAAAAATCGGATACTCCATAGGCGTCGTGCAAGACGGGTTCGGGGAGAATTCAAAATGGAAGTGGTCGTTCACCGAGCTCGAGGGTCGGTTCGCGGCGGTGACGAAAAATCTCATCGATTTTCGAACTTTCATTGCGAAACTGGACCCCAGGATAGATGGATACAATGAGAGGGTCGCTCACTCCGATCTGGCTAAGAAACTCTTGCAGAAAGCGGCCGACGGCTACCGTCAGAAGTACGAATTGTCGACGAGGCGCATCGACGATATGCGAATGGGGATAAATTTCCTTTCAGCCCTGAAAAGAATCCAAGTTTTGCTCGGGGAAAGCGAGCATGCGGAAATAACTACGAAAAAAATCGACGCCTGGAAGCTCAAGCTGGAAACTGATATTAAAAAACAAAAGAAAATTTGAGGTCCGGCAGCGTCGATTATCGTGCGTCCGCTACCGCGTTGACCACCGCACTGGCCGCCGCACTGGCCGCCGCACTGGCCGCCGCATCTATTCGCGTAATTCATGCAGCGAATCTAAGGGCAGCAGCTCGGCCATCGTCTTTGTCATAACGGCCGGTGTCGAATCCTGTCCCGCAGAGCCCCCCCGCGCATCATTCCCGTCGAAGTTGAAGTCCGATGCGCACAAGATCAACCGAAAATCAGGACCGGCGAATTCGCTCAGAACCTGGCGGCAAGCGCCACAAGGCGGAAGGGGGTGAGGGGAATCCGGGCTGTAGATCGCGATACATTCGAAATCGTGCCTGCCCGCCGCAATCGCAGCAAAAACCGCGCTGCGCTCGGCGCAAATCGTCAGGCCGTAGGACCTGTTTTCCACGTTGGTGCCGTAAAAAATACTGCCGTCCGCGCATCGCAGAGCGGCGCCGACTCTGAATCCCGAGTAGGGCGAGTACGATTGTTCCGCGGCCGTGCGGGCCGAGTGTACCAGGTCCCGCTCACTGCTGCTTATTGACGTAGGCATCGCTTATCGTATAATATGAGCAGCGAAAAAACAACTCTTTGGCGCCTGCAACCTGCTTTCGCACACCACCGATGGTTGATCCGCGGCTCGCATAGCCCCCGCACGCCGTCGTCGAGGTAGCTGTCGATCAGCCGCTTGGCCGATAGGAGCTTAGCCTGAAAAAGAAGAAAAAAGAAGTTGCCCTTCTTGCGGCATTCGGGTTTCTCCTTTTCTACGTGTTGTTCTTTCCCTTTTCATTGAGCAGAGAAGTCGTCCCACTACCAGTTTGGGCCGTGAGACTGAGCTCGTCTGACACCGGCCGCGGTACTTCATCGGGGAAGGCCTACTGGTTTCGTGACGGGGACACCTTCGGTTACTCTGACTTGAGCGGCAACCTCTTGACTCTGCAGGTAGTGCTTTTCAATGTGACTCTTTCCCGATCCGGGTACATCAATTATTCCAGGGTGCCCAGCAACCTTGTATTCAGCGACGTCACGAGCCGGTTTGTGCAAAGCATCGAATACACCGGGTATCCCATGCTGGATGAGAGCGGTGACTATCTGTATTTGCTCACCGGCGATTCCACCGGGCTGCTGCGCATCGACAGAGCGGCCGGCGAGAGATGGGCTGTTGAGTTTGCGTCATTGATCACCTGCCTGGCGAACTCGAATGGCCAGGTGTTGATCGGCCTCCTGAACGGAAAAATCAAGCTATTCGACACCACTGGAGCGCTGGTCCACGAAGCCGAGATGGAAGGGAACCGCATTCCCGTCGTTTACGGCTGCGCGCTCAGCAAAAAAGGAGATATTTTTGCGGCCTTGGGGGGACTGGACCCTCAACAAATCCTGGTGGCCCAGAGAAGGCACGGCCGGCAGTGGGGTACCTTTTCCGTCGAGCTGGAAACAGAGCTGCGCAGGGAAGCGTTCATTCGAATAGGAAACGACAATGAATCTCTGTTTTTCGAGCAGCCCGGGTTTCTGGGAGTGCTGACTCTGGCATCTCAGAGGATCAAGCGCCTGCCCATGCCCGGCAAGTTCGTAACCCTGGCCGAGACTTCGCAAGGAGCGCTATTGGCCTTGCTTTCGCAAACCAACGATCGGAAGCATCTCCGATTATACGATCGGGGCGGATCGCTGCTCTATGCGGAGGCTTTCGCCGGGGAAAATGCCGATGTCCGGATAGTCGAAGACCGAATCATGCTGACATCGGACGGCTACCTGATGAGAATCGATATCAGCGTGCAGTAACGCGAAGCGAAAGGAGCTGCATGAACTCCGGTACCAGTCTTGTACGGCGCGTAAGCTTGATAATGGTCTGCTACCTCTGCGTTGCGGCCGGCGGCATTTCGGCCTTTGACTGGCCCGTCGAGGCAAGGCGCCTGATGGCCACATTCGGAGAGAGCCGCTACGGTTCTTTTCTGAGCGGCATCTATCTGAGCTGCGGCGAATCACAGGTTTTTCCGATTGCCGACGGCGAGGTTATCTTCTGGTTCGAAGAAGGCTCGGGATATCATGCACTGGCACGACCGAATGGAAGCTTCGTAGCGCTACAGCACGAAGGGAGAGTGCAGTCCGTTTATTCGCACCTGAAACTGGGCACGGTGGTTGCCGGCAACCAGTTTCTCAGGGCCCGACCCAGGCAGATCGAGGCGCGCGCCTTCGAAGCGGACGTCTTGACCGGCGCGGGCAGCGAAGCGGAACGGGAGCTCCTGCGGGCCGTTTTTGTAAGCGAAGGCGGCTTTTATACGATGCGGAGCGATCTGCCCCGCCAGGGAAGGGAAGCCGCCTGGGGGATCCTCTCGCGTATTGGGTACATCGACACCATTGGCATAGCCGGTGACACCGGTCTCTCGGAAGGTGTGCATCTGGCATTGACGATAATCGATGTAGAGCAGAACAAGATTCTGAACCCCATCAAGAGGGACAAGCCGCCACTGCTTCCTCCGCTGGACCACCCGGCACCGGCTCGCCGCCGAGGTCCCGTTATTGCGAACGTGTTTTTGCGCCGTGGTGAAACGCTTCTGGAACTCTCCGATAATATGGCCATTGCTCCTGGAAAGGTCGAGATTTTAGCCAAAATATATGACAGGAGTGATTTTGTGTCTTTTGCCCGCAACATGGCGCCGTATAAATTCTACCTGGCGGTCAGCGGGAAAACCATCAACAGCATTGTCATGGATGCGCTCGAGGAAAAAAATAATAGATTAGTGATTAACGACACGAGCATTACGCACGATGATTTATACCAGGACCAATGGTTTTACAGGCTCGGCCGAATCAGCCTGGTAGAGGGAAAAAGTGTGTTGCAGATAGGAACGGAGAGCTTTCTCGGCGATGCGAGCATTCTGGATTTGAGCCTCGAGGTGGTGCCGCAATGAAAACATACGCCGCGCCCAGAGGCAGCGAAAAACTGGTGGAAGTCGCCTGTCACGTTTGCGGTTTGCGCGATGCCAAGGCGTTCATGCAATGTAAAGGGGCTTCGTTCGTGAAATGCCGTGGATGCGGCCTGGTCTATCAGAATTTCCAGCCCGTTTTCGACGATCTCAAACAGAGGTATGGTCAAAACTACTTCGAATACGAGCTGGAAAATGATAAAAACTTCTTCAACCTGATGAAGCTAGGCCTGGGTGATATTCGCTTCGATGGGATGCCGGAGGATTGCTTCGACAACAGGCGGTTCCTGGATATTGGGTGTGCCACTGGCATGCTGGTCCAGTACATGGCGGAGAAGGGTTGGCAGGCCGAGGGCGTTGAGCTCTGCCGGCCTTCGGCCTGTTTTGGGATCGAGAAGCGCGGGGTCAAGATTTTCGTCGGCACGCTCGAAGAGGCTTGCCTGCCGGACGAGTCATTTGCCGTCGTGCATTTCTCTCATTTAATCGAGCACGTTACCGACCCAAGGGCCTTTCTCATGGAAGTCAGGCGAGTTCTGACAAAGAGAGGAATGGCCCTTGTCACGACACCCAATGTGGCGGGATTCCAAGCCAGGCTTTTTGGCAGCCGCTGGCGGTCAGCCATAGCGGATCATCTGACCCTGTTTTCCGACAGGACTCTGGCGCGCATGTGCCGCGAAGTCGGTTTTGCCCTGGTACGGAAGCAGACGTGGGGCGGGTTGGCCAAAGGCACGGCGCCCGGTTTTGTGAAGAAACCATTGGACGCGCTGGCCAAGAGGTTCGGTTTCGGGGACGTTGTTCTTTTCCAGGCCCTTAAAACGGCCGAAGTGGGCTGACGGGATGCAATCCCCGATGACCGGCGGCAGCGCGTTTTCGTTCCGGTGAAGGAGTGGCGGTGAAGGCGGCGGTTGCTGTAAGCGAGCTCGATCCTGACCAGATTCCGGAGCGGTTGAGGCCGTCTTACTACTTTGAT
>SDBT01020203.1_pt1 | contig 10421 bp, 11 predicted proteins | sample 2277101 | NCBI WGS metagenome assembly SDBT01 (sample SAMN10404973, study PRJNA504765) | marine sediment metagenome | isolation source: marine sediment core GS10_PC15, 103 cmbsf | place: Arctic Ocean: Southern Knipovich Ridge | collected 2010
AGCCCCCTGCCCGAGTTTGCGAAGCCAGACACGAGTTCGCAACGCGAACTCAAAGCGCAACCCATAAGGTTCTGTGAAACGTTGCGCCGGGCAGTCCCCATATGGTTCCTAGCAGTGCTGACCTATTCCCCCAGGTAGGCCTTCTTCACCATGTCGTTAGCGAGGAGGGTGGCGCACGTGTCTTCCAGGACAATTTCGCCGGTCTCCATGCAGTAGCCGCGCGATGGCGAGCATCTGCTGCTCTCCTCCCGACAGGGTGCCGCCCTGCTGCGTGCGGCGCTCCGCCAGCACCGGGAACATCTCCTCCACGAGCTTGCGGTCGGAGGCGATTTGTTCGCGGTCGCGCCTGGTGAAGCTGCCCATCTCCAGGTTCTCGTCCACGGTCAGCCGCGGGAAGATGCGCCTTCCCTCGGGCACCTGGCAGATGCCACGCTCCACTATCCTGTATGGGGGCAGCCAATCGACCCTCTCCCCGCGCAAATATATCTCGCCGCTGGTGACGCGCATGAGGCCTGACACGGCCATCAGGTTGTCAGCAAGGGTGAGCAGGGGATACAAAAGATTTGACAACTTTCCTTCTGCAAGCTGATAATGCGTGGACGCATCAGGCCGCGGAAATGATGTACGGCGTGCAGTCCGGGGGGTGGAACATATTGAGTCAGTGTGCGCGCAGGAGGTTGGCGGGGTGGGGAGTCGTTGCGATCCTCCTCGGCGGCGTCATAGTCGGCATCCACGGCCTGAGGTATCTCAAGAGACAGGGGCTGGCGGAGCTGCCCGGTGAGCAGGAAACGGAACCGGCTGCGGTAGAGCCCTGGGTCGTGGTCATCGACCCCGGGCACGGGGGCGAGGACGCGGGTGCCGTGGGCGCCGGCGGCCTAGAGGAGAAGGACGTCACGCTTGCGCTCGGTCTTGCGCTGCGACGGGAACTGGAGCTTCGCTCGGATATCGCGGTAGTCATGACCAGGACCGGGGACGTGATGATGCTCCCGCCCGAGCGGGCGGCGCTGGCGAACCGCAGTCGCGCGGACATCTTCATCGCACTCCACGTGAACTCGTGGACCGGCCGCAGTGTGAGCGGGTATGAGACGTTCTACTACGGCGATCCGTCCGATGAGCACGTGGAAGCGTTAACGGCGATTGAAGGCGCCGCGGAAGCAAACGCGGCACGGCCTCAGGACGCGGTTTCACTGAGCCCGTGGGAGCAGCGCCAGTACCACCGCCGGGCGAGCAGGGCGCTGGCGGAACTCGTACAGTCAGAGCTTGTCAGCAGGCCAGGGCTGAAGGCGGTCGACAGGGGAGTGAAGCAGGGCCGGTTCGGAGTCCTCAGATTGACGCGCATGCCAGCCGTGCTGGTGGAGCTCGGCTTCATCTCGAATCCCGCGGAAGAGATGCGGCTGCGAAGCGAGGAGGCCAGGAGGACGATGGTCGATGCGCTTGCCGACAGCCTCCTGGCCTACAGGGACGCTCACCCGCAGGGGTTCCGCCTGCTGCGCGGCTACAGCTCGCGGTGAGCGAGGAGGAGTGACTAAGGATGTTCCAGGTGATAGTGGAAACGAGGTTTGCAGCCGCACACCGCCTGCGCGGCTACAAGGGCACATGCGAGGAGCTTCACGGCCACAACTGGAAGGTGGAAGTGGCCGTCGAGGGAGAAGAGCTGGACGAAACCGGCCTGCTGCTCGATTTCCGGGAACTGAAGAGTGCCGCGCGAGACGCAGTGGGCGAGCTGGACCACAAGTACCTTAACGAGCTCCCTCGCTTTCGAGAGCTGAATCCCACGACGGAGAACATCGCCCGGATGCTCGCCGAGGATATATCCGGCCGGATAGGTGCTGCACGGGCCCGGGTTGTGTGGGTGCGGGCCTGGGAGAGCGAGTCGAGTTCGGTGATCTACAGGCCCTGATGTAAGGGAGGGACCGGGGTCCCGGCTCAAGGCGCCGGCGTCCCCGCTTGTCATATGCCTAACGAGCTGCTATGGTTGGTGTTCATAGTCGTCGAGCTGGCATTCGCGGTCTGTGTGTTCCGGCTCTTCGGGCGCATGGGGCTCTACGGCCTGATAGTGGCTAACATAATCCTGTGCAACGTGCAGGTCGCCAAGCAGGTGACGCTTCTCGGGATACACGCCACGCTCGGAAACGTCCTCTACGCCACGATATTCTTTGCCACCGACGTGCTGGGGGAGCTGTACGGCAAAAGGGAGGCGAGGCGGGGCGTATGGCTGGGGTTTGCGGCCCTGATAGGCGCGAGCATCGCGATGAAGTTTGCGGTTGCTTTCCGGCCGAACGAGTTTGACCAGGTCCACGGGGCGATGGAAGAGCTTTTCGGATTCTTGCCCCGGATTGCTGCCGGGAGTCTTGTGGCCTACCTGGTCAGCCAGCTCCACGATGTGTGGGCGTTTGACTTCTGGCGGAAGAAGACACGGGGGCGCCATCTCTGGCTCAGGAACAACCTGAGCACGATGGGGAGCCAGTTCCTGGACAGCTTCATCTTCTGCTTTATCGCTTTTGCGGGCAGGGAGGGCTTTCCTTTCAAGCTTGTCGTGGAACTGGCTGTCTCGACCTACCTGTTGAAACTGTTGGTAGCTGTGATAGACACGCCGTTCATCTACCTGGCGGTGCAGCTGGGAAGGAGGGGGAGGATACCGGATGCGTGAGGACGGACGAGAGTGTGATGCACTCAGGAAGGTGAAGATAACGCGGGGGGTTGCGAAGTTTGCCGAGGGCTCGGCCCTGATCGAGGTGGGCGACACGAAGGTCATGTGCACGGCCAGCGTAGAAGACAAGGTCCCGCAGTTCCTGCTGGGTGCAGGCCGCGGCTGGGTAACGGCCGAGTACGGCATGCTGCCGCGTGCCACCGGGGAGCGCACCGTAAGGGAGTCGACCCGCGGCCGCGTGGGAGGCAGGACGCATGAGATACAGCGGCTCATCGGGCGCTCGATGCGATCGGTGGTGGACCTGCGAGCTCTCCGCGGGAAGACCATCTGGCTGGACTGCGACGTGCTGCAGGCCGATGGGGGGACGCGCACCGCGGCCATCACCGGGGGGTTCGTGGCTCTCGTGGCCTGCCTTGCAAGGATGAAGCGGGCGTTGCTGATAGAACGGTGGCCCGTGCGCGACTTCGTAGCGGCAGCCAGCATCGGGATAGTCAAGGGTGAACCGATGGTGGATCTGACCTATGAGGAAGATTCCGGTGCAGCCGTGGACATGAACGTCGTGATGACCGGGAGCGGCCGCTTCATCGAGTTGCAGGGCACTGCCGAGAAAGCGCCCTTCGATCGCGGCGAGTTGGATGCCCTCCTGCTCCTGGCTTCGGGGGCTGTGACACAGCTCGTGGCCGAGCAGAAGAAGGTCCTGCACGATGTGAAGGAGATGACGGCTGTGGGCGAGTCCAGCGCGGGTAAGAAGTGAAGAGGGTTGTGCTGGCCACCCGCAACGCTGGCAAGATCCGCGAGATAAGGCAGTTGATGCGCGGAAGCGGCGTGCGGTTTCTCACTGCGGGCGATTTCCCTTCCCTGTGCCCGCCTGCCGAGGACTGCAAGACGTTTCGCGGGAATGCGGCCCGGAAGGCGCGGGAGGTGGCGCTGCAGACAGGTTACCCGGCGCTGGCGGAGGATTCGGGGCTTGAAGTCGCGGCGCTGGGGGGCAGGCCGGGCGTCAGGTCGGCGCGCTACAGCGGCCCTGGTGCCTCCGACAGCAAGAACAACGCGAAGCTCCTTAGACAGCTCTCGGGGGTGCCTGCAGGCAGGCGGACGGCAAGGTTCCGTTGCGTGGCAGTGCTTGCCATGCCCGACGGGAAGACCGTCCTTCGGCAGGGAAGCTGCGCCGGTTGGATAGGCACACGGCCCAGGGGCCGGGGGGGGTTCGGCTACGACCCGCTCTTCATAATGGCTGGGTCGGACAGCACGTTCGCCCAGTTGTCCCCGGCCGAGAAGAGCCGGTTGAGCCACCGCGGAAGGGCGCTCCGGAGGATCAGGCCTGTAGTCGAGATGCTGGCCCGGACGGGGCATCTCCCTGCAAAGCCCAATGCTGGAGTTCGCGAAGCGAACTCCACGCGCAACCCATAGGGTTCATAGCAGTGTCACAGACACGAGTTTCCGAAGGAAACTCAAAGGTCGGCCTATAACGTTCCTAGCAATGCTGACCCAGACCTTGCTTGACAACCAGGCTGGTGGTGACCTAGAATCGGTCCACCGTGAGAGGAGGCGGAGATGACGTCGAGAAGTCTGGCAGCGGCGCTTGCTTTTGTCCTGATGGGGGCCGCCCCGGGTAGGGCGCAGGATGCTGCGGATGCGGGTACACAGCCTATACAGCTCACTACTGATCGTTCCTACCATTCTTCACCTGCGTGGAGTCCGGACGGCACGAAACTGGTCTACAGTCTGTTCAAGGACGGGGTACAGAAGATCCACGTCGCGCAGCTGAAGAGGGGGGAGAACGGGGACCTGTTGCCGATAGAGGAAACCGTGGTGGTGACGACAGGGGCGTCTTCGGATGACGACCCCGCCTGGTCTCCTGACGGGAAAAGGATCGCCTTCGCGTCCGACAGGAACGATATCTGGCAGATATTCCTGATGAACTCGGACGGGAGCGGGGTCAAGCCGCTCGCGAGAGATCCCAAACAGGAGGGGACCAAGCCCGCATGGAAGCCTGACGGGAAGCAGGTAGCATTCGTCTCGAGCCGCAATGTAGCCCTTGCAATGCCGGGGCGGAAAGAGCTCAAGTTTGTCACGACGACCGGCTATAACGACTGCCCATCCTGGTCGCCCGACGGCAAGCGGCTTGTCATCGCTTCCGGGAACGATCTTAAGACGCTGGGTTTCGACGGTTCCGAACCGAAGCCGCTGACCCAGTCGGGGTGGAACGGCGAGCCGGAGTGGTCGCCGGTGGACGACCGGGTGGTGTTTGTCTCGAACCGGGGGGGCAGGTACGATATCTGGATCACCAGGCAGGACGGCAGCGACCCCGACCGTATCACCGATGACAAGTCCAGGGAGAGCTGCCCGACCTGGAGCCCCGACGCGAACTGGATCGCTTACTGTTCGAACCGCACTGGCAGCTACGATATCTGGGTAGTGCGTATCCCCCAGCCGGTGGAGGAGCCCCCGCCGGAAGAGCCCGCGGAAACACCCGCCGAGTCGCCGGAATAGGCGAGACATCCGAGCAGGCGAGAGATCAGCCAGTCGGCTCGATACCGGGGTGTGGCGCAGCTTGGTTAGCGCGCCTGCTTTGGGAGCAGGAGGTCGTCGGTTCAAATCCGACCACCCCGACCAGCCACGAGGGACCAGGGGCATCAAGAGCTCCGGAAGTACTCCGGTCCAGAGTGTGAGTGACGCCGCGCGTATCGCCAGCCGGCCGGCTGCGAGAACAGTGACCGGAGGGAGCCTGGACGTGAGATCCAGCAGGGAACAGGTGGTCGTATTCGGTGCCGGGGCCCTGGGCCTTGGTTTTCTAGCGGCGGAGCTGTCGGGCGAGTACGAGGTAGTCTTTGTGGACGTGGCGGCCAAGGCCGAGTTGCTGGGGCAGCTTGCCGGAAAGCATGCCTGTTCCGTCAACCTGTCCGCCATGCGCCGGTCGGCCCAGCGCGTGGAGGGGCTGGGCGCGGTCATGCCGGGCGGCCCCGGGTGGGAGCAAGAGGTCGCCGAAGCAGTAGGCAAGTCGCGCATAGTCTTCACGGGAGTGGGGCTGAAGAACCTGCCGGGCCTGGTGCCTGTCCTCGCGCGGGTCGTGAAGACCAGGCGCCGCAGGTCGGTCCTCTACCTTCTTCACTGCGAGAACGGGAGGCGAGTGGCAAGCGATTTCCGCTCACGGCTGCGAGCAGCCTGCGGCGGGAAGCTCCCCGCGTGGCTCCGTACGGGCCAGATCGTAGCGGGCCGGATGTGCCGGATCGAGCGTGCCGGGAAGTCCCTGGAACCGGTCTACCCCGGCGCAGGGTGGGCGGTCGTGGCGGAACGGCTTTACGGGATCCCGGTGAGCAAGAGCGTGGTCGCTGCCGGAGCGCCGCTCGGCAGTGCTTTCCAGGTGGTCCCCGGCCGGGTGTTCGAGATGCTTGACGAGGTAAAGCTTTTCGCTCACAACGGCTGTCATGCCCTGCTGGGGTACATGGGACACCTGCAGGGCTGCAGGCGCTATCCGCAGCTGGCCCGCGACGCCCGCTTGATGGGCCTTGCCGAGCGGATGGTGTTCGACGAGCTGGGACCCGCACTTGCAGCCCGGTACCGGGGCGTCTTCGAGTCCTCCGATTACCGCAACTACTGCGTGGCTCTCCTGCGGCGGCTTGTCTCGCCTTCATTCGACGATACGATAGAGCGCGGCATCCGCGGTGCGGCAGGGAAGCTCGGGCCCGAAGAGCGCCTGGTCGCGGGAGCGCGCTTCGTTGCCGGGGCGGGCATACGTCCGGAAGTCTTTGCGACGGCCATTGCAGCCGCAGTCCGGACCGCGATCGACCGGGGGGAAGTGCGCGGGACCGTGAAAGCCGTCCTCTCAGGCACATGCCGGCTCGACCCGTCGCGGGAGAGAGGCCTGAGCGGGATGGTGGAGCGGGCTATCCGCCGCCTGTGACATGCGGCATGCTGACCACCGGACACTGTAAAGTGTTCTGTGCAACCCACGATGCCCTGGAGTTTACTCTATAAACTCCACGGTCGGCTCTTGAGGTCCGTATCAGTGTCACAGACACGAGTTCGCGGAGCGAACTCTAAGGTCGGCCCCTACAGTTCGTAGCGATGCCGACCGGCGACACCGACCGGTTGACGTGTCAGCCCGAATCTGTATAATACGCGCCTGGTATGATAGTCGAGGTCTTGTGGCTGCCGGGTGGATGCCAGGAGCCCGGAGTTGAGAGGAGGGATGAGCAGTGACAGCAGCAAAGAAGGATGTGAAGGCAGCGGTAAGCGAGCGCCCGACCCTGAAGACGCTTGCGTCAGCGGCAGGTGTTGACCGCGGAAGGATCCAGAAGATACATGCCATGTTCTACGGGCACGGGCCCGGCAAGGGCACGTTCCTGAGCTTGCCCTTCGACCAGTTGATCGAGCACGGAGCCGTCCACCGGCTGAAGGGGCGTCCGGAGGACCGGATTGCCGACCCGCGTACGGTGATAGAGCTTGCCAACCGCGGAGACTTCTCGTGCCTGGTCCTTCACATAGGCCTGGCGGAGAAGTACCAGCATGACATGAACCCCGATGTCCCGCTGCTTGTAAAGCTTGACGGGCATTTCACCGTGGGCAAGGAGGCGGATGCCCCCACGCCAGGGATGTTCAGCACTCTTGAGCGGGCCATGCGGGTGGGCGCGACCGCAGTGGGCTTGACCTTCTACCTGGGGTCGACGGAGACACGGGAGGATATGGAGCGGATAGGGGATGTAATAGACCGCGCCCACGAGTACGGGCTGCCGGTCGTTGTCTGGTCGTACCCTCGCGGGCCCCTGGTAAACAAGACCCAGGCCGACAGTCTTTACTGGGTGCATCACGCCGTCCAGGCCGGCGAGAGTCTCGGCGTCGATATCGTCAAGACGAAGTTCCCCTCGCCTGTGAAGGAGAAGAGCCGCGGCGATTACGAGGCGTGGGTAAAGGAAGTGGGGGGAAAGATCAAAGAGGGCTCGATGTACATGGACCTGGAGCCGTCCCCCGGCAAGGAGCTCACCTACGAGCAGCATGTGCGGAGGATGAAGATGGTCGTGGACGCCGCTCCCCGGACACTGGTAGTCGTATCGGGCGGGCCGAAAGTGGCTGATGCGGAGAAGGCGCTCATGGAGACTACCCGCATAGTCATGGATGCAGGCGCCGAGGGGCGTATCATCGGCCGGAACTTCTGGGGTATCCCAGTGGAAGAAGGACTGCGCCTCTCGGGCAAGGTGGCGGCGGTGATGACCGAGCCGCAGTACGCGCGGGAGCTCTGAGGATAGCATATCAGGCAGGATGACTGAAGAGGACGGGCGGGGCAGCGATGTCCCGCCCGTTTTTCCAGGTCATGCTTGAAGCCGTACCGGGGGAAGAGGAAGATATCAGTCCCGCATGCCGTAGATTATGTCAGCGTTGATCCCGCTGCCCCCGGGCTCGCGATCGGCTCCGTAGCTTCCCAGCAGGAACCCCGCGCTTGCCGAACCGCCGAAGACCTCGTGCCATCCGATCTCCTCCTCCGAAAGCTCCGAAGGCGGCAGCTGTGGGGGATCGTAGGTCTCTATCGTCACGCGGATGGAAGCATTGGGCGTACTGGCTATCCGCACGTTCATCGTGTTGGAGTCTGTCAGGGTGAGTTCGGCGCTTACCTCGGTGACGGAATGTCTGAGGTCGTTCGGGTCAACGATGCCGTTCCCGTTTACCGTGATCCATGCTGACGAGATGCCGTCATTGATCACTTTGAGAACGTAGGTCCCCGGCCGCACATCGAATGTGTATTCCACCTCCAGGGGCGAACCCGTCTCCCGGATAAGCGGGCCGGAGTCCAGTACGACTTCCCCACCCGTAGCGTAGTAGAAGAGGTTCTGCGATTCCCACTCCGTGGGTGCATCGCCGCCGTACCAGGAGGCATAGAAGAAGGGCACATTCCACGGATCCTGGGTGGAGATGCCCACGATATACGGGCCGGTCCACGAGCTGCCGAAACCTTCAGGAACACTGGCCTGCTTCAGTTCCGCCAGGGTCGTGGTGTAACGTCCCGTCCCGGTGACCACCATAGACTGGGCAGTCGCGAAGGACTCCACCATCGCCTTTGCGCCGAGCATCCGTGCTCTCACCGTCACTCTTGCGATGCCGCGGATGGCCATGCCCGAAAGCGTGACGGTGAGGGACAGGCCGACGATGAGCTCGATAAGGGTTATCCCGGCGGCGGGCGCCCAGTTCCGGTATTTGATACGGGTCACGTTTCCCATCTCAGTCCTCCCCTCCGCATGGAGAGAAGCAAGTCTTGTGCCAGGATGGAGGCGCCGCAGGAGTATGGTATAAGATCTTGTCAGATAAGCTGTTGCATGCATGGTTAGCCTTCCTGCCCGAAGCCGGGAGACCAGGAAATGCTAATATTTGTATCTCCCCTGTATCAAGAGTGCCATAGTTTGTCAGGGAATATCCGGCCGGTGCTAATCCTCTGCTGTCACCCCGTAGATGATGTCCGCCCCGGAGCCGGTCCCCCCCGGCTGGCGGTCCGCGCCGTAGCTTCCCAGCAGGAAGCCGGCATTCGGAGAGCCGCCGAACACGTCGTGCCATCCGAGCCCCGCGTCCGCCATGTCGCCCGGAGGCAGTGCGGGAGGGGCATATGTCTCGATCACCACCCGGATGAGGTTCCGCGGACCGCTCGCGAGCTGTACCGTCAGGATGTTTTCGGATTCCAGGTCCACCTGGGTGGTGATCGTCTCCACCTGCTGGCCGAACTCCATAGTGTCTACCACCTGGACGCCGTTGAGCGTTATCCATGCCGAGCTTACGCCGTCGTCGAACACTGTCAGCAGGTGGATCTCCCGGCTGGCGTTGAAAGCATACTCGATCTCCAGGGGTTGACCTTCATGCCTGATGATCGGGCCGGAGTCCAGTACGGGGTCCCCTCCCGCAGCGTATTCCCACAGGCTCTCGGACTCCCACTCGATCGGTGCATTGCCGTCGTGCCAGGATGAGTAGAAGTAAGGCTCTCCCCAGGGGTCTGTGGTGGAGGTACCCATGATGTACGGGCCGCCCCACGCGCTGCCGAAGCCGTCCGGGATGCTTGCCTGCTTCAGTTCCCCGAGGGTCGTCGTGTAGCGGCCGGTGGAGCTGACGACTATCGCCTCTGCGGTGGCAAATGTCTCTATCGTCGCGCGCGCAGCCGAGACCCGTGTGCGCAGGATCACCTTTCGGACCGTTGGAACGCCCAGCCCGAGAAGGACAGATGTTATCGCCATGCTGAAGATGAGCTCGATGAGTGTAAACCCGTGTCCCGGGCCCGACCGAAGTGCCTTCCTGCCCATGCATCGCCCCCTTTCCGGACTGCTATCCTTGATGAGTGTCTTGCAAGCCGCATGCCAGAAGCAGGGTACGGCGGCAGAGTGGCTAAAGTGTTGTTTTGCAATGTCTTAAAGCGGTAACTCAACGGGGTCCTTGCCAGGGAGAGGAGAATAATAGAACAATATTGTAAGCCGAGATTGCCCAGAGTGCAATAACTAGTTATAACGTAGTTATTTAGGGCGAAGAGGCTGGGAAAGAGGTTGGGACACAATTGTCGAGATTCTGGCCGCAAGGAAACGTAGTGCAAGATGACGTTGCAACCAGGAGAGACACTCGTTTCCCGGGTGGGGTGAAGATGACGAGGTAGCATTGCGCGTGGAGTTTGCGAAGCAAACTCCAAGGAAACGTAGTGCAAGATGACGTTGCAACCAGGAGAGACACTCGTTTCCCGGGTGGGATGAAGATGACGAGGTAGCATTGCGCGTGGAGTTTGCGAAGCAAACTCCAAGGAAACGTA
>SDBT01020204.1_pt1 | contig 10420 bp, 12 predicted proteins | sample 2277101 | NCBI WGS metagenome assembly SDBT01 (sample SAMN10404973, study PRJNA504765) | marine sediment metagenome | isolation source: marine sediment core GS10_PC15, 103 cmbsf | place: Arctic Ocean: Southern Knipovich Ridge | collected 2010
TTAATGTGGTAGGACAACATGGAGTGTAGAAAAAAGAATTATATGAGGTAGTTAAAAAGTATTAAATGGTGTGAGTGGTGGTTGTGTAGGTGAGAGTTGGGGGGTGGGGGGGGGGGGGGGGGGGGGGGGGATGGGCAGATCGCACTGTCCACAGAAAAAAAATCTGTAAAGTATGCCGTACGGGAGAATAAAATCAAAGAAAAATACAAAAAGGCATGCACACACACAACGGCAAGATTCCGTGCACAAATATCTTGTCACCCCCATTTTTATTCTTTAACGTACATCTACATCTGTATCCGAAAGGTCGGATGGCATCGATCTATCCGAAAGCTCGGATGGCATCGGCCTATCCGAAAGCTCGGATGGGCTCGACAAGGATCCTTTTTCCTCGTCTGTGATATTACTCTCGGATTTCGAGTTCATCTCAAGATCCGAAATGTCGTCGTCGTCATCCTCTTCGTCATCGAATGCATCGTCATGTGCTTCCTTGTGTGGTTTTCTCTCGTATTCATCGTTTTTCGTCATGAGCGTACGATCCGCAGTCACTTTTTCTCGTCTTGCCGTGGCGTTGAAAATATGAATCTGAGAAGCGCTCAAGACGGTGCGTCCCACAAACATAATATAGTAGGTGAAAAGCAGACCCGCTGGAGTGCCAAAGAAAGGAGTCGTCACCGTCAACGTCGCAGCGAGTATACACGCGGTGCTTAGTGCACTGGCAAAAACCAACCAGTTGACTTTCTTAATATAAGAGCTGATCTTGATCGTGCTGTGGTGTACATGATACCAAAGTAGTATGTTCGAATAGAACAGCAACACTCCAGTGCATCCAAAGAAAAATGCATAGACAACTCCAGTGATCAACCCGCGTATGCCCGCCGCTATAACTTCGGCTGCATACAGGATTTCTATGAGGAATACGGTTGAAAACACGATAAGAACACATGCGCTGCACAAAAATTTCCAGGTCTGTAGATGGATTTTGGATCCTGCACTATTGAGCATCCTCATATAGAAGGTGGCCACCATGAAATTGGTTGTAATCGAAAAAGGGAACGAGATAAACATGATAAAGATCGACACATCCGAGCTCCAGAGTTTGAAGATGGCGTACGGGTTCAAAAACCATAAGATAGAGATCACCTGGCCGATCAGCTCAAAACCAAGCACCAGTTGAGCAAGCTCTGCCCTCCATCCATCCACTTGAATGAAAATAATCAACTTTTGGACGCAAACGATCAACAGATACACCGTGATACTCCCAAATAGTAAAGAGAATAAAGACCATTGAAGCTTCGAATGTACGGTATCCCATGCATTTTCAGTGGGTACAAGATGAACGGTTGCATTCGTACGCGTGCCCCAGTCCTTTTCATACATCTCCGTGGTTGGAATGTCCACACCATTGTAATCCACACCATCCCAACTATATGCTTGGGATCCAGGAATTAGGTCTCGTCCCAGTACGATGACAGCGATCGATTCGGCGCGTTGCGCAAACTCTGCCAACTCTCCCGCCGTACACTGGGAAGAAGCAATCACTGCGATTTTCCCAGAAAGTTCCGCAGTGTATTGTGCACCTTGTTCACTCTCTTCACAGCGTGTATCCGCGTGCACAAAGTAGTGTGCCTCGCCGATCAAAGCAAATTCTGCCGGTCCAATGCCCAAGCTAGGCGATGCATAGGACACCAATCCAGTAGGTGTCTGTATGCTCAGTGCAAGCACGAAGCTCACCAGGTATAGAAGACATACCGCGTGCCACATGCTTTTTCCTCCCCTCGTCCCCATGGAAGGAAAAAGCATGTCTCTTTTCTCGCTCGCGTGCTGTGAGTGTCGACTGGTTTTATGCGTTCACTAAACGCTCAAATAACTCTGCGGACATTGTGATGTACGGGGCACAGAGTTAAAGAGGGGTGAATTTTTTAAAAGAAGTCAAATCTCAAAAAAACATCCTATGTTTTGGGAAGAGGATCGCACTGTCTGTGTTTTTTTTATGTCGGTATGCCGAAAACGGCATACTTTTAACGGACGGATCGATCGTGATGGGATCGATCGGAGGAAAAAGACGGAAAAACACCAAATTACCTGATTCTGACTCTTTAAATTCCACACAAACTCCTACTTGGAATAGCCGACCAAGCCCATTTTTGACGTCAGAGTGATGTGTCTACTGGAAAAAGTCTTTTCAAAACTTACGCACACCCTACGATCCCATGTTCGATCCTACTTTTTGAGCGAAAAATCGCGAAAAATCGCTCAAAAATGTCGAAAAATCTCGAAAAAAGTAGGATCGAACACGGGATCGTGGGGCGTGCGTAAGTTTTGAAAAGACTTTTTCCAGCAGACACGTCAGAGTGACGTCAAAAATGGCTTGGTCGGCTATTCCAAGTAGGGGTTTCTGTGGAATTTAAAGAGTCAGAATCAGGTAATTTGGTGTTTTTCCGTCTTTTCGCGCCGATCGATCCGATCACGATCCATCCGTCCGTTAAAAGTATGCCGTTTTCGGCATACCGAAGGAAAAAGAAGAAAAATCAAAGAAAATTCCTCTCACGGAGAATAACCTAACTAGGAAATTTTCCGTACGATTACCGCCTGATCGGCAAAGGACCGGTACGCTCAAATGTATCGCTTTTTTGGCGCACGAATGGTGCACTCCTTGTCGTTGGTGAAGGGACGTGTCTCATGCATCGCGACCTCCAGAGATGGTGGGGAAATGGATTTTTTGATACGATCAGAAAAGTGACACCAGGGTTTCTTACAAGATATTATTTCGATCACAGGAAATGGTGCATGATCAGAGATGGTAGATGTGTTTGTATTACATGCGCGTGCACATTACTTCAGTGTGAGGGGGAAAAAAGGACGACGACCAACGGCGACGGAGCCGTGTGTTTGATGTGTTGTGAACCGCTTCGAAAAGGTATTGGGGGCGCATTGATAGTCGATTACATTTTTCGTTTCTTCCGATTGTCTGCGTCCTTGCCAAGAACGGTTGCATCCCAAAACAGATTCTTGGCATGCTGGAGCGCATCCACGCCTGCAATTATGCGTCCTACATCACAGGTACTAGGCGCATGCTTCGTGATGTCCTCTGCCGTTTTGCTTATTGTGTCTCGAACAAAATTCATGAATTTGGTTTCCTCTTCAGAGAGTTCAAAAAGCCCATTGATCATGTCCACCCGCAGTGAAATTGTTTCATTTTCGCACATGGGAACCAATTTTCTTTCCCCGCTCGACATGTTGTTCCAGCGACGGACAACGAACAATGATTTTTTTCCTCACATGAGTTTGTGTGCGGATCAACGCCGCCGGTAATACGCGTTCGATTGACATTTTCTGTTTCTGGTATATGACTGGTGCATGCTGTTTTTTCTCTCTCCGATCTCGTGTGTGACGTCGCATTTCGACGTTGCACGACCTAGTCCTCGTCCCATTCCCCATTATCCTGAGACTCTATCCATCTCCACATGCCATATCCCATAATTAGAATAAACGCAACCAAATAACCATATGTCCAAACACAGAGCATATTCCATACATGAGGTGCGGTCGCGGAACATACATAACCATATAACATATCAAGGAATTCAAATCCCACAATTATCCAAACGAGCATCCAAATACAATAACACAGTACCCAACAAGCAAAGATTGCCGTATACGTCGTATAAATCAATACACAAAATGCAAGCACGTGCAAGCCGAAACTCCCTGCTCCCACGATCAATAGATATGCAGGGACGCTGAAAAGCTTGCTCTCGGGGGCGCAGGCGATAGCATCGTAATCAACGATAGCAATGATAATGGAAGCCAACGATATGGTGCATAAGATACTCAGGACCACCACCAACAGCCGAGCGCGCCGCCCCGACCAATAGTGCTCTTGCGTTTCTGTACGGTCCACTGCCTTTTCTTCTCGTTCAGCCATGATCCTTGGCGTTGAGGTACAAGAGTTTTCTTCTTTTTCTTCTTTTTCTTTTGTAGAGTAAAGAATGAAAACATCACATGCAAGAGGAAAGACACATTTTGGGGCCTGTCTTTCTTCTTCGGTAGATCCCGATCCCGATCCAAAACACGTGTGTTGTAAACACTTTTTTTCTCTCTTTTCATGTATGCGTACTATTTTTGCAAGTCTACAGAACACAATAGGTAAAATCTAGTACTTTCACAAAGAAGGAAAGAAAACGAGAATACTAGGGGTGAGAGTGTCGGGGCCGCGCGCGCCGGGGGGCACCATGTTTCGTTTTGGTACGCGAGAAGAGGAAGCCGTGCACCGTGATGCCTACGATCTATGGAAGCTCTTTCCCCTACAGAAAGAAGCCCTGTCCTACAGCAAAACGCATGGCAACCTCCCGCTCTTTGCACTGGACAAAAAGGGTGCCAAAAACCCAGGCGCGAAGGAATACGTGGTCGCGTCCTATGGAGCTTTTTGGAAACGCTACGAGGCGACCACACCCCAACGCCGCTACGGGTATGAGATTCTCCTGGAGAATCGACCTACCCATTTGCACGTAGACGCGGAATTCCTCAAGAAGCGCAACCCGCTCGCAAACGGACGAGAACTGGATGAAGCCTTTCGAGTTTATTGCGTCGAATATATGAAGGAGCTGAAAATCATACGGCACGCCGACGAGGTGGACATACTTGTCTTTGATTCGTCCAACGAACGAAAATTCTCCAAGCATTACATCTTCTTCGTGCGCGGTCAGATGTTTCAGAACAATTATCATTGCGGTGCGTTCATGCGACGCCTGCGCAATTGGATTATGGATCGCGAGGGTATGCGTCCCGAGGAGGATCGGTTTTTTCTCTGGGGGGAGAAAAAGGATGCACGCGACGACGCCGATCCGGTGAAGAATCTGGAATTCTTGTGTGATCTCGCCATCTATACGCGCAACCGTGTCTTTCGTCTTCTTGGCTCAACCAAAGCCAAGGAGAGCCTATACCGTCCCATGGTCCCAGAGCATGTGGAGCACGCCGCGCAATGGTGCATTACCCAAAAGGAATTCTTGGCCAGTCTCCTCCAACGCAATCGACAGCCCGACAAGACGCAACTCGTCGTGTGTCTCGAAGAAGACGGGAGTGAGCCCGCGTCGACGAGCAAGAAAACGAGTTTTCGTCCCGATCTCCTCCATCAGCAGAAGCAGCCACGCGCGCAAACTTCCAAGCACACACCCGACACAAAACGTGCGCTCTCGTCCGAGTTACCATCCATTGCCGAACCCCTGGCCCGATTCATCGAAGAGAAGTGGGACGACCCAGGCACCCACGTGGCAGTCACTCCCAAATACTACCATGCTCCGAGCAAATGTCTTCGCATGGAGAGCAACAGTACACGCTGCCGCGTGAAAGAAAAGGCGACGCACGGACAAGAAACACATCACAGCGGAAATCATATCTTTTTCATGGTAGATCTCAGCAAGAAAACCTACTATCAGGCGTGTTACAGCGCCAAATCCACCTGTACCGAACAAGGTAGGTCTGACAGCTTGGCGGACGAACCACTCGCCAAACGGAGAAAAACCACACAAAGTAAAACGACCGAGGATTATTTTTTCTCCGAGGAACTCAACGCGCGCATTGCGTCTTTTCTCCTGGAGCGTGAACAACGCACACACACACGCGAAGAGGTTGCCCATGCATTTATTCAATCGATGCAGTTTCATTTTCACATCCCGGTCGAAGAGAAAGTATAGTGCAAATCTAGGAGAAGAAAAAAATACATTTCCTATTCCTCCTCCTCGTCATCATATTGGTCCTCCTCTTCACCCTCGTCCTCGTCGTAGGAAGATTCATCTTTTTCACAGCGGTGACAGTGCGTGCATTTTAAACAAATGGCTTCGCCACACTGCTTGCATTTGCATTGGAGATGTTTCCGAAGCACAACCGCACCACATCCATAACAAACTGCACAACTCTTCGAGCACTTCCAGCAGCAAGGAGGGGTGCCCTTGCGGGTTTGATCGTCAGTCCACGTACATCGACTGCAAATGCGTTGCTTGCATTTGACACATGATTTTTCCATTTCTTCTTCATTGTTAAAAAGATGACAGCGGGCGCATTCTTGGTAGAGTTCCCTGCATGCACGACAGATGATACGACAAGAGGGAAGCTCTTCTTTCCATATGCATGTAGTGCACACGTATTCATTGCATTCACAACAATAGCGCCCATAATGCGTTTTCCACGCACACCCTGCACAGGACATGGCGATCCCTTTGGATTTCTTGGTCCTCTTCGCGCCATCTTCTTTTTCGTTTTCTTCGCACGCGCGTTTTCTTTTTTCATCCGTGTCTTCCACCGTGGAAGACATGGTCAGCATGTGTGGATGTTGTTTCTGATTGCGTGTCCCTTGCAACCAGAAACGAAAAACCATGTCGTTTTTTCTAAATGTGTACACAAACAACAGGATCGATTATGTTATTTTTATACACAACATTGCGGGGGGGGGAGACAGATCGGGATCCGTTCCGGGGGTATTTTTGTGTGCACATTTAGAACAAAAAAAATTACAGATCTTGTTTTTTATCGGTTGTACATGTGTTTTCTGTGCATCATTGGAAAGACTTCGAGAAAAATGGAGGGTGATGCTGCTGAGGCCGTGGCACCTGTGAGCACATTATGTCTTGACGTATGGGTAATCATTTTCCAGTTTTTTCCATCCTATGAAGCATGCATTCGCAGCACAAGTCTAGTTTGCAAGTGTTGGCGCTCCCTAGGCCAACAGGATCATGTGTTTCATTATTATACAAGAAGAGATCACGGTCGTATGTTTCCGTTTCGTATGTTTCCGTTTCATTGTGATTATCAGTATTGTATAACAAGAGATCCCTATGAAGAAATATCTTTGGATCTCTATCAACGATGGAAGTTCTTCTGCAAGCAATTGTACCCTTCTTTTTCTACAAGCATAGAAAAAGAATGCATATACTACATACTTTTGAGCGGATGGGAAAACCCATTCGTGTACCCATTTATCGATGAACCATATGGGGAAGAAGAAGAAAAAGGAATACTTCCTATATGCAGAATTGCTGCATGTTTCTTGCTGATGATTCCGGGATGTATAGTAGAATTGCGTTTAGATCCAAAAACAGTGGCAGCGCCGCTCTCATCAGACAACTACTCGCGTCTGATGACAGTGACAGCGCCGCTCTCATCAGACAACTATTCGCGTCTGAGGAATAATATGACTAGCAGTGACGAATTCATTCTACTTTTGATCTACTCGTTTATGTTCATCAAAAATAGACTGAAGCTGGGCGAGTCTGTGTACATGAAAGGTAGACCGGATCCGGTGTACAAAATATATCCTTTATATTCGGAATTGCATTGTGAAAACGGATCTATGGTGATGCTGCTAGGTGCGGAAATGATGTCGCACAGTGTATCCAGCGATTATGAGGAAAAAGGAGCCAAAAGAAGAAAGGTTTTAGGTGCAGAAATGGTGTCGCATAATGTGTCTAGTGATTATGAGGAAAAAGGAGTCAAAAGAAGAAAGTATGTTTTGACATACCTGACTGATGTGAAGAGATCTGACGATTACGAGGAATGCGATGAGATATGGGTTCATGTTGATTCAACATGAAGATGACGACGACACAGGAAGGCAAGGTGTGTAGGAAAAAAAATTTATTCTTACACGCATACACTAGCACCGAGAAAGCGAATGAACACGAGTATGAGGAAAATAAAAATAGAAACCCTAACCATGACAATCCCTTTGGATTTCTTAGTCGTCTTCGAGTGATCATTTTCCTCCCCCTCCTATGACCGTTGCTGCTGCGGTGGAAGACACAATATTCAGGAGAGCAAAACGAAAACGTTTACGGGATCATAATTACTGCAACATGACTTACCAATGTTGTGATTGCGCCGTATCGGACGTGAAACTTTGGCGCGCTTTGTTCCACCGAACATCTCGGGGGAAACTCCGTTGCTGTGATTGTGCGGCCAAGAACCAACACCACCTAGATATCCATGATATGGCTGAAACAGGCATGCACATGAACATGAACAAAACGGGAATGACCGATCAAATTGGTTGTCTGGTGCCTGCGATTCCTATGAAAGAAAGTGACGCATTCTCGGGGGATATACAAGCGTACCCCGAAGAAGACTGGGCATGGTGGGATCGGCTTCCCCTAAGAAGATAGTGATGCGGACAACGTCGGGGGGGGGGAGACATGCGTTTCCCCTGCTCAAACCCATACTCCCACAACGAGATGGGGAAACACGAGCATGAGAAAATAAATTAGAAACACACTAAATGATGCTATCCACACAGCTGCCAAGACAAACCCAGGTGCAGCGTAGTGCGAGCTGCATTCGTGCACGGGCGTGCATCCCGGGCCCAGAGCCATGTCGCGGCCAAGATCCAGCGAAAAGAAGCTATTTTCATCGTGCTCAAAGGCGCGCAGCGAAGGTGAATAGGTGTAGGCGCATACCTTATCCTCATGAGGATAGAAGGTATAATAACGCAGCCAGCCATTGCCGCCGCGATCCCGTGCCTGGTAATTACTCACAAGTACCCAAGCCGTACGATTACATTGATTTCGCACGGCAATCGCACGTTCCCCTCCACACCGGAAAACGTGTCCACCCAGCAGAAACATTACATTGCAATGTTGTACGACAAGCTCAGCCATGTGGGGTGCGAGGGCGTCGACGCAATCCGACGCGGCAAAATGGGTCACGAGAATCGCTGTCCGCTCCGCATAGCGATCAAGCAGGGCGGACACCCATTGTAAAAGTCCAAGGTGATCACCGCGCAGATATTCTATGTGGACAAACAGGAAATCTCTAGACGCATAGGGATCGCTCACGAGTTGGTAGGAGCTTTTCATGTCCACGCCGCTGTAGGAAGCGCCAAACCAGCGCTTCCCCTCGTATGCCGCAAGGGGAAAGGTCTCCACATAATATTGATAGGGATCAGGACTGCTCTCATCAATGTCATGATTCCCGGGGAGCACACCGTGGGGAAGTGTATCGCCTCGCACATGACATGCCTGGATCGAGTGCATGGCGCGGCGCGCGTTCTCCCAATCGTGCTTGTATTGATTTCCACGATGCACGACATCGCCCAGATGTGCCACAAACATTACATTCATAGTGGGATCGTGGGCGCACGTGCAAGCCCAAAAGGCTTGTTCTTCCATCAAACCAGGATAGAAGGAGTCATAAAATTGTGGGTCAGGAATCACGGCAATCGTATAGAGATCGGGTTGTCCGCCCACCATGATTGGAAAGCCATGGCATAGGAATAGAAAAAAAGGAATCCGAAACGCTTTCATATTATTTTTTTCTGTTTCTTTTCATCTCTCACCGTGAGAGATAAAAACTCGCGGACCTGGTTGTCTTTCGTCTTGTGTCTTGTGTTACCTATCGGACATTCCCCCCCCCCTCAAGAAATATGCATACCACAAATCAACATACATATATTTTCCTCTGTGGTCCTACGATTATCCTGCCGGGGATTTTTTATGGATGATCCTTGTTCTCCCTGACTGCTTAGGGAGGAGATATCTTTTCATATGCAAAATCAATCCTATATAAACTATCGTCCTCCTTTTTTCATAGAAAAGAAAGGATAATACATGTTGTACAAACGGAGGAAACCGCGCGCACGTGATGAATGTGTGGCTTTATGCGTGCATTATCATTTTTGTGGTGGCAGCCGTGGTGGTACAATTCGTACTGATCTCGCTCAAAATTGATCACGACCTCACGCTCAGTCATCGTGCCGTGGCCTTACCGGCACTGATTGCATATGGTGCGGCGATTTTGTTTTTCCTCACCGAATCGATTGTTTGGTTTGTGGGAAAAGCGCGTGCATTTTATGGCTTTGGCTTGCTTGCGATCGTCGTTCTCTTCGCGGGCGCATTCTGGACCACGCTTCTCCTGGTTCGAAAATTTGATGTGCTCGCACAGACGACGTATATTGTAGCGTTTTTGCCTTTCTTGATTGGCTTGGTCCTTTCCGGCGTGTTGTTTTTAGTGGGCATGATTCAAACGCACCGGTACACCAAAACGCGCGCACACGAACGAACAAGTATGTAGTTCCCACGTGTATGCTTCGTTTGTCAGCTGTCGCATTGCTGAAAAGCCGTGTTTACCCTAATCCTAACACTCGTTAGGTCCTGCCTTCATGTGGCGTTGGGGCCCGCGCTAGCGCTGGGGGTGGTTGTTGCACATAGATAACTTTTGTGGCTGGTTTGGACGCGTGAGGCCTCCGAGAATATAAGGTGTTACAAGTCCCATGCCCCCCAGACCTCCGAGAAAGGCGCCCGTGGTTACGTCGGCGTTTTGCCTAAATTGAACCGGCCCCGTCATGCCTTGTTCCCAATAGTAATAATATCCGATTTGTGTGTCGACAAACCACCTTGCTCGTACCCTTTGTGGGCGCAAACGCACGCGTTTG
>SDBT01020205.1_pt1 | contig 10420 bp, 8 predicted proteins | sample 2277101 | NCBI WGS metagenome assembly SDBT01 (sample SAMN10404973, study PRJNA504765) | marine sediment metagenome | isolation source: marine sediment core GS10_PC15, 103 cmbsf | place: Arctic Ocean: Southern Knipovich Ridge | collected 2010
GCCGAGGTATATGGACGATTTTGGCTCGGGCATGAAGGAACTGTTCGACAAATAACCGTAAGTCAGACTACCACCGGCAGGTTGTGATGGTTCGGGTTGCATTAAACACAGGAAACGAGAGCTACGATACCGTTAGAGGTGCACTAGAGTTAATCCGCGACGACGTATCTATTCCGAGAGGCAGACCGGTGCTCGTCAAGCCCAATATGGTGGTGCCTGACTGCGCCCTGGCTGCGACGCCTGTCGACGCCGTGCGTGCCACCCTCGATTTCCTCAGGGAGAAACGTGTTGATCGCTTCATAATCGGCGAAGGTACGGGAACGATCAATCCGGACACCATGGGATCGTTCGAGCGGTACGGTTATTTTGCATTGAGAGACAATTACAATGTGGAGTTTCGGGACTTAAACCGGGACGACTTCGTTCGATTTGAGGGTCTGGACGCAGATCTCAAGCCAGCGCCCCTTCGTCTGGCGAAAACTTACACCGAGTCCTTTGTTGTATCTGTTGCCCGGATGAAGACCCACCTCCTCGCGGTTGTGACCCTCTCGATAAAAAACACGGCCATCAGCTGCATCCTCAACCCCGATCGTCATGCCCCCTCCTGGCATGAAACGGCGCCGGGTAAGCTCTCTCACGAAGCTCGCCCTCTCAACCTCACAATCGCTCGTATCGCAAAGGAGTTGATGCCGAATCTGGCGGTCCTTGACGGCGTGGTGGGCATGGAGGGAAACGGCCCGTCCAAGGGGTCACCCGTCTTATCGGGTTTTGCCGCTGCCAGCGCGGATGCTCTGGCGGCTGACACGGTGGCAGCGGAGATGATGGGTTTCGATCCTCGCACCGTGGGTTACCTGTGGTACCTGAGCCAAATTCGCGGCCTTGATCGCGAAACAATTCAGGTTGTCGGTGAAGATCCCATCGCCTGTCAGAGGGATTTCAAATCCTGCGACCCCTTTCAGAAAATTTTGAGCTGGTATGTCGAGAACTGGCGTACGTTTCTCGAAGGTGAACATCTCGATCTTACGTTACAGAGTTCGACCGCAGCTCCATCTCCGGAGAAGGAAGGAACGAATTGAAACCTAATATTATTTACATAATGGCTGACGACATGGGATATGGAGATCTCGGCTGCTACGGCGCTACCAAAATTCCAACCCAGAATATGGACCGGGTGGCGACCGAAGGGATTCGCTTTACCGATGTCCACTCATCTTCGGCAGTCTGTACACCCAGCCGATACAGCGTGCTCACCGGGCGGTACTGTTGGCGAACGGCGCGCAAACGGGGAGTCGGCGGCGGATTTTCTCTGCCTCTGATCGAACCAGCGCGTATGACCGTTGCATCCCTGCTGAAACAGCAGGGGTACCAGACAGCAGCTGTCGGCAAGTGGCATGTCGGGCTGGAATGGCAGCTCAAAGACGAGCTATCGAATGCTTCGAGAAAGCCGGAAGATAAACGGTTGGCGCACCGCCTCAGCACTGTCACCGACAGCGCCGGAAACACTTTTGATCCCGAAACCTGGGAAGATCTCGGGATTATAGATTACAGCAAACCGATTCTGGGAGGGCCAACGACCCTGGGATTCGATTACTTTTTCGGCATCGCCGGATCCTTGGACATGCCTCCCTATTGTTTTATCGAAAACGATAGAACCGTCGGCATTCCGAGCGTGGAAAAATCACCGTACAACGCGCAGCAGAAAAAGGGTTACATGACACCTGGGTGGAAAGACGAAGAGGTGGATCTCGATTTTGCAGAAAAAGCGGTGGAGTTTATCGAAACCAATCATGCTGACCATGCTAGCCGGCCGTTCTTCCTGTATCTGACTCCCTCGGCGCCGCATCGCCCCTGCATGCCCCTGGATTTCATGCAAGGCAAGAGTGGGGCCGGACCACGCGGTGATATGGTAATGGTCGTAGATTGGGTCGTTGGTCAGATCCTTGATACCCTCGACCGGCTCGACCTGGCTGACAATACTCTCCTGGTTGTTACGAGCGACAACGGCGCCCGTCCAGGGGATGTGAATGGCAACACTTACGGCCACAAATCCTGCGGCGATTTACGCGGCTATAAAGCCGATATCTGGGATGGCGGGCATCGAGAACCATTTGTTGTCCGCTGGCCACAAGTCATCAAACCAGGAACGGTGTCGGTTGAAACGATCTGCCTGGCTGATTTAATGGCCACTATTGCCGCTATTACAGGTGTTGAATTGCCTCAGAATGCCGCCGAAGATTCCTGCAATTATCTCCCTGTTTTACAGGCACAGCCCTCCCCTCAGCCTGTGCGAGAAGCGATTGTGCATCACTCGGTTGATGGCATGTTCTCCCTCCGTCAGGGAAAGTGGAAGCTGATCCTGGGGCGGGGCTCCGGCGGTTTTAGTGAGCCGGTCCGGATCATCCCCGGTTCGGGGGAGCCTCGTGGTCAATTGTATGATATGGAGAATGATACGGCTGAAACGACCAATCTGTGGGAAAAAAATCCTCAGATCGTAACGCAGCTGACGGACCTCCTGGTAAGTTATAGAGAACAGGGGCACAGTCGACCGCAATGAAACAACCCGATGCGCAGGCCTGGTACGACCGGATGCGGCGATGCGCCCAGCACAACCTCAACGAACATGATCCGAAAACCCTCGATATCGATGAGTGGGTGGATTACTGGGTGAGTCTCAAAATGAATGCCCTGGTGCTGAGCGCCGGAGGATTCATCGCCTTCTATCCTACAAAACTCGACAATCACCACAGGAGTCAGTTTTTAGGTGAACGAGATTTCTTTGGCGATTACCTCGATGCCGCGAAAAAGAAAGGCATAAGGGTTGTGGCCCGCATCGAGACGAACTGGGCGCACAAGGAGATACTAAAGGCACAGCCGGATTGGTTCGCACGTGATGCCAAAGGCGATCCGGTCCACCATCCGGAAACTCCGTGGGTTTATCGCACCTGTATGTTCTCTCCTTACCATTCCGAGCAGGTACTGGCGATCATGCGGGAGATAGGCTCGTTGTACGATGTGGACGGTTTCTTCACAAATAGCTGGCCTCCTTTCGGAAAGCCGCGTACCTGCTACTGCATTAGCTGCCAGGGTTCATCTGATCGTTCTCGTCGTGATCTGTACGAGCGGAGCCAGTCCCGGATTCTTGAAATCTGTCGGCATTTGAATTCCGTTGCAGCAGAGAAAAGAAAGGACCGGGTCTATAATATCAACTTCGGTGGTGGAATTCGTTCGGTTCAAAGCGTCCTGCAGATGGCGGAGGTCGGCTCGTGGTTGACGGCTGATCATCAGGGTCGAATGGGGGATACACCGGTTTGGGATTGTGCTCAACAGGGCAGGGTGTTATATGCGATTATGAAAGGACGACCGGTAACCAATGCTGTTGGCTCTAAGAGCACCATATGGCGGCACGCGGCGAAATCGTCCGCGGAGATGAAGCTGTGGTTAGCGGAGTGTGCAGCGAGCGGGATGGTTCCGTGGCATATCTGGATGGGCGGCGAGGTAGAGGATAAACGATGGCAGGCGACAGGACGAGAGTTTTTCCGGTGGCTTGCCAAGAACGAAACTCATTTCTTCAATAGGCGTTTACTCGCCAATCTCGGCGTGGTGTGGTCCCAGAGGCTCAACGGTTTCTACGAGCCTCCGAGCAGATTGAATTACGGATACGGGGCAAGCTCGACCGATCCGAGCCCCGGGCAGGGCGATCCGACAGATCACATGCAGGGTCTCTATTACGGGCTTCTGGAGGGACGTTTCCTGTTCGACTTCGTTCACGAGCAAGACCTTGGCCTGGAGATCCTCGGCAAATATTCGGCGTTGCTGCTTCCCAACATAGCTGTCATGGGCGAAACACAGTGTCGGCAGCTGGAGCAATATGTGCGGGCGGGAGGTTCCGTGCTTGCCACTTTCGAGACCAGTCTGTACGACGAGTGGGGAGAACCCAGGTCTGATTTTGGATTGGCGGATCTATTCGGAATCAACAGAGTCGATAGTGAGCCGAGACGGGTGGGGCGCGTTTTTTACTCTCGTATTGAAAACGACCATGAAATCCTGAGCGGATTTCAGGATACGGAGTGGCTTCCCGGAGGTGAATATCGAGTTCCCATTACCTCTTCGGGTAGGCCGTCTTCGGGCAGAGCGCTTCTCACCGTGGTCCCGTCCTATCCCCAGGGTATTCCGGAAATGGTCTACCACTATTCCAGAGCGGAACAGGACTACAGAAGTCCCGGCAGCAGGGAGCCTGCGGTCGTTGTATCGGAGAAGGATCAGAGCCGGCTGATATATTTATCCGGGGATATTTGCAGGAGTCTCTGGCTCTTCGGCAATCAGGATATGAGCCGTTTGCTCCAGAACTCGATACGCTGGATTCTTCGCGGCAAATCGCCTGTGACGGTGACAGGAAAGGACGAGATGGTTGAGTTATTCGCCTGGGAGACCGAGCCGGGTTATGCCGTTCATATTCTCAATTACAACAATCCGAACATGACCCATGCGGACATCCGACGTTTCTATCCTGTCGGCCGGCAGCATGTTACGATGAACTTGCCGGAGGAGGTGAGGATCAACCGGATTGAGTTGCTGCGCGCCGGGACGCGCGTGCCCTACAGGGCCGGAACACGCGTACCCAACAAGCAGGATGGGAGCACGATAGAATTCGTAATCCCCGGTGTAGAGGACTACGAGGTAGCGGTGCTGTACAGATAGTAGGACGCCTCTTCGTCAGAACTTCACGAGGAACCATGTTGTGCGTACATAACTGCTACGCCGCTCATCACTCCGGCCAGACTGACCCAGCCGAAGGCCAGCTCTTTAGTGACGGTGCGCGCGATCAGCTTGGCAACCTCCCAGATCACCTGAAGGATCGCTCCCAGGCCGACAGCGAGGAGGACAGTGGCCAGTACGGGATTGACGAAAAGCCGCCGATCCAGGTGCCTACCACAGCCGGGAAGCCGGCTAGCACAAGCAGCAACACAAAGTTACCGATCCCAGGGTTTTTCTTGACCACCAGGGCGGCGATCCCGACGCCTTCGGTCACGTTGTGCAGCGTGAATCCGAGAACCAGGAACCTGCCCAGGGATGCCTCCCCCAGAGCGTAGGCGGCGCCGATGGCCCGCCCCTCCTTGCCACGTTTACCGCCTATGCTGAGAAGGACTCCGAACGTGCCCAGGGCAACGAAGACGACCATCGGCAAGCCCTGCCAGAAAACAGGCAGCTCACTGGCAAACTCGACCGCATCGAGCCAGGTGGCAACGGCGAGAAATGCCAGGAGTCCCAAAGTCAGGGCCAGCAGAAAGCTCATGCCTCTCCGGCCCGCCCGCCTCATAAGGGGATACCACAACACCCCCAGCAGCACCGGGACAACCCCGACGTAGAGACCGACCAGCGTGAACCGGCCGAAGAGAATGGCTGATGGTTTGGGGTTCTGCACGGCCACAGCTATTTCTGTCTCGAAGGTGGTCCCGAGGCTAGTGATCAGGGTGATGAAGTGGGCCTCACCCTCGATCCACCCGTAGGGTATGCGGAGGATGGCGCGATCGAAGCGATCAAGAGTTGCCGATGGCTCTGCGGTAAACCCCCAGTAGGCTTCATCCACAAGCACCTGGGCGATGGTTACCGTTTCGGGACCGTCGTTGACAACCGTCACCTCGATGCGCCCCGGCTCTGCGATCACTACGCGGCCGAACGTGAGCTGCTCGACGGGAGGCCCCACCAGCTCTTGGAGTCCCCCTCCTGTGAGAAAGAGGTAGGCCACCATAGCGGCAAGCAGAACGAGAGGCACAAGTGCCAGAAGCCACGTAACGCCGGGGGAACGGGTGTTTGGGCGAGTTTCACTGCCAGCGGAATTGACGCTCATCTGATCACCCTCCCCCTCGACACAGTGCTGCCCTGAGTGGCCTGGCGGTCCCACCGGGGATCGAGCCCAACCGCCGCGAGGGCAGCCGGGAAGTCCTGCTCCTCCACCACGTTGAAGTGGGCCATCCAGCCCGGCTCGGCGAACTCGCTCTGGTGTGCGTGGAACATGTACTTTCCGGGCCAACGAAAGCTGAACTCGAGGAATCCGCGCTGAGCCTGGCACTGCATAATCGTGTCGATCCTGCGATGGGTAGGCTCTAGGGTGGTCCCGTGGTCGTAATAGTCGAAGAACTCCGCGTGCAGGTGAAAGGAGTTGATGGGGTCGAACTCCGTGAGGTTGATGAGGTAGACCCGGACCTTCTCCCCGACCTTGATCGGGATCATACGGCGCTGGTACTCGAAACCGACCGAATTGACCGCGTAGACCTCGTTTTCTTTGTCGAAGTTGGTGTCGAAGCCGTTCATGATCATCATCAGCTCCCGCATCGGCTTTCGTCCCTCGAGGGGATCGACAATAAACGCCCCGTAGAGCCCCTTGTGGACGTGACGTTTGAGGGGAACCGCGTGGCAGTGATAGAGGTGGCAGCCGAAGGGCTCTGCGTCGAACTCGTAGGTGAAGGATTGGCCGATTCCGATTTCCCCCGGACCGGCCCCCGCTACACCGTCCATGTTGAATGGGTGGATTCCGTGGAAGTGGATCGTGTGGGGCATGCTGCCGTGGTTGGTGAAGTGGAGGCGGATGCGGTCTCCCTCGGCGCAGCGGATCGTCGGGCCCGGTACTCGGCCGTTGTAGGTCCACGCAGGAAAGAAAATTCCCGGTGCGATTTCGATCTCCCTGTCGACAGCCACGAAGTTGTGCTCCCCTTGTAGACTCCCGCAGCACCTGTCCGCTGGCGAGGCGGCTGACTTTTCCGTGGTCCCAGTCGACAAGCACCCACAGCGGATCGAAGCCGTTGCGAGCAGAATCGACGGTGCCGACCATCGAAAACGCTTCTCCGGGGGAGGCGTGGGAGCCATAGCCGGTCTCGGAGCCTTTATCGGCCGCTGGAGCCGCACGTGCGCTCCTGCGCGAAAGGAGGCCAGAGAGACCCAAACCGCCCAGCACGAAAGCGCCAGCCCGCAGGAAGCCGCGCCGGCTGATGCCCTTATTCTTCTCAGTGTCTCTGCTCATCGTTCTGTCTCCTGTCAGCCCTCTGCGACCAGGATCTGGCAAGCCATCTCATGGCCGACTATCTCTCTTCTCACAGCACCTATCAGAAGAGAGAGAGGTCCATCAAAGGGTTTCTTCTCCAGAACGGTCACTTTAGCGCCGGGCAGAGGGGAAAGTGGGAATGCTCGACTATAAACCCATCCAGGTTTGGGATAGGGGAGCCGTGGGGATCGGTCAGCGGGTTGCCCAGGAGAGCGGCTACCTTTTCTTCGAACTCCTCCGTTATGATGTGCTCGAGGCTTTCTGCTTCGTCATGCACCCGGTGCAGTTTGTATCCCAGTACCTCACTCAGAAACAACTCGATGAGCCGGTGATGTCTGATTACCTCCAGTGCCTGTTTCTCTCCGCGAGTTGTGAGCCTGATCGAGCGGTAAGGAGTGTACTCGACGATTCCCTTCCTCGAGAGCTTCTTAAGCATGTGGGTGACCGATGGTGGAGAAACAGCCAGCTCGTGGGCGAGGTCTTTCATGCTGACTCCCCCCTTCTGGGCCTGGATATGGTAAATGGCTTTTATGTAATCCTCATCTGCTCGACGAAGCGACCGTTCTTTAACCATATCACTTTTTTAGATATATCTAAATTTATTACGAAAATACCTTATCGTCAAGGCAAGCTATAGGTAGGAAATTCTTTCCGGAGTTTGTTGAGATCAGGCTCGTAGCCGACCCGTCTGTCTACGCAGTTATCATCAATCTGTTAACGCACTCGGGCACAGGCTCAAGCCCTAAAGATTGAGACGACTTGAACGTCCCACACTGAGAACGGCGTCAAAGAACAGCGATGGTCGTCCCCACAGCGAATTGAAAAAGATGGCCGTGACGCTGAATGCCATTGCCGCCATCGCCCAGATCGGATGGATGAGGCCGGTGGCCGCCAGCGGGATGCCAATGCCGTTGAACATGACTGCAAGCAGTACATTCTGGAGCATCTTACGGTAGCTGTAGCGGCTGATCTGTCTCGCCTCCAGAATGGACTCAAGCCTGTTGTTGGTAACTATGATATCCGCTGACTCGATAGCAATGTCGGTGCCGCTTCCCATGGCGATGCCTATGTTGGCCTGCATAAGGGCAGGAGCGTCGTTGATGCCGTCCCCCACCATGGCCACCGTGCCTTGCTTTTGGAGGTCACCGATGAGCTGGGCCTTATTCTGCGGAAGCACTCCGGAGTAGACCGTCTGGATATCCAACTCACCAGCGATCCGTCTGGCGGTCCGCTCATTATCACCGGTCAGCAGTACGGTTTTCACACCGGCCCGATGCAGGGATTCGACCAACGCTTTGGCACCATCACGGAGCCTGTCTCCGAGGGCCACAAGTCCTGCCAGCCTGTCGCTTTGAGCCACTACAATCACCGTCCGGCCTCGCTCTTCGAGCTCTGCAACACGCTGCGAAATCGGGGCCAGCTCAACCCCGCTCTCCTGAAGAAATCGCGGGCTGCCGACTATAACCTGATGTCCCTCGATCGTGACAACTACACCCTTGCCCGGTACCGCCTCGAAATCACTCACCTCCGGCAGATCGATTCCACGTTCAAAAGCCTCATCGACCAGGGCCTGTCCCAGAGGATGCTCGGAGGAAGCCTCGGCAGCACCGGCCAGAGAGATCAACTCGCCCGGAGTTCCATGTATGGGCTCTACCTCCTGCACCACCGGACGCCCTTCGGTCAGGGTCCCGGTTTTGTCCAGTACGATGTAGTTAGCAAGGCGGAAGGCCTGAAAGGCCTCACCGGTGCGCATCAATACCCCCTTTTCCGCCGCTTCGCCGGCTCCTCGAACGATCGACAGAGGCGCAGAGATGCCAAGCGCACAGGGATAGCCCATGACCAAAACGCTGAGCCCGGCGAACACCGCCCGTTGGACCTCCGGCTCCATGCCCAGAAGCGCCGCACCAAGCGACCAGAACATCGCTGCCAGCAGAGAAACGGTGAACACCACCGGGGTGTAGATACGAAGCACCCGGTCCACCAGATGCAGAAGGCCGGGCTTGAGCGCACGGGCGTCCTCCACGTACTGCGTCACAAGATTCAAAAAAGTCCCTTCCCCCACAACAGCCACTTTCACCACCAGAGTCCCCGTGCCGTTGATAGAGCCCCCAACCACTGCATCACCCTTTCTGCGCTCCACCGGAAGCGGTTCACCCGTAACAAGTGACAGGTCTACAGCTGAGTGGCCTTCGAACACTTCACCATCAACGGGGATGCCCTCGCCGGGCCGGATCCTCACCAGATCCCCCACCTGCACTTCGCCAATTGGTGTGGTGATCTCTTCGCCTCCCTTCACTACCCGGGCTGTCTCCGGCTGCAGATCCAACAGGCGTTTAACCGCCTGAGAGCTTCGGGTCTTCACAATCAGTGAGAGCCACTCTGAAAAGGTGTGGTAGGTAACGACCATCACCGAGACTGCAAAAAAAGAAGCGGTAGGAAAATCGAGAGATTGCGCGACAAGACCGATCACCCCGCCCGCAAGGCCGGCGAAAGCACCGGCTTCCAGAAGCACGTGCTGGTTGAAGATGCCTCTCCGAATCGACTGAAAGGCCATCCGCAGAAAGTGTCCCCCGACACCAAACACGATAATGAACGCCAAAGCCCCCACAACCCAGGGTATCTGAACTCCCATCATGCCCTGCCTTTTCAGCCAGAAAAGCGCAGCCGCCGCCAGGCTCGGGACCGTAGCGCCTATAGCAGCAACCCATAGGCGGCTGCTCCGCCGTAAGACCAAAAAAAGCAAAACGGCCATGCTGAGAAACACTCCGACAGAGAGCAGGGCTGACCAGAGGCCCACCGGCTGTGCGATCAGCGTGACCGCCAGCAAGCTGAAAACTATCGCCACAAGAAAGCGTCTGCCTTCTCGCACCAGATCCCGCTCTTCCTCTTCATAGGACCTCAGCTTGCGCGGGTCAGAGACATTGTAGCCGATGTCTCTGAGCGTTTTGATAAAAGTCTCAGGCTTGATAACTTCTGGATCGTATTCCACCAACGCTTGCTCATGGGTCAGGCTCACAGCAACCTTGTCGACCCCGGGCAGGCGCCCCAGTGCCTTCTCGATTGTTCCCGTGCACAGCGAGCAGTGCAGCCCGCTGATCCGGGCCCTGATCCGCGCCAGGTCCGATCTTTCGGAAACCTCCTGTTTCCAAAACGAAGCCATTGAAGTGGCGTAGCGTTCACTCATAACTTGCCTCCTTACTGTCGTATACCGAAGACAACAGACCAGATGCCGACTGCTACAAGCACGATGCCTGTATAGAGTGGAAATCTGGCTGTCAATCCGGCCAGTTTTCTGAGAGCCTTCCGCATGAAAGGGGAAATCGCGACGACCAGCAACGGAAGAGAGAGGGAAAGACCGAAGAACATAAGAGAGAGGAACCC
>SDBT01020207.1_pt1 | contig 10420 bp, 21 predicted proteins | sample 2277101 | NCBI WGS metagenome assembly SDBT01 (sample SAMN10404973, study PRJNA504765) | marine sediment metagenome | isolation source: marine sediment core GS10_PC15, 103 cmbsf | place: Arctic Ocean: Southern Knipovich Ridge | collected 2010
GCTCCTCTCCGCCTCTCCCCGCCGTCGTCCGTCACTCGTTCCTCGCGATCGCCGCGTTCGCCCACATCACGGCCTGCTCGAGATTCGTCATAGCCAACGAAGCCTCGCGGCTCTCCGGGCACTCCGTGACGATCAACCTCGCCAAGTCCTCGCCGCGCGACCGAATCATCTGGTACCGCACCGCCTGTCCCTCCTTGGGCGGGTGGTAACTGAATCTGTGTTGCAACGCATCGTTGTCCATGGGACCCCTTCGTTATCCACCACACTCTTAGTAGGCTGTCCTTGGGGCAATGTCAAACCGATAACGCGCGTCCAGGGATCGGGTAGTTCAGGGGGTAATACGCCCTCGGTCCTTTTGGGCTAGACTTCCGCGCCCCAATCGTTTACTCTCGGTATACGTTATACACACGTAACCAGGAGCCCCGTAGAGGGGTAGCCTAACGCCGAGGAGGCGAGAATGACCAGAACAAACAGCCAGTTACGAGTAGACCCACCAGATCCACGGACGCTGAGGCGACCGGCCCTAGTCCGAGACGGCGCGATCGTGCGCAATATGGCGCCTATGGGGACCAGGGCCTTCGATAGGACCAAATGTGACAAGCCCGTGACCATCGGGTCGGGCTTCGACACGACTGGTGGCACCATCGTCGACTACAGCGCCGGAGGCCTCGGCCTGCGTCTCGATGGTCCCCTACCGCGCAGCGAGACGATAACCGTCTACTATAAACGGGCTCAGGTGAGCCTGCGGGTCGCGTGGATTCGCGGAAACCGTCTCGGCGGACAATTCGCAGATGAAAGAGGAGAGTAACAATGATGCCGCCAACAAAAAATGGGCTCGACGCGATGGAGGTGCTGTCCGCGATGCAGAAATGTATCCGTCGAGGCATGGAGCGCGAAGCGATGGAGTTCGCCGTGGAGCTGATTCATACGAGCAAGGGCTACTGCACGATGGTGTGTAACCGGCTCGAGGTTGCATCGCACGAAGACATCGATACATCCCGGCCAGGGATCGTACCGTTCGTCGCGGCGGCGTGCGCACAGGCCAAAAACCACTACAAACCGGAGAGGCTCGACAGCTCAAGAATGATGATCGGCAACGCAATCCGGATCATGTCACGCGCTTGGAAATCCCGAGAGGGCGTCCACTTCCAGGCAGCGGTCGGATTGCGCGCGGTCCAGGAGGACTTCGTTCCGGTCGTACCCGACTGGGCCAAGGATATGCACACAACCTCGGGCCGGGAGATGGGCCGGGGGGTCGACCACTACCTGTCTGAGGGATCCAAACTGACCCCAGAGCCAGGGCCAGACAGATACGAGGATGAAGCGCTCGGGCGGTGGGCCGTCAAGTTTGGGGGTTCACGATGAGGGATCTGTTCACGGTTGTGGTCGTCCTCGACGTCGTCCTCGGCGGGGAGGTTCATGAACTGGGCTATACGACAATAGACCGGTTCTATTCCGACGGTTGGTTAAAGGAGCTGCTCGACCGACAGGGGGTCGAGAGCTGCACGGTGTATCGGGACGGTGAGATCGTAGCTAACCCGCTGCCCAAGATGCTGCTGACATGGGACCGGCTCAAGGACCAGGTAACATCGAACAGCGCGAAGATGTTGAGGGGGCACTACTCGTGAGTGGCCCACTAGACCCTAGCGGGGTGTTGTGTACGCCATCGTTGGCGTGTACGTACCGTAAATGTCAAAACTCAGCCGCGGCGCTCACCTGCTCCGCAAGCACCTTGACGACACTCACGGGACCGCCCGGTCGTTCGCAACCAGGTGCGGGATGAAGCCGTCTCAGCTCAGTCATATTGTGACGGGGCGGCGGACACCGACATTGCGTCAGGCACTGTGGCTCCAGCGTTTTGCGGACATCCCGCCGATTTCCTGGCTTCATCTGCGCTAGGGGCTCGTCTCCTCTGTCTCGGCGACGCCCGCCTTGAACATCTTCAGCTGGCGCTCGTTCTGGTACATTGGCCGGCTGAAAACAACCTCACCGGTAATCGGTGCGGATCAACTCCATCTTGGCGAACTCCTCGTCGCGTTGCCACTCGCAGTCGACATCACGGTACTCCGCTTTTTCGCGGACTTGTTTGGACAGCTCGGCGATGTCGGCGTCGTGCGTTTGGATCTGGTTCTTGTGCATGTCATTCGCGCTCTTCTTGTCGCGCTCCACCTCCTCTCGCTTGCCGACGATATCTGCAACTTGCTCGGCCCGCGATCGAACTTCTTCGGCGGTTAGGTCGCATTTCAGGTTTCGGGTTTCTTTCTGTCCGTGCGTTTCATTCATGAACTCGCTCCATGGGTGTTAGGGTTATTTCGATCCGAGGTCTGTCTGGATCCCGGAGTCTCCGCCACCTACCGTAGGCGGCGATTTGGTAATCGTTCTTGATGATTTTCGCTTTCTCGAGCGAGTCGAAAACCGCTTCGAGGGAATTCCCGAGGTCAATTGCCTGGCCGCCACCCTGGAAGACGATCCCGCTGGCTTCGAGGTATCTCGTGATCGGCTCACGGCTCCCGTATCCATGCATCTGATTCCACTGGGACCGCAGCTGTAGGATTGCCGCGCCTTTGTAGTCGAGGACATTCTTCCTCGACAAGGGAAAGCGCTTGCCGGTCTTGCGATTGACGCCTATCTTTTTGGCATTCTTTTGGCTGACCGGCCTACCCTCGATGACAAATCGCCAGGTCACTCGCCGGTCCTGATAATTTGAGAATCGACCGGGGGTGGCGCAATCTTCTCGCAGTTATAGACCCAGAACCAGGCCCAGTTGCGCGGCTGAGTTTTGAGTGATCCGCCCTTCACAAACGCAACCCGCCTGTTAGGCAGCACCATCCAGCCGGGCATCATCCAGGGGCTTGGCACCATATGCCTGGTGGCCTCCGAGTTGAAGAAGCACCAGACCATTGCCGTGATGGTACCTATCCCGATGCAGTCGGTCGCGTGTGCCCACCAGGGCTTGACGCTCATCACCGAGTTGGAGCCGGGTGGATTGCAATAGATATTACCTCTCCAGACTCTGTCCAGACCGTCGGCCGTCAGCGTAGCGTCACAATGGGGTGTCAGGCGGTCTGGGTCGCCGCAGGGGTCGAGCGCGATGCCGCCCATGGTCTTGGCCGCCCAGGCTAACCAGGGCTCCGGTGTGCCCCACTCAGGGCTGTAGTTTTTGTGAACGTCGGTCATGGGTTTGTCTTGATCCTCATCTTCTTTCCCTTTTCCGGCGATAGCCGGGTGTTTGAATTGTTTCCACCTGGTCAAATGCTTCCCAGAGCTTTTTCATCCGGTCTGCAAAAATCTCCGGGGGTATGTCGGCTCCGGGGTTCAGGCCCAGCTCCCTGCTTTCGTCGTATCCCTTCGCACCAAGCTGCTCTACCGCATTACCTCCAGGGTCCGGCCTCACCCCCGGATCGGTCAGCAGGTTTTGCTGTTGTGGTGGGGGGGGGCTCCCTTCTTCGAGCCTGTGGTTCATGGACCTGGCGGCTCTCTGGAGATCGCCGGTCGTTGGGAAGTGCTTGTTGTGTGCAATGCTCTCCTCGAACACAATGGCCAGCACGGTAGGGTCGTAGACACACAGAGCCCTGTAGAAAGTCTCCACGGTTTCGTCCCACTCAACTGCCCCCATGTTTCGGAGCATCGGGTAAGCTCTTCGGAGTCTGGTCAGCATTTTCTGAAAGACCCCCACGCTGATCTTCGGCTTCTTCATCTGCTTGCTCCTTTTCCATTCTTTCGACAAATCGGCGGCCACCCTCGGCAATCGGGTCAATCGGTTCGCGTCTGGGCTGGGCTTTCGGGTGGGTTTCCTGGCTCTCTTTTCGTATCCCCCCGAGCACAGCGGAGACGTACGGCCAGGTCAGAGCGCCTTTCTCGCGGGCTTTGCTGACGGCTGCCTTGAGTTCCCACGCCTTGATGGGGCAGAGGGCTCTGATTTTGGCTTGGGCTGGCCCAGACAGGAAACTCAGATGCTTGAAGGCCGCAGCCTCCACGTCTCCGGGATCCAGATCCAGGTTGTCGGGGACCGTCCGGAGGTCAGGACTGACCGTTTTTGAATTGCGATTCCCTATAGAGATAATATGGTTCGGGTTCGGGTTCGGGTTCGATGCTTCGTTTTGCTTCGCGTTTTCTTCGTTTTGCTTCGCGTTTGCTTCGTGTTTGCTTCGTGTTTGCTTCGCTACCTTTGGTGAGGATCTACGCGACTCACCTGATTTCTTTCCACCTTTACGACCTGCAGTAGATCTCTTGTTGCTTAGCTTTGCTTCGCGTTGCTTGGCCAATTCTGCCGAAAAGTTGAAGCAAAGGTAGTCGTGAATCCACCATCCGTCAGATTTTGCTTCGATTTTGGTTCGTTCGAGCTCAGCCGGGATTGGAGATCCGTTCGGCTGCGTCATGGTCATGGTCTCTATTTTGTCCCCAGCCTCGACGGGGATCCAGAGCCCGACACTGACCAACCGCTCCACCAGTTCATGGACGTATGCCATCTCAATCTTTGCGTCCGCGCGCTCCATGAAGTCCTCGTCGCCAAAGTAGAGGGCGCCACCAAACGACCACAGGGCATCAGCGTGGCTGTACGTAATAAAGCCGTCCGTCCCATACTGGGCGCACCAGATAATGGCTCTCATGTGGAGAAGCTGCGCCAGGGGGCCCGCCTCCACTACCTTCGGGTGCTGGTTAAATCGGTCGTCGAAACGAGCCCAGGCCACGAGGGGTGTCCCTTCCTGGTTACCAAGGCAGCGGCTGCGTTGCGATGTACCGAAGTACCGCAGCCGCCGCCCAGGCTTCAGCCCTTTCGGGCTTCTTTACGATTTGGTTGATTTTGGTACATCGCAATCACACGGTCCTACCGAACCCGCGAGATCCGGTCAACGCTTTTCTGGCGCTAGAGCGTCAAGGCTTTGCGGTCCCTGTATCTGAGCTGGAGATCTTTATACAAGACCCCACAACACTCGCACACGACGGAGACACCCTCGTAGGTGCTGTCGACAGTCACGTCGAACGCAACCAGGTGGGAGAGCCCTGCACCGCAAAACCAGACCACGCGACCGTCCTCACCCATCTCCAAGCGACCCTCGCGACCATGCTGATCCTCTCCTATGAAAATAGGTACTAGCATCTCAAGGCTTTGCGACGCGCTATCGTCTCAGCTTTCGATCGATCTCGTCTTTGTCGAATGGGTGGTATTTACCATCGGTGAACGAGGTTGAGTTGAGGAGGTAGCTGAGCGCCGTTGCCATCATCTGAAGCTCGACCGACAAAGGCGAGCCCTTCCCTTCCCGAGCGAAGACCATTTGAGCTAGCATGTTGCCGAAGTAGCGCACCCGGGCATCCATGTCCTTGGGGATGAGCGCAACGACGTAATGGAACCCAGCAGCGAGTAGGGCATCGCCGTCGAGGCGTTCAGGTTCGGCGCCGGTGACCGTGTCAGTAAAGGCCCTGAGTTCTTCCGCGGTGTACTTGTCCATCAAGTTACCTCCTGAGTATCATCTGTGTCGCTTTCTTCTTCTTCAGGTTGGGCGCTCGTCCTCGGGCCGCTCATCAAAATTGGTCGTTCTTTTGTCATCAGTTCCGCCAACCTTCCTGGGTGCCACCGTCGTTGCCATGCCCCTCGTATTCGGGGTGGGGCTCCTTGGATCTCGGGTTGGCGTCGGGTGGTTTTGTGTTGGAGCAGTCGGAGCACCAGAGCTGCTCTGCGGGAATAGTGACCCCACATGTGCAGTGATTTTTGCTCCGGTCTTTGCTCACGAATCACCTCGAAGGTTGGCGACCACGGCCGGCGTTGGAGGGGGAAATAACCGTCGCCGACCGTGGCCGTTGGAATGGTGCGCCCACCACCCCAACAATCACGGGATGCCAACCCATGATCAACTTTTGTCCCGCATCACACTCAGCCCCGTGGTGCTGCCCCCGAGTAGCTGGCGCGCTTCGACGATAGCTCGGAGGTTTTTCAGCTCGTGGCCGTGGTCGTCGATTGCACCTGACCTCTCTACCTGATCGGTAAGATTCTCCAGCGCATCCGATAGACGATGATTCCTGGCTCGTAGTTTAGAAATCGTGTCTTCAGTGTCGTGCTCATTGCTGTTGAGGATCTCTGACCACTTGGCGTCAGTCGCTTCCCATGACTTCTCCTGAATCCAACCAAGCGACTCAAGGCACCGGTTGTAGATGGATGCCCTTAGTGTCGGCGAATCGAGCTGTTTGAGAATTTTCTCGGTGAGGCGCTCGGCCTCGGCTATGAGGTTCGATGGGTGATCTATATTGGTCATTCTCCCTTGCCTCGCAATGCGTCGCGCCTACCCCGGAACACGACAGCAAGGCGATCGCGATCGGTCCCCGACAAGGTGATCGCCTTGGCCTCTACGTGCATATGGCAATCACAACCCATGAGTTTCCTCCGTCAGTGTTTCACGAGAAACAACGAGACCTATGCCCACTCCTCGATCATCGCCCTCTGGTCCCCGTCCCGAAACACCCGCTTAACCATCGAGATCGCCGCGACCATCTCGCGAGACAACGCCTTGATCTCCCGCCCAGGGTTATGGGATGACCAACGCTCCATCTGGATCTCGAGGGATTCGACCTCACCGTCCGACAGCACGGGCTCTGGGAAGCGTGTGGCCCGTCGGGGGTCGACAATCCACCAGTCCTCGCCGGCGGCCCTGACTACTCCGCGGCAGGCTGAGTCCACTTTTCGACCTTGATTTTCATCAGGCGCTGGACCCTGACGGCCTGATCGATGGTTGGCCGCCGCCTCTCGGCGAGCCAATGGCCGAGCGTATTCGGCGCGACATCGAGCTTGGCGGCGATCGTCTGGTGCTCAACCGTCCCCTTGGACGCGCGGACCAGCCGCTGGATTCTCTGCCGCAGCAGCCTGGCCCCTTCCGTTCTGTCTGGTCTAGGCATATGACGTTGATACACTATCCGTAGGGCATGGTCAAATAGCCATTGCCTCGGGTGGGGGGACCGTGGTACACAATACGTGGGCCGCCGCCCACAACCTAGAAAACAGGAGCGCGAAACCATGGCGAAGAAGAACACCCAACTCCAGAAGACCGAGATCAAGTCGATCTCCGTCCTCCAAGACATGTACAAGGGCAAACCCGTCAATCTGATCCTCCCGCGCGTCGAGATGGGCCAACTCCCCGCCGGTACCATGCTGGCGGTCCGGTCGGTCGCGATCAACAAGGGCGACCGGTCCCACGTGTACGCGACCGAGGGCGGCAAGAAGGCGCTGACCAAGTATGCGCTCGACATGATCGGCAATGCCGCGGGGATCACCTGGATCTCCGAGCGGCGCATCGATGACCGCAAGCACCCGCACTATTGCGAGTTCGAAGTGCGGGGCCGCGTCGTCGACTTCGACGGTACTGTCCGTGAGGCCTACGGGACGAAGACGCTCGACCTGCGCGAGGACGCTGGCGGTGGTGTTCCCGGGCGGCAGTTGCGTGCAATTCAGGCGGCAGCCACCCGGGGCGACCGTGACCCGAGCGCACAGATCGACAAGGCCCGGGAGTTCATGACGGAGATGTGCGCGTCGAAAGCAAAGAACCGGGCGATCTCCGCGATCCTCGGGATCAAGCGCTCCTATGACCCGAGCGACCTCGACAAGCCGTTCATCATCCCGAAGCTGGTGCCGGACACAACGAACGAGATGGCCCAGCAGGCGGTGATCGCCGGGATGCTCGGTGCCACCGACGCCCTGTTCTCGCGGCCCGCCCCTCAGGTTGTCGACGGCCGTGTCATCGACCAGCAGGTCGAGGAGGTTACGGTCCCCGAGGACGACGCCGGCGACGACGATATCCCCCACGACCCCGAGACGGGCGAGGTTCTGGATGACGAGATGCCGCCGCCAATGTCCGACCGACAGGATTTGGAGCCCGGGAAGGTGCTCGCGAGGCTCTACAAGCACGCCCGGGATAACCAGATAGCCCTGAAGGATTGGGAGAGCATCGTGTTCAAGACGACCGGCAAGCGGGACTACCCGACGTTGACTGCCGAGGACCTCGATGCCATTGGCAAGGTCGTGGAAGCCCGAATCGCCCAGGCAAGCCAGTGAAGTTGCGCAAGAAGGACGCGGCCAGATTTTGGTCGAAGGTTCGTAAGCGCGGACCCGACGAATGTTGGGAGTGGAGGGCCGGGAAATTCTCTTCCGGGTACGGGAGCTTTTGTGTCTCGTACAAGAGCTTTCATGCAAACCGGGTTGCCTATTTTTTGGAGCACGGGGCGATCCCAAGAGGTCTTTTGGTTTGCCACTCTTGCGACAATCCCGGCTGTGTGAACCCGAAGCATTTGTGGGCAGGGACGTCGGCAGAGAACAACCGTGATATGAAAGATAAAGGGCGGGCGGCCCGCGGGGATCGTCATGGCTCTCGCCTGCATCCGGAGAGCCTAGCCCGTGGTGATCGCCACGGGTCCTTCTTGCATCCCGAGAAGCGCGCGCACGGGGAAAGGAACGGGAGTGCGGTGCTGACGGAAGGCCAGGTGACCGCGATCAGGGAGCGCTACGCAAAGGGACGGGCAACCCAGAGAGAGTTGGGCCGGGAGTACGGGGTCGCAAGATCCACAATCACATTCATTGTTGCGCGGAAAACGTGGGGACACGTACCATGAAAATAGCTTTGGTCTCGGATCTCCACATCACGTCAAAACCCAATGAGACAGGGGCGACGTTGGACGAACAGCGGGAGTTGCTTGATTGGATCGGTGTCCACGCTGCGGGCAGAGGCGTGGATGCGTTCCTGGTTGGTGGCGACATCTATGACAGCGCATCCACCCCAGAGGAGCGCAATGTCGCGATAACCACGTTTGAGAACTGGTCCGCGACGAGGCCTGTCGTTGGCGTTGCGGGCAATCATGACAGAAAATCCGAGATGGTGATGTTCAACCATCTCGGTCCAAGTATTCAGTTTTTCGACGCGCCCGCAACCATACAGATTGGCAATCTCACTGTCCACTGCCTGCCGTGGGCTACGAAAGCTAATCTTGCCGCGACCACCGGACTGACGTCGAGGACCGAGCTCGACGCAGCAGCGGGTGCGGCGATGTGCAACATCTTGACTGGCTTTCGCGTCGAATCAGATAAAGCCAACGGCCCCGTCGTCCTGCTGGCCCACGCTGAACTCGGGGCAGCCGTTATGGACTCTGGACAACCCCTTGCGGGTCGCTGCGACATTGAGCTTTCCGAAGGCGATTTGCTCGACTGCGGCGCAGACGTGGTTTGCCTCGGCCACATACACAAGCGGCAAATTCTCGGGGACGGGAGAATCATCTACCCTGGATCGTACCGCCCGACGAGTTGGGGGGAGACTGAGCCCAAGGGTTTTTGTATCATCGACGTCGAGCGCGGCGAGAAGCCGGTGATCGAGTTCGTGGAGGCGCCGAATCGGAAGATGGCGACACTGAACCTCAGGTGGGACACAAAGCAGAAGCTCCTGGTGTTTACCGAGCTGTTCGAGCACGACGCCAAACCGCGCCCCTGTGGCCTCGATCTGAGAATCAAATACGAGGTCGATGAGTCGAATCAGCATGAGGCAGCCGCTATGGCCGCACAGTTAAAAGATGAGATGCTCGCCGACGGAGCCCGCGCCGTGAAGCTCGTCCCCGAGGTAGTCCCGACGACCCGCGTCCGCTCCGAGGCGATCAGCAAGGCGAAGACAACCGAGGACCGGCTGCGCGCCTATTGGGACGCCAACGATTCGGTGCCGGCGCGGGAGCAGGAGATTGTCTCGAAGCTCGGGGTACTCGAGTCGGAGGTGTCGACGTGAGAAGCGCGGAGGAGATAGCGATGTCGTTTTGTCCTCATCCCCACGAGGGCCCGCATCGATTCAAGCACGACTGTAAAATTGGGCCGGAGGCGGTTATGGCCGCACGACAAGCCCAGCAAGAAGCTCGCAAGGAGGCGCTAGAGGAGGCGATCAATCTGGTTGTTTATGGCAGGGACGCAGGCCGCACGATGACAGCGGTGGCGAGTAATATCCGCGCCCTTATCCCCAAGGAGACAACGTGAAAGACAAGACGCAACCAGACCTGCTGGCCGAGACGTGGGCCGCGTCAGTTGAGCCCTTCTTGGATACGAATCCAATTGTCAGGGCCTACTGTAACCTCGTCACCCGTAAGATCGGTCCTGGGCCGTTGGATTATAAGGCGAGGATGCTCATCGCCGAAGCGTTCCCTCAGTTGATTAGATCACTCGTTGAAAACGCCGACCGGCTCGAAGAGCACGCGAAGCGTCTTACCGAATTGGTGCCTGTCGCGCCGGGGGGTTTCAAGCCATGAAAAAGCCAAACCGACACCGGCGCAAGAAGAAGCGCAAGAACCGCAACCGGCGGAGGCGTGGGCGCAGACGCAGGCGAGCCGAGGGCCACATCGGTCCGTTTCGCTACGCCGTCGAGGCCGTGGTGGCTGGGGCGGAGGCGTCATGAGCGCGGCCGAGAAG
>SDBT01020208.1_pt1 | contig 10420 bp, 7 predicted proteins | sample 2277101 | NCBI WGS metagenome assembly SDBT01 (sample SAMN10404973, study PRJNA504765) | marine sediment metagenome | isolation source: marine sediment core GS10_PC15, 103 cmbsf | place: Arctic Ocean: Southern Knipovich Ridge | collected 2010
CCCCCCCCCAAGGGTCTTCCCGACGCGTCACGACCTCAGTAAGGGTCGGCACACCCGGAGGGAATTGCGAATGGGTTCCCAAGACGACAGCCCTGTTCGCCGGACCACAGCTTTCGACGGGCGACTCTTCACCCCGGTCGGAGCCATGATCGTTGTGGTAGCCGCCGTGAGTTGCCTCTCCCTCTTCTCCCAATACCGCACCGCGGTGCGGGAGAATGAGGTCCACCCGGGATACCCGGTGGTGGAGCTCGAGCTGGCGGAGGTGGGTGTGCCCTTCCCGCGCACCGGAGGTACGGTGGTGGTGGTCGCGCTGGTGCTCACCGTCCTGGGTACCGTCGTCGTGCGCCGCGACGGCAAGCCCGTCCCGCGCCGGGTGGAGCGGGATGAGGCTCGCTTTCGAAGGCTGTTCGAAGACTCCCCGGTTCCCATGTTCGAGTCGTCCATCCAGGGCCCCCTTCTGGCCGTGAACAAGGCGGTGCTGGCACTGACCGGGTTCTCCAGAGACGAACTTGAGGGGAAGGATGTCCGGGACTTCTACCAGGATTCGGGTGAGAGGGAGAGGTTTCGCTCGCTGTTGGAGGCCCAAGGCACCGTCCAGGACTTTAGAGCCCAGCTGAAGAGAGCGGATGGCTCCTATGGGACCTTTTCAATCTCCGCTGCTCTTGTACAGGCTGAGGAGGGAGGATCACCCACCATCCAGACAGTGGCCATCGACCTCGCCGATCAGATGGAGGCGGAGAAATCCCTGAGAGCCAGCGAGGGGCTCCTGCGCGCCCTGACCGAAGCCTCCCCGGATCACATCCTCCTACTGGACCACGATCTCAGGGTCGAGTACCTGAGCCGTCCGGCTCCGGGGTTCACCCTTGAAGACGTGCTCGGCACTCCGATTCTGGACCATCTCCCTGACGAAGATAAGGATCGCGTCGCCAGGACGCTTCGGGCGGTGCTGGAGACCGGGAAGAGAGGTATCTACGAGACCACGCACCTCGCGCCCGATGGAGAGAGACACCACTTCGAGACCCATGTGGGACCCTATCGACCCGAGGGGGAAATCACCGGACTCGTCCTCAACTCCCGCGACATCTCGGAGATGCGGAGGCTCCAGCGCCAGGTCCTGGAGGTCAGCGAACTTGAGCGGCAGAATGCGGGAGAGATGCTTCACGACACGGTCGGACAGGAGGTCTCCGGGATCGCGATGTTGGCGAGCTCATTGGCTCAGGATCTGAGAAAGAATGGGGAGACCGAGCAGGCCCATGAGGCCGCGCGGGTCGGAGAGATGGCCGAGGAGGCAGCCCTCCGGGTCCGCGAGCTGGCCCGTGGGCTCTTTCCCGTTCATCTGAAGGAATTCGGGATCGACGCATCCCTGGAGGCCCTTGCCCGTGACCTTACTGGGCGTGAGTCCGTGGAGTGCCTCTACACACTGGAGGGGGGGGATCCGGAACTCGACGACGAAGGGGCGATCCAGCTGTACCGGATCTGTCAGGAAGCGTGCCGGAATGCTGTCCGCCACGCGAGTGCCAGCAGTATCAGCATCACTCTCCGGGCCATGGGCGGCGAGCTGGTGCTCGCGGTGGAAGACGACGGCTCCGGGCTCCCGCCGGATAAGGAACGCGGCATCGGCATGGGATTGAGCATGATGCGCCACAGGGCGGCCACCATCGGCGCCTCTATCGAAATCACCTGCGGGGAATCCGGAGGGACTCGCGTAATCTGTCGGATGGAGACCACGGCAGGAGGTCGGACGCATGGATGACACCGACAGAACCTCCACGGAGCGGAGTCCCGCGCGGCGCATTCTCCTGGTTGACGACCACCCGATCGTTCGTGAGGGCCTCGCCTCATTGATCGAGCGAGAGCCCGATCTGGTCGTGTGCGGAGAAGCCGATGATCAGGTCTCGGCGCTGGAGCTCCTGGAGACCGACCTTCCCGATCTCCTTCTCCTGGATCTGGTGCTCCCTGGGGGGGGCGGCCTGGTATTCCTCCGACAGGTGCGTCGGAGGTGGCCCGAGCTGCCCGTGTTGGTGGTCACCATGCACGGCGACGCCTTCCACGCCGAGCGTTCCCTGCGGATGGGCGCCGACGGGTTCGTGTCCAAGGCCGACGCGACCCAACGCCTTGTCGAGGCGATCCGGATGGTCTTGGCCGGGGAGGTCTATCTGGCGGACGAGATGGCCAAGGACGTGATTGCCAAGACGATTCGTGGAAAACCACCAGCCGAAGCCGAGGCGCCCCCGGATGATATCCTCAGCGTCCGGGAGCTGGAGATATTCGAGCTCATCGGAGTGGGGCATTCCTCCCGGCGGATCGCGGAGGATCTGGGGCTGAGCCAGAAGACCGTGGAATCCCACAAGGAGAACATCAAGCAGAAGCTGGCGCTGCCCGACGCCAGTGCCCTCTCCCATGCAGCCGTCCGCTGGATCGCCGCAGGGCAGGCACCCTGATCACAGCCGCAGCGACCCCCTCGATCCTCCGGCAAATCGACCCTCTCCCCAGTTTGTATCGCAGTTCTGTAGGATTAGGGAAATCCCCTATGATTGACATGGGCGTTGCCCCCAACCGCCGGAATCGGAATCCCGATTGACCCGGGTAGTGCGTACATGCATGAATGACAGTATAGATTGTGGAAGTGAAGACGATCTGAGCCCCCCCCAAGGGACTGTAATTCGGCCGCTTCGGCGGCGCTGACTCCCGGTGCCCGGGCTATTTCGACCCGGGCCACTCGGGTTATTCCCGGGGCCCGCCTGGGGCCGCTGAGGTCACTACGTACCGGAGTGCTCATGGAGGCCGGAGCCGGCTCACGTACGGGGGGATCGTCAGGGTGGCGCAGACGCGCCCTCCTCCTCCCACTAATCCTGGTGGTGGTGACGGTCACCGCCGCCGGCTTCTCCTCCGAGTCGGCCGCGCCCACGGGCCGCGCATCGGCCGGGGAATCGGGGACCCTGGTGGGTCCGGAACACTGGGGTGAGCAGTTTCTGGCCGGGCCCCTGGCTCCATTTCTTCGCACCGCAGGCGTCGTCTCCCTCCTGGCGCTTGCCCTGATTCCCATCGGAGTGTTTCTCTTCCGGCGGGTGAAAGCTCCACTGCCGACAGAATTGGAGGCGCGGGAGAGGTGGGAGGAGGAGCTGGAGGGATTCTTCGCATATACCGTGGATCTGGTCGGCATCTTCAATCACGACGGGACATTCCGGAGGATCAACCCGTCTTGGGGCAAAGTGCTCGGGTATTCCGACGACGAGATCGTGGGCCGGTCCTTCATGGACTTCGTCCACCCGGACGACGTGGAAGCGACCGCTCGGGTACGTGCCGCCCAGGTGGACGAAGGGAAGACGGTATTCAAATTCGAGAACCGATACCGACACAGGGACGGTAGCTACCGTTGGCTCAACTGGACATCCCATCCCGACCCGGAATCCGGCCTGACCTTTGCGATTGCCCGGGACGTGACCTCGGCGAAGGAGCAAGCGGACGAGCTGGAGGAGGATCGCGCCCGGCTCGAAGAGCGGGTGGCCGAGCGGACCGAGGATCTGACGGCCGCTCGGGCCCGTGCCCAGCACTACCTGGACGTCTCAGCGGTCACGCTCCTGAGCCTGGATCTCGATGGCCGAATCAGCATGGTCAACCGGGCGGGCCTGCGAATCCTGGGATACGACTCGGAAGAGGAGCTTCTAGGCAAGAACTGGTTCGACACCTGCCTTCCCGAGCGTCTGCGGCCGGAGGTAGGGACAGTCTTCGCCGACTCGCTGGGGGAAGAGGATGACAGTTGGCGCTACCACGAGAACGTGGTACTCACCCGAGCCGGACAGGAGCGCCTGATGGCCTGGCACAACTCGCTCGTGCGTGACGAGAGCGGGGAGGTGGTCGGCACCCTGGCTTCCGGGATCGACATCACCAAGGAGAGAGAGGCGGAGCAGGCCCTCCAGTTTAGTGAACAACGCTTCCGAGACCTAGTGGAGACGTCTCAGGATCTCATCTGGCAGTGTGACGAGGAGGGGATTCTCGTCTACCTGAATCCGGCATGGGAACAGAGTCATGGATTCCCCCTGGAGGAGATGCTGGCCCGACCTCTCGCTGAGCTGGCAGAGGTGGGTTCCAGGGATCAGGACGAAGGGATGATGCGTGCGGTTTTGGAGGGCAAGAGTGTTCGGGGGCACGAGACCTGCCATCGGTCTCGGGGGGGTAAAACGGTTCACCTCCGGATCAATGCGCTCTCGCTTCGGGACTCGGAGGGCTCGCTCGTTGGAGCCCAGGGGACCGCGTACAACGTCACGGATCAGGTCATGGCGGAAGAGGCGCACAGAGCCAGTGAGGAGCGCTTCCGCACCACCTTCGAGCAGGCCGCGGTGGGACTCGCGCATACCTCCCCCGATGGACGATTCCTGAGGGCGAATCGACAACTCGGGAAGATCACCGGGTACCCCAGGGAGGATCTCCTGGGGATGACCTGGGAGGCGCTGGCGCATTCCGAAGATCTGGACATGATCCGTGAATCGATCGGCTCCCTCCGGGGAGGCGAGCGCCGAGCGGCTTATGTCGAGTGCCGGTGTGTCCAACGAGACGGAAACACGGTGTGGATCAGCATCACTGCCACGCTCGCCCGTGGGGTGGATGGAGAGATGACTTATGGGATCGACGTAGTCGAGGACATCACGGATCGCAAGCGAGCCGAAGATGAGCTGCGGGAGTCACGGGAGCGGCTGCGGGGCCTGGCGGCCCGCCTGGAGGAGGTGCGGGAGGAGGAGCGGACGGGGATCGCCCGCGAGCTTCACGACGAGCTGGGCCAGGCTCTGACGGCACTGCGGATGGACCTGGCGTTCATGGAGGAGGGGCTGCCCGATGAGGAGACGGAGCTGGCGGACCGGGTGCGGTCGATGGTGGAGCTGACGGACACGACCATCAACGCTGTACAGACGATGTCGGCCAGGCTGCGCTCGCCGGTTCTGGATGTTCTGGGACTCCAGGCGGCGGTGGAGTGGCAGGTGGAGGAGTTTGCCGGGCGTACGGAGATCGCGTGTGAAGTCGAAATGCCGGACGAGGGCCTGGATCTGGTGGAGAAGCGGGCGACGGGGGTTTTCCGGATCCTACAGGAGGCACTGACGAACGTGGCTCGGCACGCGGAGGCGAGCCGGGTGCGGGTGTGCTTGGAGGAGGCGGACGGTCAGCTTGTGCTGGAGGTGGAGGACGACGGGGTAGGGGTGAGCGAGGAGGTGTTGGAGTCGTACGAGTCGCTGGGACTGATCGGGATGCGGGAGCGGGCGGAGGCGATGGAGGGGGAGGTGAAGATCGAGCGGAGGCCCGAGGGGGGTACGCGGGTCGTTCTCCGCGTGGGGCAGACTGAGGGTGCGCGAGAGGCGCCCAAGGGATAGAGAGGAGAGAGCATGAGGGTCCTCGGCGCGTTCAAGTCGCTGTCGGGACGGATCACGTCCGTCGTGCTTCTGCTCCTGGTGAGCTTCTCCATCGTCCTTGGCGCCCTTGCCTTATTTCTGACGACCTCCTGGCTGGAGCGCACCTCTCTCGACGGCCTATCCGCACTTGCCTCGGCGAGGCGGTACGCCGTGGAGGCTCAGGTCGATCGCTACCTGGATATGCTGAGCTCGTACGTGCTGCCGGACCTAGAGTCGGATTTGGCGCACCTCATTGTGAGCCAGGGCCCGGAGAGAGCCCGGCTGCGAGGAGGGGTCGTGCGGACCATGCGGCGAAACCTCCAGGCGTCTGAGTGGCTGGTGTATGCGAAGGTCGTGGACAGGGAGAACCGACTGGTGGCTCAGACCTCTGAGGGTGTAGGGCAAGCCGAGGACCAGGAGCCGGACTTCTTCCGTGACGCTCTGCTTCGGCCACGGATATCGCATCCCTTCCAGGTGGGGGACGAGTGGTACATCGAGTTGGGGGCTCCGATCTTGAATGCCCAGCACGACGAAGTGGGGGTCCTCGTTCTCCGGAAGCGGGCCGGGCCCCTCATGGCGATCACGGGCGACTATTCCGGGCTGGGAGACACGGGCGAAACGGTCCTGGGCGACAGGAGGGGAGATGAGGTGCGGTTCCTCGTTCCCCTTCGTTTCGCACCGGACCCGTCAGGAATCGATCCGGTGTCCGCCTCTGGAGAGCGAGGCGCAGCGATGATCCGCGCCACCGCGGGTCAGGACGGATGGATACGGTCTCGAGACTACCGTGGAGAGTCGGTAGTGGCGGTGTATCGATCCATCCGGCAGACCGGATGGGGCCTGGTGGCCAAGCAGGATGAGGACGAGATCTTTAGGGCGGTCAGGGACATCCGCCTTCGCCTCGCCCTGGTGATCGTGGCGTTGCTGGGCGCCGCCACGGCCCTGGTGATTCCTCTGGTCGGGAGCTTCGTGGCACCCCTCCGAGAGTTGGAGAGGGCCACGGAGCGAGTCGCGGGTGGGGATCTGGAGACCCATGTGGCCGATGATTCGGAGGATGAGGCAGGGCGGCTGGCCAAGTCCTTCAACCGCATGATTGAGCAGCTCAAGGAGAGCCGGAAGGAGCTGACGCGGAGGAGCGAGGAGATGGGTTCGTTCGCCCACGTGGTCTCTCACGACCTGAAGGCGCCGCTGCGCGCTGTCGCCACACTGGCCGAATGGATCAAGGAGGACGAGGGAGAGAAGTTGGGGGAAGAGGGGCGAAAGCAGCTGGATCTCATGGGGGAGCGGGTACGCAGGATGGATGCGCTCATCGACGGTCTGCTGCAATACTCCAGGATCGGACGCGTCTCCCACAGGGAGCACCCGGTGGACGTGGAGACGCTGGTGCGGACCGTAGTGGACGATCTCGACATCCGCGAGGAGATCGAGGTCATGATCACCAGCCCGATGCCGACTCTCAAGACCGACGAGGTGCTTCTGTCTCTAGTCTTCCGGAATCTCCTGGACAACGCGGTAAAACACCATCCCGGTCCCGCCGGAGTGGTGGAGGTATCCTGCCAGGAGCGGGAAGATCACTGGGAGTTTGCCGTGGCCGACGACGGTAGCGGGATCGACGCCCGCCATCACGATCGCGTCTTCGGGATCTTCCAGAGACTCGGGCACGAGGGCGAGGGGGTGGGCACCGGCCTCGGATTGGCTCTGGTGAAGAAGACGGTGGAAGAGACCAAGGGACGCGTCTGGATCGAGTCGGAAGGGATTCCCGGCCGGGGGACTACCATCCGTTTCACCTGGCCTGGACAGAAGGAGGGTCAGAGATGAGAAGGGGAGGCGTCATACTCCTCGTCGAGGATGACGAGGTCGATATTGAGGCGGTGAAGAGGGCCTTCAAGCAGCATCGTGTGGCGAACACGCTCCACGTCACCCGAGACGGTGAGGAGGCTATCTCCTACCTCCGGAACGAAGGGGAATACCTGGACCCGGAAAAGGCGCCACGCCCGAGCTTGATTCTAATGGACTTGCGCATGCCGCGCATGGACGGCCTGGAGTTGCTCAAGATCATCAAGTCCGACGACGAACTCCGAATAATCCCGGTGGTGGTCTTCACAAGCTCAAGAGAGGACGAGGATGTCGTGCGCAGCTACGCGAATGGCGCTTCCTCGTATCTGGTGAAGCCCATCACCTTCGAGGGTCTCCTAGAGGCGATCAAGACCTTCGATCTCTACTGGACGCTCAGTGAGCTGCCCGGGGTCGAGTGAGCGGCCGAGTCCCTCGAGCCGAAACGAGCATGGATAGATCCGAACGCGGTACGGTCTCCCTCCTCCTGGTGGAGGATGATCCCGTCGATCGCATGGCGATCGAGCGAGGTATCGAGCGGGGCGAACGACCATGGACCTTGCGCTGCGCCACAACTGTCGCGGAGGCCCGCGACGCTCTGCGGGAGGATCCCCCGGACCTGGTGATCCTGGACTACAATCTCCCTGACGGCACGGGCCTGGAGCTCCAGGCCGAGCTCGGAGGGTTACCGTGCGTTTTCGTGACCGGTGGCGACACGGCCACGCTGGCGGTCCAGGCAATGCAGGCCGGCGCGTACGACTATATGGTGAAGGATATCGAGCGCACCTATGTGGATCTCCTGCCGGAAGTGATCGAGAGAGCTCTGGAGGATGCCCAGCTACGGGAGGAGCTTCGCCGGCACCGAGAGGAGCTGGATAATCTCGTGAGGGAGCGCACGGCGGAGCTGGAGGCAGCGAAGAGCGAGCTCGAGGAGGAGATCCGGGTAGGCGAGCGGCTGAATCAGTCGGTGATCGCCAGCGAGGAACGGTACCGGGGGATGGTGGAGACGTCGCTGGGCCTCCTCTTCCGCCTCGATGCCGAAGGGAGGATCATCTATCTGAATCCGGAATGGGAGAGGTCCCTCGGCTATGCCCTCGAGGAGATGCTCGGGAAGGAGCTAGGCTCCCTCGCACATCCCGGAGCGGATACCAGTCGCGAGAAGGTGTGGGGAAAGCTCAAGGAAGGAGAGGCCATAAAGGGTCTTCAGGCCGTGCTCGCCGGAAAGGGAGGCGAGGAGGTACACCTCGTCGTGAGCGCGATCCCCATTCGAGATGAAACGGGTACCATCGTGGGGGCCCAGGGCTCCGCCTACGACCTGACCGATCATCAGCTGGCGATGGAGGCGCGGCGCACCAGCGAGGATCGCTTCAGGGCCACCTTCGAGCAGAAGGCGGTGGGGATCGTACATGTGAACCCCCAGGGACGGATAGTGCGGGCGAACGACCGTCTCTGCGAGATCACTGGGTACAGCCGGGATGAGCTGCTACGCATGAACGTCCAGGATTTGACCCACCCGGACGACCGGGCCGGATCGGGGGCGCGGCTCGAAGAGGCCCTGGCCGGGGGTATGGAGCAATACACTCTGGAGCAGAGGTACATCCGGAAGAGTGGCGAACCCCTCTGGATAAGCCTGAGCGTGTCGGTGGAAAAGCGAGAAGATGGAACGCCCTACTACTTGATCGGCACCGTCCAGGACATCTCCGCTCGCAAGCGGGTGGAGGGGGAGCTGAGGGATTCGCGGGAGCGCCTGCGGGGCCTGGCGGCCCGACTGGTGGAGGTGCGGGAGGAGGAGCGGACGGGGATCGCCCGTGAGCTGCACGACGAGCTGGGCCAGGCTCTGACGGCGCTGCGTATGGACCTGGCGCTCCTGGAGGAGGGGCTGGGGGAGGGGGAGCCGGAGCTGGTGGACCGGGTGCGGTCGATGGTGGAGCTGACGGACAGCAGCATCGACTCGGTGCAGACGATGTCGGCCAGGCTGCGCTCGCCGATTCTGGATGTTCTGGGACTCCAGGCGGCGGTGGAGTGGCAGGTGGAGGAGTTTGCGGGGCGTACGGGGATCGCGTGTGAAGTCGATATACCGGACGAGGGCCTGGATCTGGTGGAGAAGCGGGCGACGGGGGTCTTCCGGATCCTCCAGGAGGCGCTGACGAACGTGGCCCGTCATGCCGAGGCGAGCCGGGTGCGAGTGCGACTGGAGCAGACGTTCGGTCAGGTGATGCTGGAGGTGGAGGACAACGGGGTAGGGGTGAGCGAGGAAGTGTTGGAGTCGTACGAGTCGCTGGGTTTGATCGGGATGCGGGAGCGGGCCGAGATGATGGAGGGGGAGGTGAAGATCGAGCGGAGGCCCGAGGGGGGAAGCCGGGTGACTCTCACACTGCCGAGCTCGGAGCCGGAAGTGCGAAAGGGAGAGACTGGATGATCCGGATTGTCATCGCAGACGACCACGCTCTGGTTCGTGAGGGGCTCCGGCGCATCATCGAGCACCACTCGGATCTCGAAGTTTCGGCGGAGGCTGAGTCGCACGACGATCTCTTTCTCGCCCTCGGCAAGCACGAGGTGGATGTGGTTCTGATGGATGTGTCCATGCCGGGGGTCGGGTTCATCGAATCCCTGGACCGGGTGCGCGCCGGCTGGCCCCGCATACGGGTCCTCGTCGTGAGCATGCACCCGGAAGAGCAGTGGGCGATCCGGGCGTTTCGCTCGGGTGCGGCCGGATACCTCACCAAGAGGCACTCGGCCGAGGAGCTGGCCGAGGCGATTCGCCGCGTTCACGCCGGTGGCAGGTACGTCACTGCCGCGCTGGCCGATGTTCTGGCCGCGCAGCTGGTATCCGGCAGCGAGGGCAGCGCACACGACGCCCTTTCGAAGAGGGAGTTCGAGGTCCTGTGCAGGCTCGGCTCGGGGAGGATGGTGAAGCGCATCGCCGCGGACCTGGGCCTCAGTCCCAAGACGGTGAGCACGTATCGATCCCGGATCCTGGAGAAGCTCGCTCTTGGGAGCACAGCAGAGATCATCCGCTACGTTGTGGAGCACGACCTGCAGCAGTAGTCCGCCGGGCGCGACAAGCCCAAAGGACCGCTCCGCACACCTCCGCCAGTCCTACACCGTGTAGTCCTGAGACCGACACGGCCCCTCCCCGATTCCTATCCGCTCTTTCCCCAGGAACCGATACCTGCCGGATTCGCTCATCCGCATCTTGTGGGGTGAGA
>SDBT01020210.1_pt1 | contig 10419 bp, 9 predicted proteins | sample 2277101 | NCBI WGS metagenome assembly SDBT01 (sample SAMN10404973, study PRJNA504765) | marine sediment metagenome | isolation source: marine sediment core GS10_PC15, 103 cmbsf | place: Arctic Ocean: Southern Knipovich Ridge | collected 2010
GAAAAAGCCTAAGAAACCAACTCATATCCCTTGATCGCCAAGACAGAACGGCACCCAAAGCGGTCCATTTCAGTTTCATAAAAATCGGCTTGGATAGATAAGCGATTATCCTTATAAGCGAGCATATAATGATCGTCTTTAGAGTAAAAATAAAATGGCACAGATTTGGCTGTTATGGGAATGGGTATGTCGGGCAGCTTTGCTTCCTGAATAGCGACCGGTGAAAGTGCTATTCTTGAGCCAAATGGAGGGTGAACTTTGCGAGAAAATGTTCGCTTCTTGGAATAACTGTTTTTGCAAGACGGTAAAAGTACAATTAAAAAGGCAACGCAAGGTAATAGCCTCTTCACGTACTCTCCTATGTTACAAGCATCTATTTGGATGCAGCCTCTGCCTGAGAAGCTTTCTTATTCGGAGCAACCTTTACCGCTTCAGGCGTCTCAGATGCTACAGCTTCTTTTTTAATCTCACGCTTTTCTTTAACTTTTGCAGATTTTCCAACGCGATCACGTACATAATAAATTTTTGCACGACGTACATCACCACGTTTAACAACCTTAATACTTTTTAAAAGAGGAGAATGAAATGGAATAATACGTTCCACTGAAATGCCATGCGCACCAATTTTTCGCACAGTGAATGAGCTTGAAGCGCCATTTTGCTTGATAGCGATAACGTCACCCTGAAAGAGTTGAATACGTTCTTTATCGCCTTCTTTAATACGCTGATGGATAGCAATGGTATCACCAACATTAAATGGTGGTAATGTTGCGCCCGTTGCTCCAATATTCTTAATAGTTTCTTTTGTATAGCCTTTAGCTTTCATGGCTCTCAGTCCTTGTCATAGATAGGTTAAGAAATGATCAATATACCTATAAATATAGCCGAAAATCATTCAACTGACAATTTTTTCGCATAACGCTCATTTATGCCGAGCCAGCGGTCCAGGATAACGGCGACCGCAGATCGCACCGATAGGTGGTTGAAATCGGTTAATCCGCACACAGGACCCAGGATAAAATCAGCCCGCGACAACACCGCATCAGACAGCCCATACCCTGTGCCAAACAGAAGTAATACTGGGCGCTGGGAGCTCCACACTATACCCTGGTCATGGTAAGTGATGAGCGGTGCTTTATCGCTCTTTCGAGCAGACGTCGCCACAATAATCGGTGCCACACCCTCTTTCTCCTGAATATTCTTGATAACTTCATCCAAAGATGATTGCACGCGAACGAGATTGATAGCCTGGTAACGATTTTTGTTGTATTCAGCGCCATCCCCTTTTTGCCAGAACGAAAGAAAGTGGTCTACCACCCTCTGTTGATCCTTCAAAGGAGTCACTACCGAAAATTGCTTTATCCCATACGTACAAGAAGAGCGGGCAATATCATGCAAATCAATCGACATAACTGAAGTCGTTCCTGGCTCCTTATCTGGTCCAATGAGTACTTCATCATGCATCAAAGCTACGTAGTGAGAAGGAATATCCCGAGAGATCGCCTGTTTTTGATCACTCGAAAGATTACTTGCTTGGATCCAATCAAAATGCTCAAGTACCGTATTTTTTACTGCTTGCTGTTCACGCCAATCTTTGATGGCTTGGTGGTTGCCAGAACGAACTATCTCCGGGACAGCTAAATCATGCCATATCACCGGTTCGGTAAACTCAGGATAATCCACAAATGGCCCTGAAAAAGAATCTTGCTCAACCGATTCTTGCTTTCCCACAACCCCCGGAAGGAAGCGAAGCATTCCTTCTAAAAGCATCATCGCAGGAATATCACCACCCATCAAAACAAAATCTCCCACAGAAACTATCTCATCCGCATACTCTTTTTCGACGCGGGCATCCATGCCCTCATACCGCGCAGGCAAGAGCATCAAATGGCCTTTATCTTGCGCCTTACGCGCAATTTCTTTCAAAAAAGGTTGCGTTAGTTTTTTACACTGGGGAGAAAAGAAAATTTTGTAAGCGGGCCCGTGCTTTTTTTCAAGCTTATTCACCGCAGTTTCAACAACTTCTGGCTTGATAAGCATTCCTGCTCCGGGACCAAACGTTGGCGCATCAATGCGCTGTTTTGGTGAAACGCATTCAAAAAAACTCAGTAAATCAATATCGATAATTTTTTTTTCTTGCGCACGCTTGATAAGACTTGTATCTAAAAAGGGCTTATACAGTTCTTTAAAAACTGTTGCTATAGATATGTTCATACGTTCTATTTTGCTACATCCACTGCAATTCTTTTGGTATCTGAAACGACAGCATTCACGAGCATTCGAATTGCTTTTATCGTTTGTCCTTCTCGGCCAATGACCTTGCCTCGATCAGACTCATGCACTGCTATCTCAATTAGGTTTCTTTCACCCGACTTGACTATAGAAACACTCACCTTTTCCGGATGGTTTACAAGTTGCTTCACAATGTGAGCAACTAATTCTTTAGTCATGCATTACCTTAATTATTCCTGAGGGGTAGTCTCTTCTTTTGGAGTTTCTTTTTTTGGAGACACTTTTTTTGGAGCAGCTTTTTTAGCTACTTTTTCTACTTTTTTAGGTTGAACAGGGCTCGCACTTTTCTTTTTAAAAAATCTATACAACTTTTTTGCTGTATCAGATGGCTGCGCACCTTGCTTAACCCATGCATCAAAGCGTTCTGATTCAAAACGAACCAACTCACCTTTTACTGCATCGTATGTACCAATATTTTCCAGTACTTCTCCATCGCGTTTTTTGCGAGAATCAACCACAACCATACGAAAGAATGGCTTGTGCTTGGAGCCAATACGAGAAAGACGAATAGCGACAGGCATAGTGAAAATCCTTATCGTTTATAACATGTTAACTATCACTTAAAGAATTGGCGCAACCCGCCCGATTTTCTTACTAGTTTAGCATACTGTTGCATTTGATCAAATCGGCTCAGCAATTTATCCACCTCAGACACCGTGACGCCTGCTCCCTTGGCCACTCTCTGGCGCCGAGAAGAGTTCAGAAGCCTCATGTAAACCCGCTCCCTTAGCGTCATAGAGCTGATAATGGCCCTAAAACGGCACATCCCTGCCTGCCCCTGATCTAGAGCCTCCTGATGGATCTTAGCTCCCCCCATACCAGGCATATATTTCATCACAGAGGAAAGGGAGCCCAATCGATTAACCATCTCCATCTGTTGAGCAAAATCCTGCAGCGTGAGCTGTCCTTGTTCAAATGAATGCGTCATCTGCTCCTGCTCATGGGCCTTTATCTTCTCTTCCGCCTTTTCTATGAGGGTCTTAACGTCCCCCATGCCAAGCATACGGCTTGCTACCCGCTCAGGATGAAACAGAGCCAAATCTTCCGGTTTTTCGCCGGATCCAATAAAAATAATGGGCTTTTTCAAAGCATATCTGAAAGAAAATGCTGCTCCTCCACGAGTGTCGCTATCAGTTTTTGTAAGAATAGCAGCATTGAAGCCAATGGATTGATCAAAAGATCGAGCCACAGCCAGCGATTCCTGGCCAGTCATCGCATCCAGTACCAATATTTTTTGGCGAGGCTTAAGCTCCTTATCAACTTTTTGCAGCTCTGTAAGCATCATTTCATCAACATGCAGGCGGCCAGCTGTATCTAATAGCAGCAGCTCGTAGCCTTGTTCTTTCCAATAGCGATGAATCTCAATTGCTGCAGCTACAGGATTATCTAACTTCGCTCGATAAAAATGTGCCCCGGCTTTTTTGGCCACAATTTCAAGCTGATCTACGGCGGCAGGACGATAAAAATCAATGGAAGCCACCAATATTTTACATTGTTTGTTTCGTTTTTGAGCTTCCTTTTTGAGATAATACGCTAATTTTGCAATGGTCGTTGTTTTACCCGAGCCCTGCAAACCCATCACCATGATTACAGAAGGAATGGGGGCTGAAAACAAAAGATTATCTTTGCCACCTAAGAAAGAAAGCAGCTTATCATGCACAACTTTTAAAAACTGCTCAGAGGGTTTTAAACTGCCGAGAAGCTTTTGACCAACAACGTCATCCCTTACGGAGACAGTAAACTGTTGCACCAAATCATACGGAACGTCTGCTGAGAGCAATGCGTCCTTAACCTGCAGCAATGCTTGATCAACCGATTGCTGGTCCAATGTTTTTTGACGTGATAGCGAGGAAAAAATAGAAGAAAATTTTTGTGCTAGAAAATCAAACATTGTTTCCACCTTCACAATAAAACTGATTAGGCTTAGTTTAGCATGAAAAAAAAGTTAAAAAAACAAATAAAAAAGGGCCCGAAGGCCCTATTTTATTGAACTGCTTTGTGTGCAGTTTCTAATATCTCAGTAACTCTATCAAGAAGAAAAAGTAACCCAACCCGAACGTGTTGATTGCTGTAATCAAGGTCCTGGCTCGTTGATTCATGTATAACGTTATCACAAACACGAGTTTCTGATCTTGTAATGGTAAAATTATCATCTACATACAGAAGTATTGCTGGCCCAAACTGCTCAAAAGCCTTTACAATAGGCTGCAGCTTCGCTTGCAAATATACAGCCTTTTCCTTCGACCCAGTTGATGAAGATGAAAGTTCAGACCTTATAGCCGGATCTTTGGCAATATCACGCAAATACATAGCCATATTTGCAAATGCGCGCTCTTGCGGATCACATTGCTGCGCCACTTTACACAAAATAGTCTCAAGAAAATGAAGGTATAATTTACAGATCTGCACTGCAGCAGCAGAAACTTCAGGATCTTGAAAAACCTCTTGCGCCTTTTCAGCCATTGGCGAAATATTTTCTGATTTTTTAACAATAGAATTTTCATCAGTATACTGAATTATTACTGACCCAAATTGCTCCAAGGCCTTTGCAATAGGCTGCAGCTTGGCGAGCAGATATGCAATCTTTTCCTTCGACCCAGTTGATGAGGATGAAAGTTCAGATCTTATAACCGGATCTTTGGCAACATCAAGCAAATGCATCAAAGCCATATTTGCAAATGCGCGCTCTTGCGGACCACATTGCTGCACCACTTTACGCAAAGTAGTCTCGAGAAAATGAAGGTATGATTTATAGAGCTGCACTGCAGCAGCAGAAACTTCAGGATCTTGAAAAAGCTCTTGGGCCTTTTCAACCATTCGCGACGTATCTATTGATACAGAAGCATCTGCCTCTTCATCAGCACATACATTTTGGCAAGCAAAAGACAGAAAAAGAACCGAAACTAGAATTTTCTTAATGTTCATGCGTACATCCTTATAGTGTTTTTAGTTTCAATAAAGTGTACCAAAAACCGGAAAAACTAGCAAAAAAAGAAAATTGCTTGCTTGACACCAGCCATCATTCATATACCCTTTTTATAAAGATCAAATTACCTCTCATTAACCCTTCCAATCGGCACTTTAAATAATGGCAAGAACACCCTTTTTTGAGACTCATCATACGCCAACCACCCTGCTGGTGGCGGTCCAAAGCCCTTATAATCGCATACGATATATCGACTCCTATTATGAGGAGTTTCTGAATTTGGTGAAAACCGATGGTATTCCCTATGAAGAAATGCTCAAAATAAAGCTCCGGGGCATACATCCTGCCAATTTCTTTAGCCTTGGAAAATTGGAAAGTATCAAACAAGCGTGTGAAAAATATAATGCTGAGCGAGTGATTATTTCAGAGCAGCTCAGCCCCGTTCAAGCAAGAAATTTAGAAGACTTTCTAAACTGCACAGTCATGGACCGCACTGATCTTATCCTAGATATTTTTGAAAAAGCGGCGCTTACCGCTGAAGGGAAAACGCAAGTTGCTATAGCGAAGCTCCAGCACCAAAAAACTCGGCTTGCCGGCAAAGGCATTCACCTTGATCAGCAAGCAGGCATTACCGGCCTTCGTGGAGGGGCTGGAGAGAAGGCAAAAGAACGGGACAAACGGCACATTGAGCAACAGATTTTAAAGTTAAAACGGCAACTCGAAGCGAGCCACAAATCTCGTGCAGTTCAACGAAAAAAACGTCTTGAGAATAAAGTACCTCACCTATGCCTTATTGGATACACTAATGCAGGCAAATCAACCATCCTAAATGCCCTCACCAAAAGCAATGTACTCGCCGAGGACAAGCTGTTTGCCACGCTTGATACCACCACCCGCGCCCTTTTTATAGATGGGAAACAAAAGGGAGTGATGCTTGATACGGTGGGCTTTATACAGCAGCTTCCTCATCGCTTGATTGAAGCGTTTAAGTCTACTCTTTCAGAACTATTTTACGCAGATTTACTTCTGCATGTGGTGGATCTTTCAGATCCCAATTGGCAAGATCATATCGACGTTGTTCAGGAAATATTGAACGAGCTTGAGGTGGATAGACCAGTCCTTTATGTATTTAACAAAAAAGATAAAGTAGACGACATGGCTATCCTTAATCCTTATTTGCCAGACTACGTCCCCCACGTAATCATTTCTGCTGCCTCCAAATCAGGCATTGAGCCATTGATCGAATATCTCGCGGTGTGGAACCCCCCAAAAGAAAGCTAAATCTGGCTTGCTTCCCTTCCGAAAATTGCTCGTTTTTTACACCTCACTTTGTACCCCTCAAATTTTACATTCATGCGTATTTGTAGTATCCATTGAGCATCATAACTAACATCAAAAAAGGATGATGCTTAATGAGTATACGCGCACTGATAGTACTCCCGATACTTTTTCTTATTTTAAATTCATTTGCAAATATTGAACCCGACCATAAAGCTCATCTTTCACAAGAGTATTGCGAAGTCGGAGATCATTATGAGCAGATGGGCAAAAAAGAAAAAGCCATCGAACTTTATATGAAAGCCCTTTCGCTCAACAAAACAAATCCGCATGCACTGGTGAAACTTGGCAACATTAATTACGAAAATCATGACACTGATCAAGCGATAAAAAACTATTATCTTGCGATTAAAGAAAAACCTCACGATGCGCATCTGCGTTTTAATCTTGGCTTGTGCTTACAGCAAAAAGAAATGTGGCCTGAAGCGGCCGAAGAGTTTGCCAAAACGGTTGAGCTTGATACGCATCATCTGAAAGCACATCTTTATGCTTCAGCTGCATACGAAAAGTTGCAACAACCCGAAAAGGCGATTGCCGTTCTTGAGCAAGCAGTTTCTCTTGACCCCCAATCATTTGACGCACAGCATCGTTTAGGAAATTTGTATCGACATATTGAACGTCTTGAAAATGCAATTGGCCCATACAAAAAAGCGCTACAGCTTCAACCTGATAACGTGCATGTAATGATGGATCTGGCTAATTGCTTGAATATGGTTAATCGTAATGAAGAATCTCTTGAAATGTACCAAAAGATTCTTGAAAAAAATCCTAATGTTATTTCTGCACTCTACAACTTTGGCTTCACCCTTAAAAAAATGGATAATCTAGATCGTGCACTCGAGGTGTATCAACGCGTTCTTGATAAAAAGCCAGACTATGCACCAGTGCATTTTAGCCTTTCATCAATTTACTTAGCGCTTGGCGATTTAGAACATGGATGGGATGAGTATGAATGGCGTTGGAAAACATATACTGAATCGGCAAAGAAATTTAATATTCCGGTGTGGAACGGCGAAGATCTTTCTGGAAAGCAGCTACTCATTTATGCGGAACAAGGGCTTGGGGACACTCTTCAATTTGTAAGATACGCGCAAGTTCTCAAGCAACAGTATCCTGGTATTCGTATAGTTTTTGAAACGCAGGCACCGCTCACTGAATTATTAAAATTGCAACAGTATCTTGATGTTGTAATCCCAAGAAAAAATCAGATGCCTTATTGCGATTACCAAATACCGGTTATGAGTATTCCCCGCTTAGTCAAAACACGTCTTGATTCTATTCCTGCGGATACGCCCTACATTAAAGCGTCTTCAGAACGGCTCGCCTATTGGAAGGAAAAACTTTCAGAAGACAAAAATTTTAAAATTGGTATCTGCTGGCAAGGAAATGCTCGCTACTCAACGCAAGCCTTGCGCCGTGCAGTTGCCGCAAAATCAATGTCTCTTGAAGCGTTTAAGCCTCTCACCAAAATTCCTGGTGTAAGCATATATTCCTTGCAACAGATTGATGGATTAGAGCAGCTAAAAACCTGCAGTTTTAAAGATAAGATCATAACATTTGATGATGATTTCGATAAAAAGTATGGCGGCTTTATGGATACCGCAGCAGTTGCATCACACCTTGACTTGGTTATCTCGGTTGATACTGGCGTGTGCCATCTTGCAGCTGCGATGGATGTTCCAACGTGGATCTTAGTTCCATTTCCTGCTGATTGGCGCTGGCTTCGTAACCGAACAGATTCGCCATGGTATCGTTCGGTTCAATTATTTAGGCAACTAAAAGTCGGAGATTGGCACACTCCAATGCAGGACGTTGCACGGGCACTCAACCAAAAACTTGACGTAAAAACGGTTACGACACTGACACAACAACACCCTGATACCAATTTTCATAAACCAACAGAGGAACAGCATCAATTCTTTGAGCAATTGTTACATTCGTTGAACTAAATAAAGAAAAGGATACGCAATGAAGCACGCGATACTGAGCATCGCCCTGCTTACAATTTTTTCAGCTACACTAGCGGATCACCTTGCTGAATTTAATGGTGGTATGGTAGATTTCGGCATAGTGTCAGATAAAAAAGATAGCGATCAAAACAAGCTTTCAATTACAGAATATTTTAGTCGTGGGACCATAGCACTCAAAAAAGGCTATCTCGATGAGGCTATAGCTAATTTTAATAAATCACGTACGGGCGGCACAACCGCTCCACAGATTCACTTTAATCTCGGAATCGCTTATGAAACAAAAGGCCAAATAGACGAGGCAATTGAAGCGTATAAAGATGCCATTTTACAAAAACTGGATTACCCCAAGGCGCATCACCAATTGGCAAAACTATTACAACAGCAAGGACTGATAGATCAGGCAATAATTCATTATGAGCAGGCACTCAAGTTTGATCCGATGCTCACTGAACCAGCGCTCACCGTTGCTCAGCTTTATTGCGGACAAGAACAATGGGAAAAAGCGCTCCCCTTTTTTGAGCGCTTCGTTTCCAAAAATCCCAATGATGTTGCCGCAAAATTTGAATATGCAAACACACTCAATACTGCAAACTACTCAGAAAAGGCTTTAGAATATTATTATGAGCTATTGCGCGAGCGGCCCCATGAGGGAGGTATTTTATATAATACAGCCTATACCTTAAAAAAATGTGGTCGTATCAAAGAGGCAATGCCATATTATGAAGCTGCTTTGAAACGAAACCCTAATCACGCAGAAGCGCATTTTAGCTTGGGGCTCGCCTATTTAATCACTGGCGATTTTAAACAAGGATGGGCAGAGTATGAATGGCGCTGGCAAAGAAATTCGCAACTTTCCCCACGCGACTTTTCACAACCTATGTGGAACGGCGAACCTCTCAACGGAAAAACAATTTTATTGCATGCTGAGCAAGGCCTTGGCGACACATTTCAATTTGTTCGCTATGCAAAATTAATAAAAGAACAATATGGTGGCATCGTGCTTTTTGCCTCCCAGCGTCCGCTACACACCTTTATCACCCGTTGTTGCCCTTATATTGATAAAGTAGTAACTCTTGATGCAATTCCAAAAACGTTTGATGTACATGCCCCTTTACTTTCACTTCCTTATATTCTGAAATCGGAAGAAGACACTATTCCAAAAGAAATTCCGTATATTTTTCCTGATCAAGCTTTAACAGAGTTCTGGCGAAAAAGATTATCAAAAGATACTCATCTTAAAGTTGGTATCTGTTGGCAAGGTAATAGCAAGTATAGCACTCCTTTTTTACGATCCGTAGTCGCTGCAAAATCGATTCAAATGAACAAATTCTCTCATTTAGCATTTGTCCCAGGGGTAACTTTTTACAGCTTGCAACGAGAAACAGGCACTGATCAACTAAAGTCGATGTCCACAGATTTTGAGTTAGTAACATTTGAAGAAGATTTTGATAAAAGTCATGGCCGCTTTATGGACACCGCTGCCGTTATCAAAAATCTTGATCTGGTTATCACTGTTGATACTTCTATAGCGCATCTTTCTGCTGCAATCGGCACTCCGGTATGGACATTTCTTCCAGAGCCACCTGATTGGCGTTGGATGCTCAACCGCCCTGACACGCCGTGGTACCCAAATATGAGGTTATTCAGACAGACAAAGCAAGGAGACTGGGATTCAGTAATGCTCAAAGTCAGAAACGAGCTTAATGAACTCGCCAAAACAAAAACATCTAAGCCAGTCCCTGTTCTTGAAACAGTTGAGGCTGCCGTACCGCAAGGGCCCAGGCCTTCAAAAGGTTCTATCTCACGATCCAATACCTCTCAACAGTCGCCCGTTTTTTCAACTGGAGAGCAGCTAAAAAATGAACTTGCTCACATAAAATCTCAGTTTAAAAA
>SDBT01020211.1_pt1 | contig 10419 bp, 16 predicted proteins | sample 2277101 | NCBI WGS metagenome assembly SDBT01 (sample SAMN10404973, study PRJNA504765) | marine sediment metagenome | isolation source: marine sediment core GS10_PC15, 103 cmbsf | place: Arctic Ocean: Southern Knipovich Ridge | collected 2010
GTTAAGATCAGCCACGGCGTTGGCTAGTTCTCGAGCCAAGCCCCCAGCCACCGTGACATTATGTCCCAAATAGCCCAATGCCACGCCTTAGCAGCACACACCCCATAGTGTCACGCTCTAACTCCCCGTCCCCATTGACATAACACAGAGATAGGTACGTCCGATAAAATGTATTATGTTAAGTAGGATCAAAAAAGTGTAGGGGAGGGGGACCCCCAAAACCGCGCGATTCTTTAATGATTACGTCGCGTTCCTGAACCGGCGAGGATTCTCCCCAGCCCTAATTGGGGTAATATCCACCCATCAATATTACCACCCCTACCCCGCTAACACCCCAGCCACTCAGAGATCCACCCCGTGAGCCTCAACCTCGAGCGCCTCAGCCCCATAGAAAACGGCCCCCAGGTCCGAAAACCCAAGGGCCGCAATCGATCTCCGCCGGCTTTAGTTCTGAGCCAACCGAGCCCAGTCCGCCAGGATGGCCCGATACGAGTCGATCAGTTTCACCCCCGGCGCCAGCTTCGTCTCCACCCCCGCAAGGCCGGCCTCCTCCCGACTCCGTTGGAAGGCTTGGATCATCGGTTCTGGTTCCCCCTCCAACACATCGATCTCCTCATGCAGATCTTCGACCCGCGCCCACAGCCAGTCCAGTCGCTCTTTCTTCGTCATTCGGTCTCCTTGAAGATTCGTTTGAAGTTCTTCCGGTAGCGTTCTCGGGGCGTCACGGGCCGGAGAAAGCTGGGTGGGAGAGTGAAATAGTTGAGGATTTCCTGTTCGCAAGCATCGATGAGCGCTTGGTCCGGCAGTGCCGGCGGTTGTAGTTTCAAAACCTTCTTCGTCACAACCCCACCTCCTCATTCCCAAGCTCCGAACACCGAAACACCATGGTCACCGAATGCACTCCCTGCGGCAGCGCCACCAGCACCAGGTCCGAGGGCAGGCTCCGTTCACCGAAGGCCCCACAGAATCGGGACGCAGTCCCGATCACCTCCGCCCGAGCCACCGAGGGCGCCCCGTAAGCATGAGTCGTAAAGCTCCCCGGCCCAAAAGCCTGCACCCCCGGACCCGTCAAGCCAGCACACCCAAGTCCCAAGAGTCCAACCGCCCAGATGTTAGTTCGTCTTCGTCTCATCCACTTTTCCCTCCCCGCACCAATCGAATTCGTGTTTGACACTGGGCCAGACGGTCATGTTGATGGGACCGCGCTCCGTGGGGATGACATGCACGATCGGCGGCTTCCGCCGGCAAAGCCCCAAAGACAGATCCTTCCCGTTCCCACTGGCGTAGAATTTGCAGCTCCAACAATTCACAACCGCACCCCACAATCCGGACAGAAGGTGAAGGGTGCGCTTATGTGGCCCAGGGGTTGGTTATTTTCTCGGACTTTGTGGTCGTGCCGAGTCCCCACCACATGATCGCATTTCGACTGAACCACCTCCGTCGCCGTCATCCGGGGGTTGGGATTGTCCGGGCATTCTGTGCTGTGACCGGGACTAGCGCACCCACAGAGTGAACACCAATGCTTTGCCTTCGCCACCCCCAACAACTCAATCTCCTCGTACCCATGCGGGATGGGGGCGTTAGGCGGAAGGGCGAAGATGTGGGGTTCAGTAACCGCGCCGTGTCCCGAGATTTTCAGTGCGGGGTGGTCCCAGCCTTTCCGAACCAACAACCGCAGCTTCATAGTTTCGCTCCACAGTCGGGGCAGTGGGTGAAGGGTGTGGTGTGGAGGTTGTTGTTCTTCCCTCGGACAAGCACGCTTTCGTACAGCCCGGTGATGTGGCTGCATGTTGACTGAACCACCTCCGTCGCCGTCATCCGGGGGTTGGGGCAGTTGGGCTCGTGAGTGTAGTAGAGGTGACAATGTGAGCAGCGGCCGTCCCCTTTGTTTTTCCCTTCCGCCACCCCCAACAGCTCAATCTCCTCGTAGCCATTCGGAATGGGCTCGTTGGGGAGCAGGGCGAAGATCTCGGGTTTGAAAACTCCGCGGTCTTTCATGTGGGTCCATCCGGGCCGAACCAACAACCGCAGCTTCATAGTCGCTCTCCACAGGCGGAACAGAAGGCGAATCGATCACACATTCGGGATGTGTCTTTGGGGAGCTGGCCCTGGTAAACCCAATCCATCCCGCCGTAGTCGTTCACAACCACCCCCACCACATGATCGCAAGGCTCCGGGGGCGCGACGATCTGAATCTCCTCGTAGCCTTCAGGGATGGGCTGGTCGTGGTGCAGCATGTAGGGCTCAAGACGCAGTCTTAGGTTCGTGTTTTTGTGGACGACCAACCTCATCTTCTTCATGCACAATCTCCTCAGGCTCAATCCACGACCCGCACCCAAAGCACTGAGATGTCACCGCGTCGTGTTCGTAGCCGCATTTAGGACAAACAACCATACACGACTCTTAACATCCCCAAGACTTGCGCGCAAGTCCCTGATTCCCCACGTTCCTAGTATGCGGCCTTCTTGGAAACACGTGACGTTTGCGCGCGAGTACTTTCAACATGGGGATCCGAGGAAGGCAGCGAGGGCGGCGGGTTCCAAGGCAGCGGAGCGGAATCTGTCCCAGGTAGGTAGCCAACTCCTCCTCGACCCCCGGACCCAGGCCGAGCTCGAGAAGCTCTACGGGACCGCGAATGCCAAGGCCACCCAGAGCGTTGCAGAGACCAAGGCCGAGGTGAATCTGATTATCGATGAGGGGATCGAGCTGGCCCGCCAGGGGAAGCCGATTCTGACCAAGCGGGGCGAGACGATCTACGACCAGAAGACCGGTGCTGTGCTCCGACAACCCGACATTCCGGCGCTTCTCAAGGGTGCGGAGTTGAAGGGCAAGACCGTGGCGATGTTCACCGACCGGCAGGAACTGACCGGCGAGATGGATGCGATGACGGGGGAGGAGTTGGAGACTTTCTTCCTGTCGGCCCTGTTGTCCAACCCCATGCTTTTGGAGCGCGTATGTTCGGAAGAGTTGGTGACGAGGAAGGTCTATGAACTCGAGCGACGGCGGGAGGATGCTGCGAGCGGCGAAAGCCCTCCAGGAGATGCAGTACCGGAAAGCGAGCCTGTATCGACCGCATCCGAAGCAACTGGAGTTTCACCGGGACGGGTCCATTAAGCTCGAAAGAGCTCTGTTCGCGGCCAACCGCTCGGGCAAGTCGATGTCGTGCAGCTACGAGTCGGCCTACCACGCCACGGGCCAATATCCGGATTGGTGGCCGGGCAAGCGTTTCAACAAACCCACCTTGGGCTGGGCCTGCGGAACCTCCAACGAGATCACCCGAGACGTAGTGCAGTTGATGCTCCTCGGCGACTCGGAGTTGACCTGGGGTTCTGGAGCCATCCCCCGCGCAAGCATTCAGAAAGTAGACAAGGCTCGGGGCCTCGCGGGGGCGGTCGATAAGGTCTTCGTCAAACACATCAATGGCGGCACGAGCATAGTCCAATTCAAGTCCTACGAGCAGACCTGGAAGAAGTTCACGAGCGCCGACGTGGATTGGGTCTGGTGTGACGAAGAGCCGGACCAGCCGATCTACAAGGAATGCCTCGCCCGGATCACGACCACCAAGGGCATCATCTACCTCTCCCTCACGCCGCTCCAAGGAGCGACCTCCGTCGTGAATCTCTTCTACCCCCGCCCCACCACCATCGACCGCGGCCTCACCATGATGACGATCGACGACGCTTTGCACATGGACGAGGAGATGAAGCGTGCGGCGATTGCGAAGTATGAGAAGTACGAACACGAGGCTCGCCTCCGAGGCATTCCGATGCTGGGCTCCGGGCGCGTATTCCCCGTAGCGGACGAGCTCGTAACCGTGGAACCTTTCGAAGTTCCTCCTCACTGGCCGCAGCTCATTGGGATCGATTTTGGTTGGGACCACCCGACCGCCGCCACCCAGATTGCTTGGGACCGGGATGTGGACTGTCTGTATGTGATGCGGGAGTACCGGGTGGCCGAGGAGGTGCCGATCATTCATGCCGCGGCGCTGAAGGCTTGGGGGGTGTGGCTGAATGTGTCCTGGCCGCATGACGGGCACCGGACCGATGCGATTGCTGGGAAGCAGATGGCTCAGGAGTACAAGGATCAGGGCGTCCGGATGTACCCGACCCATGCGACCTTCGAGAATGGATCCAATTCGCTCGAGGCGGGCGTGATCGAGATGCTGGACCGGATGCGATCGAACAAGTGGAAGGTCTTCAACACCTGTCCCATGTGGCTCGAGGAGTTCCGGACCTATCACAGGAAGGAAGGTCGCATCGTAAAGGAGCGGGATGACTTGATCTCTGCTTCGCGGTACGCTCTGATGATGAAGAGGATTGCGCGTACTCAGGTACGCAGAGTGCAGCACACACGCCCGACGGACTGGAATCCGCTGGCGTAGGAGGGCTTACATGGCCCCGGCGATTCCGGCGCTTATTGGGGTATTTGGGTCAATTCTTGGGAGTGTTATCCAAGCTCGGGGCCAACGTGCTGCTCAACAATCGGCGAGGCACCAAGATGCCTTGGCGACCCAAGCTCGGCAGGCGGATCAACGGCGGACGCAAGAGTTGTCCTCAAGTCGTGATGCTGCGGAACGCAGGAAGCAGTCGAAACTTCGGCAAGGCGCATTGGCGGGGGGTGGTTCACTAGACGGCGGGGCGGGCGGCGGCGCTACGCTCCTGGGGGCGTGAGATTATGGCACCTGGCGGAGTACCTGGCACATTTGGAGTTGTGAGGGGGCGTTTGCAGTTTACAAAAAAGAAAATAAGCCCTGAACGGTTTGACAAGTTGTTGGCGCGCCACCCGGGTACGATAGACCGCTTCGAGCCTGATTTTGAACTAAGTGAGCAGTTTTTGACTCAGGAGGGGAAGGTCAGTACGGAGCGCCGGGTGTCACGAAAGTTGCGCCGGGGCGCTTTAACGCCAAGGGGCTCCCTCGGAGGCTCCGGGGTTGCAGGGAGGGCGACACTCCTTGGAGGTTGAAATCTCGGTAGCCGGTCCTGCGGACCGCGAGGAATTCCTCGAGATGTGGGGCCAGTTCCTGCTGGAGCACGAGAAGATTGGGGATGACCTCCGCGCTTCAGACCGGACGCTGGCGTATTTCGGGGCTTTGTTCGATGCGTACACGGGTGGGATTCTGGGAGGGCTGCCGTTGCTCGCAAGGGTAGGCCAAGACCTGGTGGGGGTTTTGCTCTGGGGGGCGCCCCCACCCGGTCCGGTCGATCGATTGAAGGAAGACCGCATGACGAGTTGGGGCACGTTCACGGCTCCTGCGCTGCGGGGTCACGGAGTCAATCGGGCTTTGCGGCAGCGGGCGGTTCTCGAGTTGGACGCGGTGGGGATTGAAGAGGTGCTCGGCTGCGTGTTCGTGAACAACCCGGAGGGCTGTGAGAGCGGTCGGGCGATCGGGTACGTGCCCATCAGCATCAACGCTGTGCTCGACATTCACACGGAAGCAGAGGCTTTGCGCCAAGGGGTGCGGGGCAAGAAATTTTATCCGAGGGGCCTGTGCCCTCTTTGCGGAAGGGACGAACCAAAATGAAACGACTCATCGGGCTACTCTCGGTATTCATCACGCTCTTGGCGGGTGCGGCATTCGCTGTGCAGATCAACACTTCGGCCCGCTGCGGCTTCGCGACGGATTGCACGGTCGGGGATTCCAATACGGCGTCGCTCTCGTTGGTGACGGATGGCGCGGGGCTTGGGCTCGACGTAACGGGTAACGCGCTCACGCTGACGGCAACGACCACGGCTTCGCCCACCTTCATCGGCGCGGATGCGGCGACCCCGGCAACCACGATCTTCGACACTACGGGCGCGGGTACGGTGCAGATCGGGTCTGCGGATGTTACTGGGGTCACTCAGGTAACGGACGGGGCCTCGCTGAATTTGGAGGGGACCACTGCGAATGCTTTGACGTTGGCGGCTCCGACCACAGCTTCGCCGACTTTCATGGGCGCTGATGCTGCGTCTCCTGCGGATACGATCTTCGACACTACGGGTGCCGGGACTGTGCAGGTTGGTTCGGCGGACGTAACGGGGGTGACCCAAGTAACAGATGGCGCCGCGTTGAACCTCGAAGGTACTACGGCTGAGACCTTGACGCTGACGGCCACCGCTACGAATACAGCAGTGTTTCAGGGCGCCGACGCCGCGGGGGCTTCGAATACCACGCTCGACACGACGGGTGCGGGGGCCATTGCAGTTGGCTCGGCGGATGTCACGGCGGTCACGATCACCACGGACGACACTGGCGACGGAACGGATCTTGTCCTTCCTGCGAACGGAGTGAATGCTTCCGAGCTGAATGGCGCGGATGTGTGCGGCATACTGTTTCACGCGGCAGTCAATCCTACGGAAGCCAGCGCCACGGATGACTTCATGTCGATGTTCGACCATGGGGGTTCGACCACTGAGGGCAACGAAGACGAGTTCATCGCCAACGACGCCCTGCTTACGTTCCACAGCCTCCGGTGTGATGTTGCGACAGCACCCGGTGCTGGGAATGACCCCTGGGCCGTCACGATACGGGACGACGGTGGGGATACGACGGTAACCTGCACCATCGACGAGACCGCGACAAGTTGCGCGGATTCCACTAACTCTGCGGTTGTGGCGGCAGGGTCTCTGGTGAACTTCGACATCAGTAGTGCGGGCGGTGACGCGGATCCGACTGCCAATGCTCTGATTACTTGCTCGGTGTGCATGGGGCCGTAATGCTCTCCTGCGAATGCGGAAATGAACTTGGGGAGACGCAGTTCGACGTGAAGGTCGTTCAGCGCCCGTGCCAATGTACGCAATCAGGTTCCCAGAGGAGCCCACGACCTCGCATTGGACTCCCCGAGTTCATCTCCCGCGCGCACTATGAGGAGCGGAAGCGGTTGGACATGCCCATGGTGTTGCCCGCGGAGCGGAACCTTGCCTGACGCCAAACAACTCGTCGCCGAATTCGAAGCCATCAAAGCCCAGCGCGGGACGTGGGAATCGACCTGGCAGGAAGTGGCCGACAACATCATGGGCCGCGGGGAGTTCACGTCCACCACCATCACGGGCGGGCGCAAGCGCATGGAGCCGATCCACGACACGACCGCTTTGCAGTCGGTGTCTTTGCTGGCCGGCGGGCTCAACTCCCTGATGACCAACCCCGCCACTGAATGGTTCCACCTCCGCCCCGAGGACTCGCGCCTCTTGGATGATGAGGAGGTGGCCCTCTGGTTCGAAGACGCCGAGAACCAGATGTATAACACCCTCAACAGTCCCACGGCGCGGTTCCACCCTCAGATCCATGAGATGTACCTGGAGCTCGTTGCCTACAACACGGGCGGCTTCTTCGTAGAAGACGTTCCCGGAGTGGGGGTGCTCTACTCCTCTCGGCCCTTGGCGGAGCTGTTCATTTCGGAAAATGCCCAGGGCATCGTGGATACGGTCTACCGGCGCTTCCGATTCACAGCCCGGCAAGCTGTGGATGCGTGGGGAAAGAAGGCGCCCGAGGCGGCCCAGAATGATCTGGCGAAGGGCGACACGGAGTCGAAGCGGCTGTACCTGCACATGGTGAAAAACGCCACTGACCCGAAGCCCCTTCCCTTCCGGCCCTCTGGCTTCCCGATCGAATCCGCGTTCATCGACCTCGAGAAGAAAGAGCTGATCGAAGCGGGCGGCTACAACGAGATGCCCTATATGATTCCGCGCTGGGAGAAAGATTCCAACGAGGTGCATGGTCGGGGTCCGGGGATCGTTGCCCTGGCCGACGCGAAGATGCTGAACGAGATGAACAAGACCATGCTCCAGTCCGGACAGCTCAAGGTGGCTCCGCCCGTGATGATCGATGATGACGGCGTGGAGACGACCCTGGACTTCCGGCCCCGCGGTCGGAATGTGGTGCGCCCCGGTCTGCTCAATCCTCCGATCCAGCCGATTGAGATGGGTGGCGATTTGGGCTGGGGCGATTGGGTGATCCGGGACAAGCGGCAGCAGGTTCAGGATGCCTTCCACTTCGAGCTGCTGCAGCTCATTCGGGATCCTCGGATGACGGCGACTCAGGTGATTGCGCTGTCCACGAATATACAGCGGCTCTTGGCCCCGGTGCTTGGGCGGTTTCAGACGGAACTCCTCGAGCCCATGCTCGAGCGGACCTTTGCGATCAAGATGCGCCGTGGGGACTTTCTACCGCCACCATCGGCTCTCCAGGGAACCGACTTCAAGATCGAGTACGTGTCTCCGGTGGCTCGGGCGCAGCGGGCCGAAGATGCGAATGCGATCATCGAGCTGTTCACGGTGGGGACCAATCTCGCGCAGGCCGACCCGGACGTGCTGCATGTGATGAACGCCGAGGAAGGAATGCGCTTCATCGCCAAGCAGAAGGGTGTCCCGGTGTCGGTGCTCCGGTCCAGGGTCGAGGTTCAGGCACGGCGGGAGGCGGATCAGGAAGTGGCAGCAGCAGAGGCCGAGCGGGAGCGCATTGCGGGGGCAGTGGACGTGGCGGCTACGGCAGCACAGTCATTCGCGGCTGTTGAGGGCGCGGGGCAGGCGTGATGGAGTGGAGGCTCTCGGTCCTGAAGAAGCGCGCGGCCTACCGGGAGTGCTTCTCGACGCCCCAGGGGCGCGAGGTGCTGAAGGATCTCTACAAGGTGTGTCGGGCGACGGATACGACCCATGTGCCTTGTGAGTCCCACGAGACGGCGTTCAATGAGGGAATGCGTCGCGTGTTCAATCACATCTTCGGGCTGATGTACCCGAAGAAGGAACAGACTGCTGAAAAACTAGAGGAGATCCGAGATGAGTGAAGCGACACCCCCGGTGGAAGCACCGCCCGTAGAAACACCCCCGGTAGAGACTCCGCCCGCAGGATGGCGCGATGGACTGGACGCGGAGCTGAAAGACCATCCGAGCCTGGCGAAGTATGACGATGTGCCGGCACTGGCGAAGGGCTTCCTCGAGAGCCAGAAGCTCGTGGGTGCCAAGGGCGTGATCCGGCCGGCGGAGGGCGCGACTCCGGAGGAGATGGGGACGTTCTACAACTCGATGGGGCGCCCGGAGACGGTGGACGGCTACGAGCTTGGGGAGTTCCAGCCCCCGGAGGTCTTGAAGGAGTTCTGGGACACCGAGGGCATGAGCGGCATGGTGGGCAAGATGCACGAGCGGGGGCTGAGCACGGAGCAGGCCCAAGGCTTGCTGTCGGACTTCGCGGAGTACCAGGCGGGCACCTACGGCGAGGCGGTCAAGAACGCGAGCGAGGGGAAGACGGCTGCGGGGGAGGCGCTGAAGACGAAGTGGGGGTTGGCCTACGGTGCGAAGATTGACCTTGCGAAGCGCACGATGGGTGAGGCCGCTGCGGCGGTGGGGATGAGTGCCACGGACCTGGCGGGTCGGTTCCTGCCGGAAGGGGGCATGGTGGGCAACGACCCGGTGCTCACGGAGATTTTCGCATTGATCGGAGAGGGCAGTGCGGAGCTGAAGTTCGTTGGGGGCCGCAAGAGCTCCGTGTCGGTTCTGGCCCCTGAAGAGGCGGATGCTGAGATTGCAAAGCTCGAGGCCCACGAAGGGTACGCGGATGGCCGGCACGCGGAGCACAAGGTCATCATCGCGAAACTGGACGCGCTCTACAAGCAGAAGTACCCTGAAACACAGGAGCAGAAGGCATGACGAAGGAAGAAATTCGACTGGAGTGCTACCACCTCGCGGCGATTCAAGCTGAGAAGCCCGGTGCTAAGACGCCCGCGGCGGAGATTGCTGTGCAGTTGGCGGAGTTCTGCGGGGAAGATGCGCTGAAGTTGCAGGCCCTCAAATGGGTGATCGGCACGCAGGCGCGGCAGCTTCTTGAGAGTACGTTTGCGGCGGCGATGGAGTACGTGAACTTCGCAGTTCCGCCCGCACCAGTGAGGTTGAAGAAGAAGACAGGACGTTCTCGATACCCCAAATAGGGCCGAGATGCACGCCCGTAGAGACGGGCCGATACGCTCTCGCTGGAGCGTAGAAGCGGGCCTGGACGCCAGACACCCCGATTCGTTCACATTCGTAAACGAAAGAGGGCTCTGGTATGAGCGAACAAATCACGACTGCCTTTGTGAAGCAATTCACGAGCGGCATCCAGCATCTTGCGGAGCAGAAGATGTCCCGACTCCGGGGCAAGGTCCGTGAGGAATCCGTCGTTCCGGGCGACCGGGCGTTTTTCGACCAGATCGGATCGGTCACGGCGACGAAGGTCACGACCCGACACGCCGACACGCCGCTCACCGACACGCCGCACAGTCGGCGCATGGTGGTCCCGGCACCGTTCAAGCACGCCGACCTGATCGACAAGTCGGACAAGGTCCGCACCCTGAATGATCCCACCAACGCCTACGTGGTCGCGTTTGCTCGCGCCTTCGGCCGCGCCATCGATGACGAGATCATCGCTGCGGCCACTGGCACGGCAGCCACAGGCGTCGATGGGGCGGGTTC
>SDBT01020212.1_pt1 | contig 10417 bp, 11 predicted proteins | sample 2277101 | NCBI WGS metagenome assembly SDBT01 (sample SAMN10404973, study PRJNA504765) | marine sediment metagenome | isolation source: marine sediment core GS10_PC15, 103 cmbsf | place: Arctic Ocean: Southern Knipovich Ridge | collected 2010
GAAAATAAGATCTTTGCTTCTAAAACACAAGAAGCAACGGGTTTGGTTAGTATGGAAGCCGTCCTCTAAATACTCAACAAGACCATGGATGAAACGATTAGTCTTGTGTCTACTCAGTAATTTCTCAACACAGTGTCCACATACATTCTCTGTATTTTCACAGAGATTATTAGATGAATGATAGCCGTAACAGAAGATACATTCACCATTGTCATAACCCATTTTTAGTGTGATTGTAGTGTGGTTGTTTCTGTTCTCGCAGGAGAGAGGAGAATCAGTTTTCTGGGGCGTCTCTGAGTAGGATGACGGTCTGGGGGTGTGTCTGAGTAGGATAACGGTCTGGGAGTGTCTAAGTAGGACTTTTGCACAAAACAATAGACGAACAATTATATGAAGAGGATAGAAAAAGATGAACACTTTGAATTCATTTCTACAGTTGCTTATTGATGCGTCTATTGAAAATATACAGTAGTCGAAAGGTACAAAAATTGATTATTTAAAAATATACTATTTGTATTTTAAATGGTATATTTTTGCAGATTGGTGTCAATATGTGAACATGAATGTAGTGGTAAATCAAAAGCATTGAGTGCAGATTTTGAATTTGCGTCTGAAGAAACTTATGATATTTATGAAGGAGATTCATATGATGACTTGGGTGACAAATTTAATGATTGGTTGCAAATGAATGGTTTTGGGGGATGGTATATTGATGATGTAATTGAATGTGAAAAAGAATTAACAAGCGATAAAGCTGTGAATCCAGTAAAAATCCCTGAGCATCCTTGTCTAAAACTGTAAGCGGTACTACTTTTAACAAAAGAGCCTAAAGGCATAGGCTCCCGTGGTCCGCTTCGGCCGGACGTTCCCGAGCTTCTCGGCGGTAAGTGGTGTACTACTTTTAACAAAAGTACGCGATCTTCATCCGCTCCGCGGAGCAGCTAGCACCTTCGGCGCGTTCCCGAGTCTAAGGCTCGGAGGTAAGCACATTTTTGGGCGCTTTTGCGTTAGCAAAAGTGCAGTACTACTTTTTATTTATGAAGAATACTATGTAGTAGACTATGAAGAATATTATTGTCTTTAATCCGACGAGGATCAACCAACTGTTTGCCATAGGAAGTGCCAATTCTAAAATACGGTCCGTAAATGGTAGAGACAACATTAAGAATATAGCAGTAGCATACATAACGTATTTAAGACTGTTATATTCTTCAGGAGATTTTTTCTTGATGTTCAAGATACTATTCAATGCTGCGAGTTCCGTAGAGTCTATTTCATCATCAGAATCATCAGGAAGGTCTGCAAGCTTTGTGCCATGATCTTTCTTACCCATATATTAGTTCACAACACTTTTAGATTTAAGCTGCTTTAAAATATAGCATAAATAAAAGTAATTAGATATGACAGAATCTATTCCATTGCAAAAATTTCTCAGTAATATTACGCAAAAGGGATATACTTCTACAAAGGTATATATCCAAGAATCTAAAGTAAGGTTTGTCCAATTATACTCAAACTTGCAACATAAACCGTTTTTATTACAAGTTCCTAATCGTTTTGTTATTTACAGTACTGGAGCGGATCACCTGTTGGATTATATTGAGAATAATTACCGTAATTATCGTCAACGGGAATACCTAGAAAAGATCAACCTCCGCGATGTAGCGTGTTTTTCCAAGGATTCACTATGCGTAAAGAACAATAATGTTTACAATTGCTACCTTGTTGACTACACAGCCGACTCTCCGGAACTCCTACGGACCACACCAGTGGTTTCGCCCCGGTCCTTACGAGGGAAACACGATGAGTCCGTGGATGATGACAGCTCGGATATTGAAATAGATGATTACCCCGTAGAAGATATATACCCTGTTTTTAATATGATGATTTTCGTTGACAATATGGATAATTTCGAGGACATCGTGGTGAAGTATTACAATATAATCACTACAGGAGAAGAAGAAAATAATGAAAATGAAGTTGAACGACTTTTGCAGACATTTGATAATCAGAAAAAAATCCTAAAAGACCATATATATAGAATACATAAAGAAGCTTATAATACCCGACGGGATATTTCTCAGACTGGTTCTAATTTACAGCGTATATATTCATTGAAAGAACAATCTACTGAAGAACGAGACCGGGTACGTTTCAAGATTGAACGATTGACAATAGAAACTGAAGAAAAAATTGATGTCCTAAATAATAAATTACGTGATAACCGTAATCAAGCAGATTCGCTACTTAAAAAGTATTGGAAATTTATTGAACAGTTTGACCTGATTTGTCAGCGCAACTAATAGACGTACAGTGTTTACTACTCGTCTATTGCAGGAACGACGACTCAGGCGCTAGATTTTAAAGAGCTACTGCGCTTACCGCTGGAGCATGCTTTTGACACGCGCCTTTGGCGCTAGCTGCGAAGCAGCGTACTTTTGATAAAAGTATCGCTCTTTTATATAGTGTAATTGTAAGATGATACCTAGAATTATACATCAAACCTGGAAGACAAATAATTTATTACCACATATGAAAAAATCACGAACTTCATTTATAGCTAGTAATCCCGGTTGGACTATTATTTTATGGACTGACAGGATGAATAGAAACTTGATCGCTACCTACTTTTCCTGGTTTTTAAAGTATTATGATAACTATGAATATAATATCCAGCGCGCTGACGTAATTAGGTATTTTATATTATGGATGTATGGCGGTATATATGCTGATACTGATTTATTATGTAAACGACCTCTTGATGATTTGTTGAGAGAGATGGATGGAAATCTCGCAATAATAAAAAGTAACCACCTCGATTATTATTCCAACTGGTTCATAGTATCCTCAAAACGGAATGTCTTTTGGCCAAAAGTATGGGATCAACTCATATATGTATACGGTTATAAACACTGCCGCTACTGTATCACGAGGCATTTCAAGATTATGGCTACTACTGGGCCAATCTTCATAGATCAGTGTATAAAAAAATTTAATCCACCACTGTACAAATTAACTAATGGATTTAATGATTGTAGTGTATGTGATCCACAACCATGTAACTGTAAGGATTGTTATATTATAAATATGAATGCTGGGGTTTGGAATAGTTGGGACTCTAAATTATATAATAAATTACTTTGTACCTGGCAGTATATGGTATTGTTGCTTTTGGTAGTGTTTATTATACTAGTATCACTTTATCCCTGTGCAAAAAATTCCCTCTAAATTCATTAATGTAATACATTAATGAATAATTGATTACTGTGGAGAGAAATACGTGTGTCAGAGGTCCACCCGCTGACTCTATCGGGAAGTGAAGTTAATTGATTGGATTTGAGATAAATATCTACCCCTAGAATTATTTCGACAGTGGTTACCAGTTGTTTTTTGCAGACGTGAAGAGAATCAGTTTTGTACTTTCACTTATTACTAGACAAGAAGCAAGGTCCTCCACAAATCAATTACACAGTGGACGTGGAGGAGGTACTGGAGATAATGTAGTAATATCAGTACATACTTCTATCAGTTTTTCTACTGTAGCTTCATCTTCTACAGTATCCTGGAGTTCAGTAGTAATATCAGTACATACTTCCATCAGTTTTTCTACTATAGCAGTCTCCTGGAGTTCAGTAGTAAGCATAACTTTCTTTAGGCGACTGATTGGATTTTCAAGTTCCTCTTCATCCGTATCAGAATCACTGGGAAGGTCCACTTGTTGATTTTCAACTTTTAGCCGATCAGCTTGAATCCGTTCTGCAATTTTAATCTTTAAAGGAGCCAACCGTAGTTTCAATTCTTCAAGATGGTCAAACTGTTGTTGAGCTTCCTTGGCAGAACTAAATGTTTGCGTAATAACGCCTTTACCCGTACATTCTACTGGAAGTCCTAGTGAAGCTTCGGTGACAGAAAATTGCATAACTTTTTTACAAACGAGGTCGTACGAATTCCAAACCCGTCCTGGAAGAATAATAGTCTTGCGAAAATGAACATCAATCTGGTTCGGAGCATCGCTAGAGTGACGTAAGAAATAACCCTCGTCGGTAATGTGTTCATCAGTAAGATCGTCACGGTAAGGTGATTCTGCACGTCGTTCGCCTTCTTCATGACAAATAAAATTTGTTGCCACAGTATCTAGTAAATTACTGATACCATCTTTTGTACGACAAAAATCATACAACTTTACAGCAAGATTTTCAAGATTTAAAGAGTAAATGAAAAACATTATTATAATCCAAGATTATCTTTAAGCGAGATAAAAAGAGCGCCTACTTCTTAACAAAAAGTAGAACAAGTGCGTACGCATCCTCCCCGTTTTAGACCTACATTTTTCTAAAAGGTAGAAAGCTCTTTTAAGGATTGCGTATATAGGAATATGGCCACCATAGCCAATCAGGAGCAGTATCAGTATAGGTGACAGCTGTTTGTCGTGGCGTCATTGTATATGTAGTTGTCCAATAATCCTCATCACTACTCTGAGCTATATAAATGATGACGACTAATAAAGCAACAAATGTAAATAATGTGCTGGACATTATTTACAATCAATATAATCGGGATATATGTTCGAGGAAGAAACTGTTAAAATGATTTGATATATTCAAACTTGAATGTTTTCTGATTGAGGACTATCCCTCAGTTGTTATAATAATCAATTTTGTACTTAAAAAGTATTGTGAATAAAACGTCCAGTACCCACTGGGATCACTCGTTCTGCCTGATGTAGACCAGTCCGGTCTACACGAGGCGTTTGGAGTTGAAGACGCTCGCGTATACCAACTGTCGGGGGACGAGGTGTGAAGGACTGAGTATGATTACCCAAATTACTATTCGATTCACGCACCGCGGCTAGCGCTGGAGCCGCATTAACGAAAAAGTACTCCTTCTTATTAGTTTCCCTTGTGCGTCCATATTCCTGGTGCTCTTGGATGGTAGGTACAGAAGACTTACCTTTGAATTCTCCAGCATGGATTGCGTCAGGAAGGGTTACATCACCGAGCTTACCATCTTGCAATAACCGACTACTAACATTAGTCGTACGGGACGCGTGAAGTACTGGTTGTGTCGTAATAGGAACATCATGACCACCATGTTCAACCATACGATAATTACTAGGAGCTTTCATTGATGTAATGATCGGGTTATCCTCAATCATTGGATCAATACGTTCAGACATTTGGCGATCAGTCATATTCACAAATTGCATACTAGGTTGTGATTGAGCAGCAGTCTGCACCTTTGGACACGTTTGGTCCACATTACCAATGCTGTAACCACTGAGATCACCTAAGAAATAGCTCGGATTATACCAAGCTGAAGTCTGCACTTTTGGTGTAAAGTCGTAACCATCACGAGTAAGATTGTCTACAGTAGGCACCGGATCTACGATATTAGTCTGGGCAGCAGTCTGAACCCCAGGTTCTAAGGGAATGTCAGTGTTAATTTCTGGTTCTAGTGTATAGCCAGGTGCGTAACCAGTTCCAGCCGCTACATGCTGAAGAGACTCGTTAATACCGGAAAGGTCTTCTGGGGTTGGTTGAATAGTAACGTATGGATCTTTATAACCAGGTTTAACGGCTACGTGCATCGGGGTGCGCATATTATTAATATCACGTGTCTGATCCGAAACGTGGTACGGAAAATGAATACCCATTTGCGGTCGGACGATCATCTTGCCTTGGAGTTCGATCTCTGGTACACCTGTATTTTGATGAACTGGGATACTGGGGTGATATGGAATACTAGCATGGGGTTGTTTGAGATGGAGGTTGATATTTCCTTCATGATAAGAGTTATTAGTACTTGGTGCTGATGGTCGCGGAGCAATATCTGTACAAACCTTGTCGATAATGGTTTGTGGAGCAACCTTGGCAATTTCTACCCGTTTACCATAAAGATCCTTTACAATTGGTCCAGCAGTAATTGCATCAAACTTTACTGGCATACGACTGAGAGGTTCGTAATACTTTGGGTCGATGATAGGTGGACGGATATTATTTTTGTTTACCTTGTATGGATAACCCCATTCACCATATGGATTGAGACCTTGGGCGTATTTACTTACGTGTTCTCCAATGTATCTATTTTTAGAATCATCCATACGAATATCCATCATAACGTCACCTATATCTACTGGAAGTCTACGAGGTGCCCAACGCATTTCTCCTTGGGGTAGTTTTAGAATTTTTGGAACCTCGTAGCCTTGCATAGTGTAGTTTCGCTTTAAAAGTTGTAGTGCCATATTATCCAAAGACAAGATTTATTCTAGATATGTTTAATTTGAACTAAAAGTAAAGAACTAGGTAATTACGCATCTTGTACTTTGGACGCCTCACTTCGTTCGGCTAAAGTACCCAAACCAGCTTTTTGGAAACCTCTGGAAGTAAGCCAGCGTCATCCGCTCCGCGGATAGAGCCTCCGACTCGTTTCGCCTACGGGTTTGTGTCCCCGTAGAACCTAACAAATAATATGCCATTTGACTAACGTTGTGGTGTTGCTACTGGTGTAGACGTAGGTATTAGAGGAGCGGGACCCGTAGGAGCTGGTAGATGAGATTTCTTTTTGCGATTTTTCATAATCATAACAAAAACGACAATGGCTGCAATAATAAGTAAAAATATAATACCACCAACGACGGCGATGATACCCAACATACCCAGCTTATCTAGAAAATCGGCTATAACACTCTTTTGAGTTAATGTATTATTTACTTTAGTATAAAAAGTATTGAGTTTGGTATTGTTTTCAGCAAGTTTTCCTATCATAGTGGCAATATTAATAACGGAAACATTAGTTGCGAGTTTTTGATCAAGTGTACAGTCCTTACCAGTCAAGACTCCGCAAACATAAAGGGTTTCTTTTTCTGTACCAGTTGTATTAGACAAGATTTCGCTGATATTATTTTGAGTTATATTTGTTGTCAAAACTGTATCAACTTCATTATTAGCTGCATCTGTTACATCCTGCTTACTTGAATTAAATGCACCTGCAAATATTCCCGCTGAAATTTGATCCAATTTATTTTTAATATCATTTTTAGCTGCCGTTTTAAGGTTGTTAATTAAATCCGTGGTAGTATCTGATGAAACTTTAGTAATAATGGTAGTTTTTTGCTTAGTATCCTGACTAATATGAAAATCATCACACTGGATACGTCCACCAGTACAGCCAGTAATAGGGATCTTAGTACCTGGTATTATACAACAAGCAGCTTCACCTCCTACAGTGACACTGGCTATTTCGGAGGTTCCTACATTAGCTTTGGTAGTTGCTTTGTTTGTCAAACTTTCATTGACTGTATTTTTATAGCTACTCGTATTGGCTACATAATTACTAAGAGTTTGACTTGAACTATTACCCATTATCTTCTGACAAGATTTTAATTAAAAATATTGTACAGTAGATATCCTGACTTATACTAATTATCATCTGAGGATTTTGGTCCAGTAGTTAACTAGCAGTAGTACTAGTTATACCAGTAGTACCAGTAGTGGTACTATTTTTGGGTAGAAGTATTGAATAATAGAATTTTCTATTATTCAACTATAATAAAAGCGGAGCTGGTTTTATATTGTTAAGAAATAGCTACCATGCATTGAAACCCGTAATGCCAGCGGCCGCGGAGAGTCTAAGAGACATGCTGTCTCTTACTTTAATAGTAGGGGTTGTTCTTATTGTACTGTTGATACAATGCACTCAGATATTTTTGATGATCAGCAGAAGTCATAGTCTGACCATGCTGGTTGCTTTGATAGGGAGTACTAGTATAAGCATCCGGACCGTTGTACATTGCGCAAGCAGCGCCAGTTTTACCGGCCTTCTGGCTTGGCCATGCAGCACGATTAGCACCTTCAATAGTATCATAGAATTTGGTATGTGGCATATTTGCCTGGAATTCTACTTGGCGAAGTCCAGTTTCCAAAGACATCCAATCTGTTGGATTAAGACCCGCATATCCAAGAGTATACAAACCATTAGTACCATTAGCAGCCGAAAGGTAGCTAGGACGTCCAGAGTATGGATCATTGGCAGGACGAATAATGTGGCTAACTGTGTTTAACGCTGGATCAAATGTACGAGCGCTTTGGGCGCGAGTAGCGTTTTCACCGTTAATTTTAGGATGAGCACAGCTCCAAACTTGTGAAGTGAGACTAACTGTCGACATTACATAGTCCAAAGATTATATTTTGCAATGATTTTAAAAGTATTGTTTGCAAAATGTGTGATAAAAGTACAGTTTCATTATTTTGGGTACTTTTGCGTTAAATTAAGCCTCGATGACAGATCTAGAAATATTTTATGATACGGATAGTAAAATCCTTATCTACAACTCAAAGATCTTTAACATCTTGATATTACTGATTTTGAATAATGTTTATAAACAATTTACTTATAGACAACTATATAGTAAATAATGTCCTTATCAAATAGTTATTGGGGTGAATCAATATGGAGAACGTTATATACTATTGCCTACACATATCCTGAAGATCCTGCTGATGAAATGCAGAGATATACAAACACATTATATGAAACTATAGGACACTTATTACCTTGTGAAGAGTGTAAAAAACATTACTTTAGTTTTCTGGAACAACATCCGGTTCAACAAGCTACAACCCGTTCAACCTTACTATCTTGGGTAAATTCATTACATAACTCTGTAAACCAAAAATTAGAACTTCCAACTGAATTACTCAGCGTCAGAATTGCGGCGATGGACATCCATAATCCTACTATACCGACGACAGTACAGGTGCCGACAGTACAAGCGCCGACAGTACAGGTGCCGACAGTACAAGCGCCGACAGTACAGGTGCCGACAGTACAAGCACCGACAGTACAGGTGCCGACAGTACAAGCGCCAAAGAAATCACGTCGCACAGGTGTTAGCTATAGTATGAAAAAAGTAGCTGTAGTCGATTCAACACGCACCGTCGGTGCTAACGGCTCCGCAACGTACCCAACTACACATCAATCATCACCTCTTGATCTTGAACACGATTTTAATCCTGAACCCACTCAACCCCACCGGCAGAAGACAACTGTTAGTTATGGTATGAGACGTTCACGAAATATAGCAGAACGAATAGGTGGTTGTGCAGGTTGTAGTCAGAAAAAATAGATATATGGGTTCTCACCAAACTTTCTAAAAGTCATTTAAAAAATAAAAGAAATGAACAAGATGTTACATGTGTCTTTTAATCAAGATTCTACATGTTTTGCGTGCGGTAAAGAAAATGGTTTTGTAGTGTATAACTGTGATCCGCCTACAGAAAGATTTAATCGTCTATCTCAAGATCAATCTGAACCAAATGGGATAGGGATTGTCGGAATGTTATTTCGCAGTAATATTTTTGCCATTGTTGGTGGTGGTCGTAATCCCAAATATTCTCACAATACATTAATGATTTGGGATGATTTTCAGACAAAGTGTATCGCTGAATTAGAATTCAAGACACCAGTGACTGGAGTGAAGCTCAGACGAGATATAATTTTAGTAACAATTATAGATAAGGCGTACCTCTATAACTTTTCTAACTTGAAGCTCGTAAAAAGCTATGATACTTACCCTAACCCTAATGGGATATCTACAATAACGACAGGAGAAAATACATTGTCTGCATTTCCTCATAATACTCTTGGTAGTGTTATTGTGGACAACCGTTCTATAAATACTCAGACTATAATCCCTGCACATTCCAATGCCTTATCTGCTCTAGCTCTGAATAATAATGGTGATCAATTAGCTACAGCATCAGAAAGAGGCACGATTATTAGAATTTGGAATACTACTACTGGAGACAAACTCCATGAGCTACGTCGAGGACTGGAGGTAGTTAGTATTACTTCATTAATCTTTGACAGTGATACTTCACGTTTAGCAGTCTGTAGTGATAAGGGAACAGCACATATATTTAGCTTGCTATGCGATATTGAAAAAGTAAATCGTAAATCAAGTCTACTATATATTAGTAGTTATCTCCCAGCATATTTTAGTTCAGAGTGGAGTTTAGTTTCTTTTTTGGTACCTCCTAATAGTATATGTACGTTTAGTAATAATAGTGTAGATACTGTATATGTTATTGCAGATGGTAAATTCCTAAAGTACACTTATAATACTGAAACTTTGAATGCCAAATGTATAGAGGCTATTATGATCGATAGTTTGAAATAATTTTTTATCCTTAGGATAAAAAATTACTTGGAGCGTTTACGAGCAGCAATAGATCGCTTGCTTGGACGTCCACGCTTCTTGGGAGCTCGGCAGCGCTTTGACTGGGAATCACAGACCTTCACACCGGAACAATTCTTGGAACCACCCTTTGCGACACAATTTATCTTAGCCTTGCGGGAAGCCTTACGGGAACGCTTACGGGAAGCCTTGCGAGAAGCCTTACGGGAACGCTTACGGGAA
>SDBT01020213.1_pt1 | contig 10417 bp, 9 predicted proteins | sample 2277101 | NCBI WGS metagenome assembly SDBT01 (sample SAMN10404973, study PRJNA504765) | marine sediment metagenome | isolation source: marine sediment core GS10_PC15, 103 cmbsf | place: Arctic Ocean: Southern Knipovich Ridge | collected 2010
TTCCCACTCGTCTCCCCAAGGGAAGGCGGTCGTCGTCGAAGCCCGGGCCGCGTATTCCCACTGGGCCTCGGAGGGGAGCCGAATCCGGCGGCCCGTCTTCTTTTCCAACCAGCGACAGAAGGTGATCGCGTCGTCGAAACTGACGCAGAGGACCGGGTGCTGGTCGGTCTGTTCGAAGCCGACCGTTTTCCATGAGGCGCCGTCGACCTTGTCCCAGACATGCCCGTTCCAGGCAAAGGTCCAGCCTTCCCGCTCGGCCTGAGTTAGGTATCCGGTCGCGCCGACGAATGCGGCGAACTGCCCCCGCGTTACCTCGCAGGTCCCCATGTAAAAGTCGCGGCTGATGGTGACTTCTCGCTGTGGGCTCTCGCGGTCGTCGGGAACTCGGAACCGCGCGGCCGGGTCGCTTCCCATGAGAAACTTGCCCGAGGGAACCTTGACCAGTTGCATCGTGACCTCGCGGCCGAGTTGCAACTCGATATGCTCCAGCGAACTCTTGTTGCCCTCTTTCGATTCGGGGGGCTTCTCTTCTTCGCCGGCACGGGCCCATGTTCCCATGAGTAACAGGGTTCCCATGAGTAACAGGGTTCCCATGAGTAACAGGGTTCCCATGAGTAACAGGCCGACGAGCAAGTACGAGAATCTCGGGGGATAGGGCATAACCGTCTCGCTCGGGATGGATTATTTCCAACGACACAAGTCTGAGCCTAGCAGGAACGCCGTCAATTGCAAGCTTTCCCCCTTTGGGGTGAAAGGCAGCGGACGGCGGCTTGTCTCGGCCCGGACTGGAACCGAGCCTTTCACTGCGGTAGAATACGATCGTCTGAACGGCCCAATCCATCGAGGCTTACCATGAGAAACTCTCTTCTGCATCCGTTTTCCGCCGCGGCACTCGCCGTCCTCCTCGTCAACATTCTGGCCGCGGCCGAACCACAGAAACCCGGCGAGGCACGTTGGTCCGAGGAGAAAGCCTGGGCATGGTACGCCGAAGTGGGACCGATCGTCGGTTGCAACTATCTGCCGCGAACGGTCGTCAACATGACCGAGATGTGGCAGAAAGAAACGTTCGATCCTGAGACGATCGACGAGGAGCTTGGTTGGGCAGAGAAGGCCGGCTACAACAGCCTGCGAGTGTTTGTGCAGTATCTCGTCTGGAAGGACGATCCCGAGGGACTGAAGCGGCGGATGGACCGGTTCCTGGCCATTGCCGACGCGCATGGGATGCGAGTCATGTTCATCCCGTTCTGCGATTGTGCGTTCGCCGGCCGCGAGCCGTACTTGGGGGACCAGGACGAGCCGGTGCCGGGTGTGCATAACAGCGGTTGGGTCCCCAGCCCCGGTTTGAAACGCGTCGTCGATCGCGAGACGTGGCCCGACTTGGAACGATATATCAAAGACCTTGTAACCCGATTCGGCAACGACCGACGCGTGTTGATTTGGGATCTCTACAACGAGCCGGGCAACAGCCGTATGGGCGACAAGAGCCTGCCGCTGGCGGCGGCCGCATTTCGCTGGGCACGCGAGGCAAAACCGAGCCAGCCGTTGACCATCGCCGCTTGGGCCGACATCGACGGCCCCATGTCCAAGGCCCTGATGGAAATGTCCGACATCGTCTCGTTCCACGGTTACGACAAGCCCGAGGGCATTGTGAAAAAGAGCTGGACCTGCCGTCAATACAATCGTCCGGTCCTTTGCACCGAATGGCTCTTCCGCCAGTCGGGCAACACGTTCGAGACGATCTTGCCGATTTTCGCCGACGGCCAGATCGGCGGCTATCATTGGGGATTGGTGGCCGGCCGAACACAGACCTATATGCCCTGGGGATCGAAGAAGGGGGACCCGATGCCCGAGCACTGGCAGCACGACGTGTTCCGTGCCGACGGGAAGCCGTACGATGCTCGGGAATTCGTGTTGCTGCGGCAGTATTCCGAGCGGTTTCTGAGGAACCGGCCCTGGTCGAAGGAGAAAGCCCAGCGGTGGTTCGACGACCAGCCCTGGCCCTGCGGCTTCAACTACATCCCGGCCAATGCGATTAGCTATACCGAGATGTGGATGCCGTATTGTTTTGACGCGGAGTTGATCGACAAGGAATTGGCCCTGGCCGAAGGGGCCGGGTTCAACTGCCTGCGTGTGGTCTTGCCGTTCGTGGTTTGGGAGCACGACCCGAAGGCGTTCAAGAAGCGGCTGGAGTCCTTTGTGTCGATCTGCGACAAGCGTGGTCTGAAGGTGATGTTCACGCTCGCGGATGATTGTGCGTTCGGGTCGGACGAGAAGCTCAAGAACCCGACCTACGGCCGCCAGCCGGAAGTCCTGAAAGGCTGGTACGCCAACGGCTGGACACCCAGCCCGGGCCACGACATGGTCCGCGACCCGAAGACCTGGCCGCGACTGGAAGGATATGTCAAAGACGTGATCGGCGCTTTCAAGGACGATCGCCGCGTTTGGGTGTGGGATCTGTACAATGAGCCGACCAACGGCGGCCTGGGGAATACGTCGATCCCGCTGGCCGAGAAACTATTTCAATGGGCGCGTGACGTGAATCCGTCACAGCCGCTAACCGTCGCCCAATGGAACGGCAACGCGGAGTTGAACGACCTGATCTTCGCCAACAGCGACATCATCACGTTTCACGACTACGGGCCGGCCGACGGGCTGAAGCGTCATATCGAGTCGCTCCAGAAGCACGGACGCCCGCTGATCAATACCGAATGGCTCAACCGGGGACGCGGATCGCTAGTCGAGTCGTGTCTGCCCATTTTCCACGATGCGGACGTCGGCTGCATGCACTGGGGGCTGGTCAACGGCAAGACCCAGACGAACCTTGCCTGGGGCTGGCGGCCCGGCATGGGGGAGCCGAAAGTCTGGCAGCACGACCTCTTTCGCCCCGACGGGAAGCCCTATCGTCCGGAGGAGATCGAGTTGTTCCGCAAGGTCTTGCTTGTGAGGTAGGCCGGCTTCGTTTACAATAGGGGATTGGCCCGAGGGGAATAGGATAGGGAAAGATGAAACGACCGACTTCAATCTGGCGGAGACTGAGGACCCTGGCGCTGGCCGCCGTCGGCTGGATGATGCTCCACGGCGCTGCCTTCGCCGCCGACGAGGTGCCGGAGGAAGGCAAGGGCCGCAGTGCCTGGATACTGGCCTACATCCTCGTCGTGCTCGGCATCGTGCTCGGCTTGCTACTGGTACTCCGCTCCGCCAAGCGCCGCGAGCGAGCCCGGCCGGAAACCTACGACGAAGCCAAGCCCAGCGAGAAGTATGCGAAGAAGAAGGACAATAAGTAGCAAGCCGAGCGAGTACCCGGCGATTGGGTTCTGCTACTTCACCAAGTCGTAGAAGCTCACTCCGCCGCCCGGGCCGGTTAGACCTTTGAGCTTCGGACCCAGGGACTTCATGTGGGGCGTCTGGCCGTGTTGCTTCAGGGCGTCGCGATTGGTCCAGACCTCATAGAACATGAACATCGTCTTGTCCTTGGCGTCTTGATGAAGGATGTAGTGGATACATCCCTTCTCCTTGCGGGTCGGCCCGACCAACGACGCGAGCACCTCCTTCACCTTGTCTTCCTCGCCCTCCTTGGCCTTCACGCGCGCCGTCAGGATCACGGCGCTCTTGGGCATGGTGCCATGGCCATGCTCTTCGGCGTGCTCGTGGTCGGCGTGCTCGTGGGCATGCTCTTGGGCAAAGACTTGGCCGGCCAACAGCGGGAACGTGGCAGCGGCGGCTGAGCCGGTCAGTAAGTTGCGTCGGTTCATCTTCATGTTCGTCTCCTCGATATGGTGCGTGTTCGATTCAGGGAACGGGGTAGCCAATCAGCAGCTTCAGCATTCGGGGTGGCTGGTGGCATAGCGCAGCGGTGCCCCAGCTTGCGGCGATCTGGAGTACCGCTGCACTATTCCACCACCATACACGGTTCGGCATGCGGTAGCAACTCCCCGGACAACTGGGGCACCGCTGCGCTATGCCGCCAGCCACCCGTCGATCTGCGGCGTTACCGCCCCCAAAGCAGGGCGACCAGCAGAATGGCCGTGGTGATCAGTCCGGCGGCCAGCACGGCCCAAAGCCACAGCGGCGTGCCCTTACTTCGGGGCTGATAGGCGGCGATCTGTCCCTCGTCGAGCGGATCGCGCGACCGCAGCCGAGCTCGGACGGGTGAGTCGGCCCCGCGGATCATATACTCGGTTTTCGAGGTGGCGCGGGCCGGTTCGGCCGCCGACATTCGGGCCGGTTCGGCCGCTGAAATCCGGGCCGGCTTGGTAATCGGCGGCTTGCCGGGAAGGCCCGCTACCGTGTTCCGATCCCGATTGGTGATCGTGTCTCGGGTCGCCGCCACACGGCCCGACGAGCTGCCGCTCTCCTCGTCCGACGCCACGAAATGTCCATGCACGGTCATCCAGGCCCTCAGGGCGTGGGCCACTTCGTCGGCCGTTTGGAACCGGTCGTCGGGTAACTTGGCCATCATCCGCCGACAGATCACTAGCAGGTCCTCGGGCGCATCGGGCCGGTCGTCCAGGATACTCGGCGGCTCCTCGTTTTGATGCATCATCAACCGCTGAGGTAGCGAGCCGTCGGGAAAAGGGGCATGGCCGGTCAGAAGGAAATAGAACGAACACCCTAGTCCATAGATATCGGCTCGCGAATCGGCGCCGTGGCTGTCCAACGCTTGCTCGGGAGCCAGGTAGTCGGCCGTTCCCAAAACCGTCTCGTCGTGGGCAACCGTCAGCGAAGCCCCCTCGTCGTCGGCGAATCGGGCCAACCCAAGGTCGAGTACCTTGACCGCACCGTGACGATCGACCAGCAGATTGGCCGGCTTGACGTCGCGGTGGATCAAGCCGGCCGCATGCGCATGGGCGAGCCCCGTGGCGGCTTGGCGGATGTAATCGGCAGCCACCACAAAGTCGACCGGACCGTCTTGACGCACCAACACCTGGAGATCGCAACCGTCAATGTATTCCATGACCAGGTAGTGGAGGTCTCCGTCGTTGTCGACGTCGTACGCTCGAACGATGTTGGGATGATCCAACACGGCGGCCGCTTGTGCCTCGCGATGGAATCGGGCCAGATAGGACGTGTTCTTGACGCGGCTTTTCGGCAACACCTTGACGGCCACCAGGCGCTGCATCAGGACGTGCTCTCCCAGATAGACACTGCTCATTCCGCCGGAACCCAGATGGTCCAGCAGTTTGTACTTGCCGAGGAAGAACCCCTTGTGGCGGCCTCCGAGCAGCTTCTCGCATTGCCACGCGTTGAGCAATTGCTCGTCGATGAGCCACTCGGCCACGGAATCGGCGTGTCGAGTCGCGCGGCTGCCGTGTCGCTGTTTCAGACGGGACATCGCTCGGCGAAGTTGGTCTTTCTCGACCAACCCGCTGCGCCGCACCGCGTCGAGGAACTTTTCGGCTTTCACACTGGCCATAATCGCTGGAAGGAGCAAGGAGAAGGGACGAATTCCATGCTACCAACGATCGTGCCAAAATGCCAGCATTTGCCATGCTCTATTGGTCACTCGACCAATTGGCGGACCCACTGAACGCGGGGGCGGCCCCCGGCGCCGGTGAGATGCTCGGCCGGATAACGCTGGCGATCGGCGCGACTGTAGGGTGGCCGGAAATTGTCACCCTTGGAGAGGATCGGACGTAGCTCGGGAATCCCGCCGAAGCTGCGCGTGCCGGCCGCCTGACAGGGGAACCAATGGCCCTCGCCCTGGGCGTCCTCGAGATAGAACTCGGGATAGCAGTGGCCCTTGACCCAGACGGTTCGAGCCGGGATGTTGCCGGCGCGACAAATGGCGATGAACAGCGAAGTGAGTTCCTCGCAATCGCCCGTCTTGTCGCGCAACGCGGCCAGGGCTCCCTTGATCGGTCCGTTCGTGTACTCGACCTCGTCGCGAACCCAGTCGTAGATGGCTTCGACGCGCTCCCACGCGGTCTCTCGGTCGACGCCGATCTCCTTGGCCAACTTGCGAATCTTCGGATCGCGGCTCTCGATCATGGGGCTCGGAAGAAGGTAGATGCGGATTTTGCGGTCCAGTTTGTTCGGATCGGCAAGAACGTATTGATCCGTCTCGTCCGGCGCCAGAATCGTCCTACGGCGAACTTCGTAGGTAACGGTCGCTTCGGCCACGTCGCCGCCACGAAGCGTCGGAATTCGAACCACCATCATCTTCACGGTGTCGTCGACCATCTGATAGACGACCCTCGCCTGGTTAGGAAACTCCTCCTCGACGATCCGGACCTTCTGCTCGGGCCAGTCGATCGGCACCGGCACATAGCCGACCAGTCCCTTGCACGGACCGCCGGCCGCGGTGACGATGATACCGGCCTTCCATCGCTGGGTTTGCTCCTCGCCTAGCTGGGCCTCCTCGGGATCGTCGTCGCGAAACTGCGCCACGGCCGATGAGCCCAGGCCGAGTAGGAGGATAAACGCCAGCGGAATATGAAGGCTTCTCACGATACTACCTCTTCAAGGCCCAACACAAGAAAGAGGACGGACACCGTCGGCGATACGACTCGCCACCGCAATCCCCTTCGTCAACCGAGCCAGCCCCCGGTATTGCAGTCCCTTTTTTGCGTTACATCATGTTTCCCATGCCGCAGCCACCCGCCCCGGGACAGCTCGACGCACCACAGGATCCCATATCACCCGCCTCGCACGAGGACGGCGAACCGGACGTATGGGCCGCCGCGACACTGAATTGCTTATCCAAACGCCGCTTCCCACACTCAGGACACGCGGGCTTTTCGTCCGTGCGGACAAGCTGCTCGAACTGGTGACCGCACTCGCGGCATATATATTCGTAAATCGGCATGGCAAAAGGGCTCCGGAACACGACGGTTGTCTAAATCGACCAACCCCTATATTCTACTATACGAATGCCGATCGGGAAAGTCAGTTCCCAACGCACCTCCCAGGAGCAAACCATGCCCGACGTCACGCTCACCCGAGCCCAATCCCGTCGAGTCGATCAACTGGCCATCGAACATTACGGCCTTTCGGGGCTGGTATTGATGGAGAACGCCGGCCGAGGGGTCACCGACATCCTGGTTTCCCGAGGGATCGCCGGGCCGGTTGTGATCTGCTGTGGCAAGGGAAACAATGCGGGCGACGGGTTCGTGATCGCCCGACACCTGGACCTGCGGGGTTTCATGCCACGCGTGCTGCTTTGGGCCGATCCGGCCGAGTTGACGGGCGACGCGGCCGCGAACTTCCAGATTCTCGCGAAGACCGACGTGCCGATCGAGGTTTTGGGCTCGCACCACGACATGGCCCGACTGGGGGAAGCGCTGGACGATGCGGCATGGATCGTCGACGCCCTGCTGGGAACGGGTGCTCGAGGAGCCCCTCGCCCGCCGCTGGACCGTGTGATCGAGCAGCTCAACGCGTGGCCCGCCCCGATCCTGGCGGTCGATGTCCCCAGCGGCCTGGATTGCGACTCGGGCCGGGCCGCTCATCCCACGATCCGCGCCACGGCAACCTGCACCTTTGTGGCCGAAAAACCCGGTTTTTCCGTTGCCGGGGCCGAGGCATACACGGGCGAAATACACGTCTTGGACATCGGCGCCCCACGAGGATTGATCGATCGGGTCCTGGCCGAGAGGGAAAGCTAGGCCTTATCAGAGAAAAGGTCCCGGTGGCGCCGTACGATGGCCCTCCGAGGCCGTCGCTGTCGAAGAAGTGGGGTGTGTCAGATGGTCACGACCACGTTTTGGCGAACGAAAAAGCCGGCCTTCCCGACGGCCTCGGAGGGCCATCGTACGAGCTTTCTGGCAGAGTCTTGGTAATATAGGCAGACCAGGTAGCCCCATCGCCCCCGTGTTTCTTTACGAATTCCCCTTGAACGGTCCGGCCGTTTCTGCGACACTCCCGCCCCTGCAAATCCCTCCCGCCGAAGGACCGTGTGATGAAGCTCGTCTGTCGATCAGCTCATGGTGTTGGCTTGGCGCTGTTGCTCGGGGCTTTCTTGCTAGGCTCGGGCTGTGCGCCGGTACCGAAGCCGCCGCCCCGGGCTCCATTGAACATTCCGCACGCGCAGTCTCCCCGGATGACGCGAGGCGGACTCGTCCCGGAGAAGCTGTCGTTTATCGAGAGGGTATTCGGTCCCGACGAGCCCGGTCCACCGCTCACTCCGAAGGATTGGGTTGGACTGGAACGCCCCGAGTTCTAGCAAGCGAATGTTTTAGCGAGCGAATTATGCAAAGTGACAAACTGCGTCGGCGTATCTCCCGGTGGTTTCCCTTGGTGGCGACGACGGTCTGTCTCGGCCTTTTTGCCTCGGGCTGCGGATCGGTGGTACCCGGTTCGACCTCGAGACGCTTACTGCCCACTTTTGGCGAAGCGAACACCAACAGCCGCGCTTTCAAGAAGAAGGTCGAGGCCGACACATCGATCCCCAAGGCCGAGGAGGTCTTCGGAATGGCCGTGGCGGCCGATCAATAATTTCAGCGTGTAGGTCAGGCAACCGCTCGACAATTCCAGAAATAAGGAACCGCGAATAGACGCGAATGAACGCGAATTAGGATGACATCAACTATTTGCGTTCATTCGCGTCTATTCGCGGTTCCCTTCAAAGCCCCGTGTGTCAGGCGATTGTCTGGACCACGAGCCTACTCCAACGACAGCGTCTTCTGCCGGCCGAAGCCTTCGACGGCGATGCGATCTTGGCCGTCGATCGTGACCACGGCATGCGACTGGTTCTCGTCGCCGGGGCCTTCGACCATGGCCCGCAATGTGACGTAGTGGATGCCGCCGATCTTCGAGTACCCACCCGTGTGCATATGCCCTTGGAACACGGCCAGGACGTTCCCCGACTTCTCAAGTAGTCGACGGATCGTCGGCCCGTTCTTCACGCCGTGTGGGTCCTTCTCGCGATCCAGGTTCTGGTGAATCAGAACGACGGTGTTTTTGTTGCGGGCCTTCTGCAAGTCTTCGGCCAACCACTTCTGTTGTGGTGTGTGAATCCAGCAGTCGGTCCAGACGAAGTTTCCCTCGGCGTAGGGCGTGCCGTCCTTGGTGAAATTGGCATCGAGCACGACGAAATGGAACCGACCCTGATCGAATGAGTGGTAGCTTCGCTGGATTCGCGTGCCGCAATGGCTCAGGAACTCCTTCTTCGTCAGCCGGGTAACACAGTGATTTCCCAGCACATAATGGCGCCGACCGTGGAACTCGCCATAGACTTCGCGGATCGCGTGCAGGTACTTTATGTCGTCGGCCTTTTTCGGCCCGGCATCGACGAAGTCGCCCAATTCGGCGACCAGCGAGAGTCGCTTGCGATTGAACGTCTCGATGGCCGTTCGCAGTTTCTCTTGCGAATCACGGTAGTATCGCGAGCCGGCCCGATTCTCGTCGGCATAATGCACATCGGTAACCAGGCCAAACGAGAGCGACTCGGGCAGCTCCTCGCCGGCCACGCCAGACTGCTCCGAAAACCCGACGGCGGCAGCCGCTCCGCCGGCCAGTGTTCTCTTCAGAAAGCTCCGCCGTGAGGGACGATCCATGTGCATTTCAGCCATGGGAAGGCTCCTTTGTATATCCGCAAGTCATGCGCCACCCGCCGCTCCGGCTGAGGCCGCCGCCGCCGCATCGACTGCGGCAGCGGCTATCAACATATCATGAGGGTTGTGCTTGCCGAGGGCCACGATCGAAGTTACGCCCGTTCCAAAGCCCGACAGCTTATTGAACCAGAGTTGTCGGCCCGTTTGTGGGTCGAGACAGTAGGTGTAACCATTTACCGACGCGATGAGATGGCGCTCATCGAGCAAGAGCAGCGAGACGTATCCTCGCCTGGGTTTTGGCGACCGCCAGTCCCAGATGATCGTGCCGGTGTTGCGATCCAACGCAGCAACGCGACCGTTGAGGCCTACGAAGACGACTCCGTCAAGATCCTGTGCCATCGCATGGCTCCTTCTTTCGACGGGAAAAAATAGTTCTGACCCCTTTTACGCTAGCTTGGCGCGGCCGAGGACTTCGTAGACGGGGCCGGATCGGTTGAGTTCACTGGAGAAGATGATGAGCTGTGAGACGGTGAATCGGCCGGCTTGGAAGTCGGCGCGATCCTGGAGCAACGTCCCCAGTTCGTCGACGGCCGGGCCGCCGCGGCGCACGCGGCCGAGTGTTAGATGGGGATGGAAACGCCGATGCTCCTTGCGATAGCCGAGCTTTCCCAGCGATTGCTCGACGTGGCCGTGCAATTCGACCATCGGCTCTTCCCCCTCGCCGGATCCCAGCCATAGGGTTCGCGGCCGGGCGGCGTTGGGGAATGCCCCGGCGCCGCGGATCTCCAACTCGAACGGCTTCACCTTGGCCGTGGCCCTGGATACGGCATCGCACACGCCGACGATCTCTCGGACAGGGACATCGCCGAGGAACTTCAGCGTCAGATGGAGGCTATTCGGCTCGACCCATTTGACGTCCGCCGCCG
>SDBT01020214.1_pt1 | contig 10417 bp, 12 predicted proteins | sample 2277101 | NCBI WGS metagenome assembly SDBT01 (sample SAMN10404973, study PRJNA504765) | marine sediment metagenome | isolation source: marine sediment core GS10_PC15, 103 cmbsf | place: Arctic Ocean: Southern Knipovich Ridge | collected 2010
GGCCGCAGGCATCGCCTCGGCATCCGCTGGCAGGAGGTCGGCCGCAACTCGACCGCCCAGGCCCTCACCGAGATCGAATGGGATGGCGAGATCATTCCGATCGACGCAAACATCGACCTCCTCTACGACTACGAGACCTACGCCCTGGACTACACCTACTACCCGTGGATCAAGGAGCGGTGGGCGGCCGGCTTCGGCTTGGGCCTGCGGACGCTATCGATCCTTGCCGTGATCACGGTGGACGGGGAGTTGGTGGGGGAATCGGGCGGCGCCGACTTCACCGCGCCGCTGCCGTACATCAATTTCGAGTACCGTCGCATGCTGTCAGCAAAGTGGCGTCTAAAAGCCGGTCTGGGCTATTTTTATCTCGCCATCGGCGACTACTCGGGCTGGCAGGGCATCGTCAGGCTCTCGATAGAAAATAACACCTTCAAGAACGTCGGTTTCGGCGCCGCCCTCAACGGCTCGACCGTCGTGGCGGACGCGGACAACGACGATTTCTTCGGCCGGGTCGAAATCGGCATCAACGACATCAGCCTGTTTATCCGCGTCCGGTTTTGACTTTCACATAGCACCTTGTCGCCTCGCGAGGGCGATACCGAGCGCCGAAGGCGCGACATATTCGTAGCCTGGGGCGTGAGCCCCAGGAAAGGGGGAACCTCAGCCAGCCAAGCCGCGAAGCGGCGACAGACACTCGGCCTGGACGGCTAATCTCGGGCTTTCAGCGGAACACCACCGCCCAAACCGCCAGCGCCAGAACCCACCAGAAGAAGTGCCACTCGGCGTGCTTGAAGAAGGGACGCGCCCTATCCGAGTCGATGCTGTGGCGGAATACTGTTGCCGCGAAGAGCACCGCCGCCACCATCCCGAACATCGCCGCCAGGCGGATGTCCCAGGGCGCGAGGAGGGCGAAGACGACCGGGTTGATCCGGTGCGGAACGATGACTCGCCGCCGGTAGAAGCCCACGACGACGAGCACGGCGAGCGCTACGACGGCAGTGAAGATCAGGTGGCCGGGACCGGGCGCGAGCCGCTCCGATGGCCAGTAGCCGGCCGGTAGGCCCGAGCCCGTCAGGTGAAGGACGGTCGTAATGCCGCCCGCCGCGGCGGCGCCGGCGATAGTGAGACCGAGCTTCTTGCGCCAACCCGGCCGATCGGCCCGTGGGTGGAACAGATAGGCGGTCGCGAAGAGCAGGGCGAGAAGCCAGAACCCGTCCACCCAACCCCACACTGCGAAGACCACCGGCAGCACGTAAACCTGCGAGGGCCGCTTCTCGATGTAGCGCTCGAGCGAGAACACGGTCGCCCCGAAGAGCAAGAGCGGCAGCGTCCAGTCCGCAACCAAGACCGCGGGGCGCGCCAGGAGAGCGGCCAGGAAGAGCAAGAACGAGCACATGAGGTGGTCGCGGTTCTTCTTCTTCAGCCCGAGGAAGAGGAAGAAGCTACCGAATGTGGCGACGACCGACCGCTGCCACGGCTCGCCGCCGTAGATGAGCACTGCGATGACGACAAAGACCGACGCCATCCCGACGTACTCCATTTTCATCCGCCGGCCATAGACCTCGACCGGGCCGCGGGTGTAGTCGATGAGGACGGGTTCGTCGGTTCCCATGAATGCTCCTCCGAGGCGGTGGCCTCGAAAGATCCTTGCCCGCACGCGGGGGCATGTCAAGCGCGGCCCGCGCTGTTTGAGATACAGGGTTCATGGTTTGCTATCACTATTGGGATCGCTATCGCTATCGAAATGGGCGGCGTCCATTTGGGGTTTCGATACCGATACCGATAGCGATTGCGATAGCGATGGCGATGGACACGTCGGATGCGGGACTGCGACGAGGTCCTCCAACCCATGATGGCAAATTCGCATCAGGACTTGACACATGCGTTGACATAGTTCAGTTATTGATTTATATTTAAACTATGATTCGACTCAACATTCACGAGGCCAAGACCCACCTTTCGCACTACCTGAAGGCTCTCGCCGAGGGCGAGGTGATCCTGCTCTGTAAGCGCAACGTGCCGATAGCCGAGATCCGGGGCCTTCCGGGCCGGCAAGCCGAGCCCCGGCCCGTTGGTCTCGCACGTGGGGTCTTCGAGGTTCCGCCTGCCTTCTTTGAGCCTCTTCCCGACGACATCGTGGAAGCGTTCGAGGGCGGATGAAGCTCCTCCTCGACACCTGTACGTTCTTGTGGATCGTGGCCGGGGCGCCGGAGCTCTCCGAGCGCGCCCGGCTCGCATTCATCGCGCCCGACAACGAGGTCTATCTGTCCGCGGTCTCGGCGTGGGAGATTACGGTCAAACACGGTCTCGGTCGTCTGCCCCTGCCGTCTCCTCCGTCGGACTTCGTCCCCGAAATGAGAAAACAGCACGGGATTGCATCCCTGTCGCTCTCCGAGGAGGCGGCCCTGTTTCTCGGTAAGCTACCGGCGAATCACCGCGATCCTTTCGACCGCATGCTCATCTGCCAGGCCACCGTCGAAGGGCTGGTCCTCCTGACCCCCGACGAGCAGATCGCGAGTTACCCGGTGCGCACTCTGTGGTGAGCAAAAAGACACTCCCGATTCTCTCATGTGGGACGCAGGAGTCGCAGCAGGAAGCCGATGAGGAGCGAGGTGAGATCACGCCGCGCCGTTCGTCGCCGCTGCCGGTGGCTGAACCACGAAAAAACGCCCGCGGAAGTACAGCGAGACGTTGACCAGGGCGATCAATACCGGCACCTCGACCAGGGGGCCGATGACCGCGGCGAAGGCGACGCCGGAGGAGATGCCGAAGGTGGCGATGGCAACCGCGATGGCGAGCTCGAAGTTGTTCGAGGCGGCGGTGAACGACAGGGTGGCCGACTGCTCGTAGTCGGCGCCGACCTTCTTCGACATGAAGAACGAGACCACGAACATCACCACGAAATAGATCATCAGCGGGATCGCGATCCGCACCACGTCGAGCGGAAGCTGGACGATGTACTCACCCTTGAGCGAGAACATGACGAGGATCGTGAAGAGGAGAGCGATCAGAGTGATCGGGCTGATCGTGGGGATGAACTTCGTGTCATACCACTCCTTATCCTTGATGGAGATCAGAGTGAAGCGGGTGATGATACCGGCCAGGAACGGGATTCCAAGGTAGATGAACACGCTCTTTGCGATCTCGCCGATGGTGACGTGGACCGTGACGCCCTCGAGCCCGAACCAGGTGGGCAGGACGGTGATGAACACGTAGGCGTAGAGCGAGAAGAAGAGCACCTGGAAGATCGAGTTGAAGGCCACCAGCCCCGCGCAGTACTCGGTGTCGCCGCCGGCAAGCTCGTTCCAGACGATGACCATGGCGATGCAGCGGGCAAGCCCGATGAGAATCAAGCCGACCATGTACTCGGGTTTGTCGGCAAGAAAGAGGATCGCGAGCGCGAACATCAGCACCGGACCCACGATCCAGTTCTGGACGAGAGAAAGGCCGAGCACTCTCCAGTCGCGAAAGACCTGCCCGAGCTCCTCGTACCTCACCTTGGCTAGCGGCGGGTACATCATCAGGATGAGGCCGACGGCGATCGGGATGTTGGTGGTGCCGACCGAGAATTGGTCCCAGAAGCCGGCGACGCCGGGCCACAGATAACCCCAGCCGACTCCCGCCGCCATCGCGGCGAAGATCCACAGGGTCAGATAGCGGTCGAGCAGTGACAGCTTCCCGGTGACACTCGCATGACGGGTCATCTGGCGACAGCTCCTCTCCGGGATGCTCGCGAGGCCTGCCTCGCCCTGGCCTCGGCGAGCCCGAGGCGGCAAAGCTCCTCCACCGGCAGACGGTTCAGCTCCTCGACCAGAGCCGCGTCGGCCGTGATCTGCAGGTCACCCGCCACGGCGGTGAGCGCGCCGTCGATCCACGGTCTGGCGCCGGGGTCGTCGGCGAGCCCCACGTAGACCCAGCGGCCGACCTTGCGCTCGGTGGTGATTCCCGCCTGTCGCAACTCGCGAAGATGGGCGGAGACCGTGGACGGCGCCAGCCCCAGCACCTCGGTGATCTGGCACACGCAGAGCTCGCCCGTGCGCAGCATCGCGGCGATGCGCAGGCGGGCCGGGTTTCCGAGGGCGCGGGCGAGGGCGACGGTTCGATCGAGCTTCGAGATCATCATTTCGTCTCTTGGCGAAATATAGTATTATAGCCTGAGGTTGTCAACAATGAGAGGCGAAATGAGTGATCGAAAACATGTCCTGATTCTCTGCACCGGAAACTCGTGCCGGTCCCAGATGGCGGAGGGTTGGATCAACCATGAGCTGGGTGACACGTGGCTGGCTCGATCGGCCGGCACCGATCCGGCCGTGGACGTCAACCCGCTCGCCGTCCGCGCCATGGCCGAGGTCGGGATCGACATCTCGGACGGCGTTCCGGAGATGGTCGGCCGCTACCTGGATCAGCCCTGGGATCTGGTGATCACGGTCTGCGACTCCGCACAAGAGACCTGCCCGGTCTTTCCCGGCACGGTCGAGCAAATCCACATCTCGTTCCCGGACCCTGCCGACGTCGAGGGCAGCGACGACAAACGGATGGCGGTGTTCCGCGCCGTGCGGGACGCCATTCGGGACGAGCTCTTGCCCAAGATCACGCAGCACAGCTGAGCCCCCGTACCGGCACCTCGTCGCTCTGATGACAGCGCCGACGCACAGCTTCACGGCCGCACGACGAAACCTCATGAATACTGCGGGCAAATACTTGGACAGGCTCCTCAAGCGTTGCGAGAGTGTCGCTTGACTCTGGACGCTGGTACGGGGTGTAGGTTGGATTGACGGTGATTTTCGTCCGGCCCCTGGGAGGTGAGCTATGGAACCGAGAATACAGACTCTCACGGCCTCCGTGGCTTTGCTCGCGTTGCTGATTCCGGGGACCGTCTCTGCCCAGGTGCTGGAGACGCGGGTCGAGGTCAACGGTATGTCATGCCCGTTCTGTGCCTTCGGTGTGGAGAAAAAGCTCTCTGAGGTGAAGGGTGTCGCTGAGGTCAGGGTCGGCATGAAGCGTGGGCGCGCCGACCTTATTGCCGTCGACGGGGAGTCCATCGACGTCGCGATGGTGCCCGAAGCGGTCCGCAAGGCGGGGTTCACGCCGGGAACGATCGAGATCGTGGCCCGCGGGACGTTGGTGAAGGCGGGTGACGGAGTGGCGCTCCTCCTGTCGGGCTCGCAGGAGGTCCTGGTGCTGCGCACGGCCTCCGAGCACGAGGGTGACGAGGCGCGCCGCTTCGCCGACGGCACGACCGTGGTCGAGGTGACCGGCATCTGGCGTGTTGCCGAGGACGGCGGACAGGCGATCGAGGTGGTTTCGATCCAGGGCATTTCCGAATGAGAAGGCTCGTCCTCGGCGTCCTGCTCCTGACCGGTCTCGCGATGCCGCGGCTTGCCGACGCCGGCGCGATCACCTTCAGCACCGCCCTGCCGGTGGCCGAGGGTCAGGGGGTGCTGCGGCTGCAAATGATCGGCGCGCGGGCGAGCGGCGACCCGACCGCGCTCGACCGCGAGCTGCGTGTGAACGCGCTCGGGGTGGTCTTCGCCTACGGTGTGACGTCGAAATGGACGCTCTTCGCCGCCGTGCCCGTACTCAATCTCCGCCTCGATCTCAACCCGCCATCAGGGCGCGTCGTACGCAACGCGTCGGGTGTGGGCGACCTGCGGCTCCTCGCCCGCTACACCGTGTTTCAACGCGACGAGCCGGGGAAGACGCTGCGGCTGGCCCCGTTCGTGGGGCTCGAAGCGCCGACCGGCGCCGACGACAGGGGCGATGATCTCGGGCTCCTGCCGCCGCCGGTGCAGCCCGGCTCCGGATCGTGGGACGCCGTCGCCGGCATCGCGCTGACCCGTCAAACCCTCGGTTGGGAGGCCGACGCCTCGGTGGCCTACACAGTCAGCGGGTCCGGCGACTGGTTCGATCTCGGTGACGAGGCGCGCCTGGACCTCTCGTACCAGCACCGGATTGCCCCCCGCGAGCTTGGTGGCGGCGTGCCCGCCTTCCTCTACGCCGTGCTCGAAAGCAATTTGGTGTGGCGCGGCCGAACCGTGGTCGGCGGAATTGAGAACCCGGCCACCGGGGGCACGGCCTGGTTTCTGACCCCGGGACTCCAGTACGTGACCCGCCGATTCGTGATCGAGGGTGTGGTCCAGATCCCTGTGGTCCAGAATCTTGGCCCCGACGCGCTGGAGATGGACTGGGTCGTGAGGCTCGGCGTGAGGATCTATCTGTGAATCGGCGCTGACCCTGGGTCGTGGTTGCCGCGGTTGTGGTGGTGATGGGTCGTGTCCGCAGCTCGAACAGCTACCCGATCTCCCTGATCGTAAAGTCGAGCTCCCTGGCGCGGCGAATGAAGCGGCCCCGGCCGATGGCGGCGCGCAGTGAGGCGTGACCAGCGAGGGTGAGGCCAGCGAGCGGAGGGTTTGCTGTAATGATGACTCGGTCCTGAGATGAGTGATTCTCACCGGCGATCTGCACCAAGCTCTTGCGCTCTGGCCAAAGCGAAAATGCTCCGAATACCAACGGGTATGCGTCCGCTTTTCGCAAGCACCGGAGCATCACGAACTTGGCACATCTCTTCCGGCAGAACCACTCATCGATAGGACTATCAAAGGGCAATATTCAGAACGATTCCCAATCCAAGCCCATACAACATATGCGCAATCGGAGTTGCGATCAAGGGACTGGCGTTCCTGGGTGCTCGACGCCCAAAGAGGCCCCAACCATATCCAGGATAGAGAATGAACCACGGCAGAAGTGTTGTTGCCAGCCCCCATACAACACTGGAAACGAGGTGATCTTGTGGCATCGGCCTGTTGAGGGCGAGGTAGAAGAGAGGATACGTCAGCGCCAAGATGCCGCCAGTAAGGTAATGAAAGATCCAGCCGGCCGATGCCTCATTTCTTGCGGGACTGGAGTCAATAATATTCTCATGTACAAAACGCGCGTCGAAAATACCAAACACCCAACGCCCAATCACCTGGGGCCCTCCACACCTCCCGCCACTCGTGATATTTAGTTTTTCCGCGGCGATCGCGGCGAGATCCATCAAGACGGTACCTGCCAGTCCGCCGACTACAGCCCAGAGCCACACTTCCATGAGATTTCCCTCCTCGCTGTCCTTTTTCCGAGAGGGGAGGTCAGCATTTCCCCTTCTCTATTTTCTCTGCGTCTCTTTTTTGGCACATCGGAAGTTCGCCTCCTTGTTCAAACATCGAGTGGGTCGTCGACCAGTATAGCGCGGATTCGATTGTCCCGGCCTCCTGCACACATCATTTAGCTTGTACCAAAGTACGGGTTAAAGGTGAGGTTCAGTCCCCGTTGCCCCGCTGTCGCTCGGCCAGCGTTTCCCGCAGCAGGTCAAGCACCGCCCGGTCTTTGGGGCGGTCGGCGGCCTCTTTTGTGGCGATCAGCGTTTCGAGGTCGAGGACCATGATCTCCACACTGCGCACTGTGTGGGTTCGCGATCGTGACAGGAGATCTGGGTACGCGAGGGCAATACCGACCGACCCCATCACATCGAGGCGCCCGTGGCGTGTTCTCAGGAGATGGTGGCCACCTCCTCGAAGCCGCTCAACGGTGGGGCGAATCATTCGTCCTCCGGGGTCGATATAGACGGCGCTGAGCTCTTCGAGAACACCCGCCAAACGATCGATGTTCGTTTCGTCGAGAGAGTACACGACGTCGAGATCGAAGGTCGAGACGGGCGCACCATCGAGCACAGCAGCGACGCCGCCGACCACGATGAACGCCACCTTCCCCTCGACCAGCGATGTGAGTATTTCATAGAAGCTGACAGGTCTGCGGTCCTCAACCATGTCGAGGGGTCCAGAATGTGTCGACGAAATCCTGGAGTGCCGCGAGACGGTCCTCGGAGGACAGAGAAAGGGCCCAGCGGATCTGCTCGAGGTCGCCAAAAGACAGGGCACTCTCCGCCTCAGCCGGTTTGTGCGGCTCGGTATCCCGGACTTCTGCGCCGGCCTTTTCGCCTGGTTCGTTCATAACCGCCAGTTTATCAGCGACCCGCGAGAAGCGAGCGGCGCTCCGCGAACCACGGATAGATGGCCGGCAGCACGAGCAGGGTGAGGACCGTCGAGGTTGCGAGGCCTCCGATGACGACCGTTGCCAGCGGCCGCTGGACCTCGCTGCCGGTGCCCGAGGACAGGAGCAGCGGAATCAGGCCGAGGGCGGTGGTGAGGGCGGTCATCAGCACCGGCCGCAGCCGCAGCATGGAGCCCCTGACTGAGGCCTCGGCGACCGGCACCCCCTCCCGCACGAGCTGGTTCAGGTAGGTGACGAGGACCATCCCGTTTTCGAGGGCGATTCCGAAGAGGGCGATGAAACCGACCGAAGCGGGAACCGAGAGGTTCTGACCCGAGATCCACAGGGCGACGGCGCCGCCGACCAGGGCGAGCGGGATGTTGAGCAGGATGAGCGCCGAGGAGCGTAGCGAGTTGAAGCTTGAATAGAGGAGGATGAAGATCAGCAGCAGGGTGATCGGCACCACCAGCGCCAGCCGGCGGTTCGCCTTCTGCTGGAGACGGAACTGGCCCCCCCAGGTCACCAGGTAGCCCGGCGGCAGGTCGACCTCGCGGGCGATGGCCTCCTGACCCTCGGCAACGAAGCTGCCGATGTCGCGATCGACGACGTTGCACTGGATGGTGATGAAACGCTGCCCGTTCTCGCGCGTGATCTGGCGGGATCCGACAATCTCGCGCATCCTGACCAGCTGCGACAGCGGAATGTTGTATCCGTCCGGAGTGGGCACGAGAATGGCGGCGATCGCCTCCGGTGTGCTTCTGTAACGCTCAGGATAGCGGACGAGGATGTCGAACCTCCGCACGCCTTCGAAGACCTGGCCGGCTATCTCACCGCCGACGGCGGCGCGGATCACCGACTGCACATCGTCGACGTTGACCCCGTAACGGGCGATGGCCTCGCGGTCGACGTCGATCAGGAGCTGCGGCGTACCGGTGGCCTGGTCGACCTGGACATCGGCCGCCCCCCGCACTCGTCCGATGACCTCCGCGATCTCGTCGGCCTTTTCCGTGAGCACGTCGAGGTCCTCGCCGAAGAGCTTGATGGCGAGCTCGGCGCGCACACCCTCCAACAGCTCGTCCACCGCCATTGCGATCGGCTGTGAAAAGTTAGTGAGCACTCCGGGGATGTCTCCGACCTGTGCTCGGATGGCGACCTCGAGCTCCTCCTGGGAGTCGAAGCGCCACTGGTCGCGCGGTTTCAGGAGCAGGAACATCTCGCCGCTGTTCACCGGGTCGGTGTGGGCGCCGACCTCGCCGCGGCCTATGCGGGTGACCACGCCCTCTATCTCGGGGACCTCCATCAGACGCCGTTCGACCCGGGTGACGACCCGGGTGCTCTCGGTGAGCGCAATCGACGGCGCCATGGTGAGGCGGAGGATGAGCGTCCCCTCCTGCAGGGTTGGGGTGAACTCGGAGCCGAGCCGGGGCACGACGACGGCGCCCAGGAGCAGGAGAACCAGAGCGAGGACGACTGCCGCCCTTCGGTGGCCGACGAAGAACTCGACCAGCGGGCGGTAGGGGCGTTGGAGGGCGCGGACGATGCGGTCGCCGGCGCTTTTTTCCCCGGGCGCCGGACGGCGCATGAGCAGGAAGGCGAGGATCGGCGCCGCCAACATGGTGTAGACCAGCGAGCCGAACATCGCCAGGGCGACCGTGTAGGCCAACGGCCGGAACATCTTGCCTTCGACCCCCTGGAGGGTGAACAGCGGCAGGAAGACGATGACGATGATGATGATCGCGAAGAAGATCGGACGTGCGACCTCGGCCGCGGCACGGGCCACGACCTCGAGGCGTCCCTCCTCGGGCCGCGCCTCGCGCAGCATGCGATCGATGTTCTCGACCACCACGATGGTGCCGTCGACCATCATCCCGATCGCGATCGCCAGCCCGCCGAAGGACATCAGATTGGCCGAGATGCCGAAGACCCGCATGCCGATCATGGCGAAGAGCACCGAGAACGGGATCGCCATCGCGACCACGATGCTCGGGCGGACCCCGCCCATGAACATCAGCAACACCAGCACCACCAGACCGATGCCGAGCATCAGCGCTCGGGTCACGGTACGGACACACGCCTCGACGAGGCTCTTCTGCTCGTAGTAGGGCACGATCCGGATGCCTTCGGGGAGGATGGTGTTGATCTCCTCGAGTCGCTCCTCTACGGCGCGGATGACGGTCGAGGAGTTGGCGCCGAAGAGCTTGACCACCTGGGCGGAAACGACCTCACCGATGCCGTTTCTAGTTTGCACGCCGCGGCGAATTGCGCCGCCGACCTGGACGTTCGCCAGCTCTCCGACGAACACCGGCGTCCCGTCGACGGTCTTGACGACGATCCGTTCGAGATCGGGGATGCCGGTGGCGAGACCCACCGAACGCACGACGAGCTCCTC
>SDBT01020215.1_pt1 | contig 10416 bp, 16 predicted proteins | sample 2277101 | NCBI WGS metagenome assembly SDBT01 (sample SAMN10404973, study PRJNA504765) | marine sediment metagenome | isolation source: marine sediment core GS10_PC15, 103 cmbsf | place: Arctic Ocean: Southern Knipovich Ridge | collected 2010
GTACTATCTAACAGTTGAAGCCAGAGGCTATAATTTCCCTTCTAAAGATAAAGCCAAAGAAGACAGAAAGATCGGCAAGCTCTATCTTGGAGACACCATTAAAAAACCAAAGACATCCTTTATTAGTGTTAATATTCCCTTGGATGAGAAATAAAAAGAGAACTCAAATAAATATTACTTTTCTTCTTTTATATGTTTTAAGTGTCGTGCTACCCACCAAATAATGCCAATAATAATAAGTCCTAAAATTATCCAATCAAGACCATGAAAATATTTTCGAAGATCTTCCCAATTTTCACCCATTTTTTGACCTAAGAAAGCTAGAGCTAATGTCCAAGGCAGTGAGCCTAAAAATGAATAAATAACAAAACGGTTAAAGTTCATCCTGGAAATACCAGCTGGAAAAGATATAAAAGTTCTGATAACTGGAAGGAGTCTTCCTACAAAAACAATAATTTCTCCATGACGCTTGAATAATCTATCTGCAAGATCTAAATCATGGTTAGAAATTAGGATATATTTGCCATATTTTTCTATTAGTTTTCTTCCACCAGTGGCCCCAATATAGTAAGAAACAACAGATCCAACCACGCAGCCTATTGCGCCGGCAAGTCCTGTCCACCATAAATTTAAAGTCCCTTCAGCCACTAAAAACCCGGAAAATGGCATAATAATTTCTGATGGTAGGGGAATATTTGCAGACTCAATTGCCATTAGCAAAATAATCCCTCCATAACCGGTAGCAGAAATTACCCCCATAATCCAATTTGCGATAACACTTAAAATTGTTGTTGCCATAAAAACTCCCTTTGGTCGTTAAAGGCAAAAGTTAAAACTTCAACTAAAAACTTAAAACTTTTAATTAGTAATTTTGCCATTTTTATTTTCAATATTTATCTATAAATATCCAAATAACCAGAAAGTGGCGGCTGTTAGGACAAAAGCTATAACAGATCCTAAAACAGCTTGCCAAATTGTATGTCTTCTTCGATGAATTCTAGACCAAGATAATGGAATTAAAATAAGATAGAGCCACCAAAATTTCGTACTAAATAAAATAATAGCAATTGTTGCTACCGATGAAAAAAGGGCCGTATGGATACTAATTTTCCAGATTTGAGTAAGGAGGGCTGTGGCAGTAACATTGACTGCATAAACAGTTCCAATAACGATCACCGGTTTAGCAGCCCCTAAAATAAAAAGAAGAAGAGCTCCGATTATTGAAGAAGCACCTGCTAAAAGGAAGGGAATTTCTCGATCTTCTCTATTGTAAATATGAAGATCATTTATTCGTTTTTTTTCTAACAACCACAGGACATATAATCCTGGGAAAATAATACCAAATAAAAGGAAAGTAATTAACCAAGGAAGAAACTGTGCTAGGTTCTCAGAAAACTGATAAATGATGATAACGATAAAGACAGTGGCTGTAACATAAGGGCTGAATAGAGCCGAAATTATAAAAGCAATACCATCTGATGTTTGATTAATCAAAATTTTAACTTTTTTACTCATGCTAACCTTAAAAATTGAGCTATTTTTATTATAAAATTATAGACTATATTCAATGGTTTATCAAAAAGATAGATTAAATAAGCAGCAAATATTCCTATGATAACACCTCCGATTATATCTGAAGGATAGTGGATGCCTAGAGCCACTCTGAAAAAAGAAATAATAATACCCAGAGTAAAGATTGCATAGGAAAGTTTTTTATATCCGGATAGCCAAAATGAGAAAGCAATTGCAAAGAGAGTGGTGGCATGGTCTGAAGGAAAAGAATAAGTTGGTCTATGGAAAAGAAGCTCTTTAACGCCACCGGCTTCAAAAGGACGAGGCCTATCAATTATATGGCCTATGATATTTGCCATAATTGGCCAAGCAAGAATTGCCGAAAATAAACTTCTTATTGCGGGTTTTTTAGATTTTTTGTCCCAAAACCAAACAATAATTAAAATTATGGGCAAACTATAAATAATGTATTCGCCAAATATATGATTTAATAAATAGTTGGCGTATTGTGAGAAATAATCATTTAAGCTAATTAAAACTTTTTGATCAATAATACGAATTTGATCAATCATAATAAAATAATATAAATACTCTTTGTTTAACCTTAACAGAAAGAAGATTTTTTGACAATCACGCTCAGCGTGATTAAAGGCAAGCTAAGCTTGCAAATATAAACATTGCGTCGCATAATGAAGAAAGCGATAAGTAATAAGCTATAGACAGTATGATATGACAATTAATAAATTAATTATTGATTATTTAGAATATTTGGAGATTGAGAAGGGAAGGGCAATTACTACTTCTCAGAACTATCATAGATATCTTGAAAAATTTAGCAATTTCTCAAAATTTCAAGATGTCGAAATTCCTGAAAACATTACCATAGATCTAATAAAAAAGTATCGCTTGTTTCTAAACCGAAGTGCTAGTTTAAAAAATGAACCAATATCAAGAACAACTCAAAATTATTATCTTATAGCCTTAAGGTCATTTTTAAAATACCTATTAAAAAGGGATATTAAAACTTTAACACCAGAAAAAATTGAATTAGCTAAGGTTCAAGAAAGACAAATAAGTTTCTTAAATCAAGAGGAGTTAGATGCAATTTATTCAAAACCTGACTTAAATTCAGTTCATGGATGTCGTGATAAGGCAATTTTAGATTTACTTTTTTCAACCGGCTTAAGAGTATCTGAATTATCTAATTTGAAAAAAGAAGATATAAATTTAGACAAATCAGAATTTTCAGTCAGGGGAAAAGGAGGTAAAGTTAGAGTTGTTTTTATTGATGAGACTGCTAAAGAATCTTTAAAAAAATATTTACAACTAAGACAAGATGATTCAGAATTTTTATTTATTTCATATGGTCATTCCGAAAAGATCTTAGAGAGAAATATTCAGGAAGTTTGTGGAATTACACCAAGGTCTATCCAAAGAATGGTACGTAAATATGCTAAAATGGCAGGCATTACCAAAACAGTTACTCCTCATACAATTAGACATTCGTTTGCAACAGACCTTTTGATGAATGGAGCAGATTTAAGATCAGTCCAATCTTTACTAGGACATTCGTCTATCACAACCACCCAAGTTTATACCCATATAACTGACCAGCATCTTGAAGATGTCCATCAGGCTTTTCATGGATTGAGGAGATCTGAAAAAAATGATAAAAAGAAAGCCGAGCAATAGCCCGGCATATGAGTATAAGATCTACCATGAGTTGGTAGGATAAGACATCCACATCTCGCTTACTAAGTCTAATATTATTAGTGGCGGGAGAGATGCTAAGTCAGTTTCTTGAAAAATGTCAACTAAGGGTATTCCTATATCTTTTGGAAATCTATTAGATAGGAAATCAAGACGTTCTTGGATAACTGGATAGCTCATAGACGAAGCTCCCAATATGTTAATAGTGGTAGAACTCATCTTTGATCCCTCCTTGATATCATTTACAAGAATTCTTAGAACTCTTATATATGATAGCATAAAATTAACCAAATGTCTAGGGTTTTTGGGTTAATTTGCTTTTTTCCAGCGAAAAACTAAATGAAAAGGAGAATAGCCTTTGACAGCATGACCACCATCAGTATTGATAGCAAGATCGCAATAGAGTTTAACTTTTATGAATTTGCTTAATCGCCAAAGATTAGATTTTCCCTGGACAATATAGAAGTAGTTTTTTGAAAAGGCTAAAGCCATCCTGTCAGTTTCAATATTGGCAAAGAAAATTGAAAAACCATTAAAGTTGAATGGCACTAATAACTGACCAAGAGCTAAAGCATCAATTTTGGGATTTTTTCTTATATATTGATAATTGTCTGATACTTCAAGCCAGCCATCATTATAAATTGCTAAATATGGTCGGCCTACTTCTTTACCAGTAATTTCAATCCCATACCTTCTGAAATAATCAACAGGTTTTAAAGTTTGGGTATTATAGAAATTAGCAGTACAAACAGCAATTCCCTCCATCCGTTTTTTTGCCTGTTCTTTGGTTTCACCTGGAGGATTATAGGTAATGATTGTTTCCAGATGTTGGCATCTTGGAAGTTTTATAACTCTAAAAATTGTCTTTTGGTAGGTAGTAGTCCAGACAATCAATTGATGGTGTGGATGGGGTCTCTTGATATTATCTTTATCAGATTTAGCCTTATCGGTTGCTGTTAGATTAATAGGTGTAAAAATGAATACCAAGATTAAAAGCCAATAACACTTTTTCATGGTGCACCCCCTAAGTTTGATATTTCCTATTTTGAATGAGTATTTGTAAAAAAACAACAAATTTCCAATTGACTTACCTGCTTCAGGTGGTAAAATAGAAAAAGGTATTACAAATAGAATGCGTATTTTAGAAAATGTCAGAAAAATATTTACATTACCAGATTTAAGAAAGCGGATATTTTATGCGCTTTCTTTACTATTGGTTGTACGAGTTCTTGCTCATATACCTTTACCTGGTGTTAATCTTGAGGCCTTGAAGGAATTCTTTTCTCGTAATCAAATATTTGGTTTATTAAATATGTTTTCTGGCGGAGCAATGGAAAACTTTTCTATAGTTATGATGGGGGTTGGACCATATATTACAGCTTCTATTATTATGCAGCTTTTAACTATGGTAGTACCTGCATTGGAGGATTTGCAAAAAGAGGGTGAATCCGGTCAGCAAAAGATTAATTATTGGACAAGAATTATAACGGTTCCTTTAGCAGTTGTCTCATCTTATGGAATGCTAAATTTATTAAAAAATCAAGGAATAATTCAGTCTTGGGATGGATTTCAGCTATTAGTGATGATTATTTCTATTACTGCTGGAACAGTTCTATTAATGTGGATTGGAGAATTAATTTCTGAAAATGGTATTGGTAATGGTGTCTCTTTAATTATTGCCTTAGGAATTATTGCTAGTATTCCAACACAAATCAGGAACACTTTAGCAGTAGTTGATGCGACAAAAATAATCGGTTTAATTATCTTTGCTTTGATATCTCTGGCGGCAATTATATTGATTATTTATGCTAATGAAGGACAGAGACAAATACCTGTTTCATATGCCCGTAGAATCCGGGCTTTGGCAAGCTATGGGGGAGTGGATACTCATTTGCCAATAAGAGTAAATACTGCTGGTGTAATACCGATTATTTTTGCCATGTCAATTATGGTTTTTCCGGGGGTAGTGGCTCAATTTCTATCACAAGCCCGATCTGAATGGGTTGCGACTGCTGCCACATGGATGACGGATTTATTTAATAATAGTATATTCTATGGGGTATTTTACTTTGTTCTGGTGATATTTTTTACATTTTTCTATTCTGGAATGATTTTAAAACCGGCACGAATTGCAGAAAATCTACAGAAACAAAGTGGATTTATACCAGGTGTCCGTCCTGGGAGAGAAACAGCAAATTTTTTATCAAGAATTATCTCACGCATTAATCTCACAGGGGCACTTTTCTTGGGGGTGATTGCAGTATTACCTTTTATAGTTCAAGCAATAACTAATATAAATACTTTAGTTTTGGGTGGGACTAGTGTATTAATCATGGTTTCTGTTATTATAGAGACAATGAGACAAATACAGGCTCAACTTTTAATGCGTGAATATGATGCATATTAGAATTTAATTTATGATATAATATAAATTAAGAGTAGACTTAGAAGGAGTCGATCAGCTAAAAAATAAAAAGAAAACTAAATAAAAGTTTTTTAGCTGAAAGTCTATTTATTTACATTATTAAGCAAAGAAGGAGGTTTTATGGATCAACAACAACCGGCGCAAGGAGCTCCACAAGCTGCTTCTCCAGAACAACAAGGTGGCGGAGCATTAAAATGGCTTTTAATTATTTTGGTGATTGTTATTGTAGTAGGAGGCGGGTATTACTATTATCTGAATTACTACAACAAGCCGACAGTTACGACTACCCCAACATTAGTGCCAACAGCAACAAAGTCACCAACAGCATCTCCGACGACATCACCAACAGCAACAGTTTCTCCGACTGTATCGCCAACAACATCGCCGACAACTTCTCCAACTGCAAGTCCAACTTCAACACCTACAACTTCACCAACCCCTCAACCATAAGAGGATAATTAAAAATAGTTTTAGAGTAAATTGATGCGGTTTTTGAGAAAAAATGGTTCAACAATTCTTGTTGGAATATTATTGCTAATTATTGCAGGAGGGCTGATATGGTATTTGAATAAAAGTTATCTTCAGCCCTCTCAAAGTAAGAGTGAAACAGGATATTCATCTTATCTTCCTAGTAAAACAACTGAAGAGATATCAGACAGTCTTGTTTATATTAATTTGGGGAATGTTAAAGAAATATGGCAAGAAGATTCTAATAAAGAAAGTAAAAAACTTTTTACTGATGCTGATGAGACAGAAAAAGTCCTTAAATTCTCGAATTTAGCGAATTTTTCAAAAAGTATATTTATTATTACTTCAAAAGATACCAGTGCTTTTTCTGGAAAATTAGTATCATTAAATTTAGATACTCTTAAACAGGAGGTTTTGCAAGAAGTTTTTACTGTGCCAGAGAGTTGGGGTATTTCGACTGATGCAAAACAATTTGTCTTTGTCAGGTTTTCCAATATTGAGGAAAACTATGGTTATACTTTATATTCTCAAGCAAGTTCTGGTGTAAATATCAGAGAACTTTTTAATAGCGATACAGAAATTACTTCCCCTTGCTGGAATAATCTTTCAACTAAAGTTGCCTTTATAAATTACAAAGATTCAAAAGCAGAAATTAATGTTGTTGAATTAAGTACGGCTCAAAATGAGACGATTGCTTCTTTTGATAATAAAATTATTGATTGGATCTCTTGGACTCAAAATGATAAATTAGTTTTTAATCTTAGGAAAGTAGGCAATAATTCTTCAGGGGAAATTATGATTGTGAATTCTGAAGGTGGAAATTTACAGAAAATTAAGGAATATGAAGGAGGAATTGCCAATTTTATTTATCTTGACAATTCTTCCTGGTTAGGATATTTGGTGGCACAATACGAAGATGAAGTTAATGATACTACTTCAGGACAAATTTATATTGAAAACATTTCTTTAAAACAAGAAATTTCTCTTGAAAAAGGTTCGCAAATTTTAGGTTGGATACCTTAAGAAGGGAGTGTTATTATGGACAAGCAATCAAAAAAAATCTTTTATTTGCTAATTGTTATTATAGGGATTTTAGCAGCCAGTGCCAGTTTCTTTTATGCAAAAACAACTCAATCATCTGAATCAGAAAAAACTCCATCTTCTCTTGGCTCATCATCAATAGAGGCGACATCATTGCCTACTCCTGAAAAATCATCACAAGTTATTGATCCTGCATCTTCAAGTAAAAAGCCCTCAACACCTTCTGATGTTTATACAATAGAAAAAAATGAGACTCTTTTTGAAGTGGCAGAAAAACATGATTTAACTTGGACAGAATTAGCAGAAATAAATGGCCTAGAAGATGCTGACAAAATTATGGCCGGCCAAGAACTTGTGATTGCTGAAAATGGAGAAGTAAAATTTACAATTAATCAAGAAAAAGCAGATAATCTTCAGGAGGGAGTAGATAGTGGAAAATTTGAGTTTCGTTTAAGTCCGGAAGAAACTGCTCGTTCAGATTCACCACCAATTTATGGTTTGAGCGTTGAAGACAGTTTTGTCCTTGAAGAAAAAGATGACTCAAGGGGGACTGCCATTGTCAAAGCTAAAAAAGGAGATCAGAAATATCTTATTAAGTTAAGTCAGCCGTCAACAAAAGGTGAAAAAGGAATTTGGGCGATTGTATCAATTCAGCAAACAGTATAAATTATATTAATATGAATAAAAAATACTATATTATATTAGGACCGCCAGGTTCAGGCAAAGGAACCCAAGCAGAAGTTTTGTCGAAAAAACTGGGCTATTTTTATTTTGGGACAGGTGATTTAATGCGTAAAGAAGCAGAAAATGGTACTGATTTAGGCAAAAGATTTCAGACTATTTGGGATAATAATCAAGGAGAATTAGTTAAAGAAGAAGATGTTAAAGAACTAGTTAGTAAAACTCTTAATGATCTTAAACAATCGAAAGGAGTCGTTTTTGATGGCTATCCAAGAAGCATAGAACAGCAGAAAGATATGGAAGGCTTAGTTGATTTTAATGATAAAGACTGGCTGGCTTTGTATATTGCTGTTCAGGATAAAGATTTAATTGAAAGAATTACGACTCGGCGAATTTGTGCAAATTGCGGCAAGGTCTTTTTCCAACCTAATAAACGTGGTATAAAAGTATGTGATAACTGTGGCGGTAAACTTATTCAGCGTCAGGAAGATAGTCAAAAAATTACTCAAAAAAGAATTACAGTCTATAATGATCAAACCAAACCATTAATTGATTATTATCGCAAGAAAGATATTTTAGTTGAAATTGATGGTCGGCCGTCGATTGAAGAAGTTTCAAAAGAAATTTGGGAAAAATTAAATGAAAATTGATTTAAAAACACCTAAAGAAATAGAAATTATGAGGGCTGGCGGAAAAATTGCCAGCTATATTTTAAATGAACTCAAAAAAAGCATCAAACCAGGAATTACAACCAAGGAAATAGAAAATATGACGGATAAACTAGTTGAAAGGAATAAGGTAAAAGCTTCTTTTAAAGGTTATCGTAAATATCCGTCCTCAATTTGTATATCAATAAATGAAGAAGTGGTTCATGGGTTGCCAAGTAATCGAGTATTAAAAGAAGGGGATATTGTAAGTCTTGATTTAGGTATCTTTTATAAGGGTTTTCATACAGATACAGCTAAAACTTTCCCTGTAGGTGAAATTACGCCTCAAGCTCGAAAACTTATAGAGATAACTAAAAAAGCCCTTCAGGAGGGGATTAAGGACTCAAGAGAAGGCAATTTTTTGGGTAATGTCCAAAATACAATTCAAAACGTGATTGAAAAAGAAGGTTTTGGGATTGTTAAAGACCTAGTTGGTCATGGTGTTGGAAAAAACTTACAGGAGTCCCCTGCTATCCCTAATTACGGCAAACCTGGGACAGGACCTAAGCTACAAGAAGGGATGACTTTGGCAATTGAGCCAATGGTAGCTGTTGGAGGCTGGGAGGTTAAGATATCAAAAGACAGATGGACAGTGGTAACAGCTGATAAGTCCTTGTCGGCCCATTTTGAGCATACTATTGCAGTAACAAAAAAAGGTCCAATTATATTAACAGAGTAAAATACCAAATTTTTTAACGGCTCAGGTACTGAGCCGTTAAAAAAATAACAAACCAGTAAATAGGGGGTGAACCTAATGGGACAGGAAAAACCAGAGTGGGCTTCATTGAAGCCAGAACCGGAGATTAATGAAGTGATACTTGAGCTTGGAAGGCTTCTGAAATGGATAGCAGAAGATGAGGCGAGAAGGCTACAACGTAGATACGCATTAGCCGTTGCGGGTCTTAGTTGAAAGACGCTTGGATAAAGGAGAACAGAGATGAAAGAAGTACCAACGTGGGCAACGGGGAAAGTTGAAAGGGTTGATCGAAAAGACGTCCTTAAATTAGGTAGGCGAATGAAGATGATGACAGAAGACGAGATGAGAAGAGTGCAGCGGGCTAGATATGCATCAGCTGCTGCGGCACTTGTGAGAATGGTTCCTGGACCATCTTCTGTACCAAGGGGGTTATGACTATGAATGGTTCAGCTAAGCAGAAGTGGATTAAGGCTGGAACCAGGACATTAAAGCCAACTGACCCAGAAGTTATTGAGTATGGGAGAATAACCCATGAGTTGACTCATGACGAGATTGAAAGACAAGCCCGAGATGTCAAAATGTTTCTTGGATGCTACTAATGAGCTTATTGATCCCCTTATGTATGTAGGGGGATTTTCTTAAAATGAAGGAACATACTTGACTAAATAATTAATATATGTTAATCTATTAATAGAATAACTACTAAATAAATGGTAGTAATTAGTGAGTTGATGTAGTAAATGGATAAAGAAAAAATTGTATTAGAAGGAACCGTATTTGAGGCACTGCCAAATGCCAATTTTAAGGTTGAACTGGATAACGGCCAAGAAGTCTTTGCCCATGTTTCCGGTAAAATTCGCATGCATTACATCAAGATTTTGACAGGTGACAGAGTGATTGTTGAGGTTTCACCTTACGATTTAAGTAAGGGAAGAATAACTAGAAGACTATAGAGAAAATCCAAAACCTGCCTTGCCGACAGGCAGATCCAAGATCCTAATGCCTTTAGGTAAGTTAAATGAAATCCAAATGTCTAAAAAGGAAATTATATTAGATATTGAGGTTTAGACATTAATATTTATATTAAAAATTAAGTTAATTAGAAATTTTATCATGAAGGTTCGGGCGTCTGTAAAAAAAATTTGTCAGAAGTGTAAAATAATCCGTCGAAAAGG
>SDBT01020216.1_pt1 | contig 10416 bp, 5 predicted proteins | sample 2277101 | NCBI WGS metagenome assembly SDBT01 (sample SAMN10404973, study PRJNA504765) | marine sediment metagenome | isolation source: marine sediment core GS10_PC15, 103 cmbsf | place: Arctic Ocean: Southern Knipovich Ridge | collected 2010
TCTTGCGCCGGGACGAAGCGATTCCTCTTACCGACCGCCACCCGCTTCGGCCGCAGGTGGCGCGGTAGCCACCCTTCGCCGCTGGATGAATACGCATCGAATACCTTCCTGCGCCTGGACACGCGCAACGAGGTCAACCTCCCGCTGCACGCCGGACCGATCAACATCGTCCCCTACGCGACGGGCCGGTTGACTTATTGGGGCGACGACTGGGGCGATCAAACGCTGCCTGCGAACGTTCACGCCGAACGGCTGGAAGGCGAACAATGTCGCCTGTACGGTCAGATCGGCGTGCGAGCGAACACGCACATCTGGTCGGTCTACGAAGGCGTCGAGTCGCGGCTGTGGGATGTGCATCGGCTCAAGCACATCATTACCCCGGAGGTGACCACGTGGTTGGCCAGCGCCCACGGGGTCACTCCCCGCGAACTGTTCCCCATGGATCCCGGGATCGAGGGGATCGGGAGCCTCACGAGGAGGGGCAATCTCCTGTTCCAGGGACCGGAGCGCACCGGCGGTGTGGTCTTCAACGTGTATCAGCGTTTGCAGACGAAGCGCGGGCCCGCGGACGACCGGCGGACCGTCGATTGGATGCGCTTGAACCTGAGCCTGGGCATCTACGACAACGACCACGACAACGTCCCATCCGTGGGGCGGTTCTTCTCGTACCGCCCGGAATACTCCCAGGACCGAAACCACCTCAACGCCGAGTACGCTTGGAACATCTCCGATTCCACGCTTCTGCTGGCGGATGCCTACTACGACATCGACGATCAGCAGTTCGCGAGGGGCAACATCGGGCTCGCCGTCCAGCGCGACCCGCGCCTGCGATACTACGCCGGGGTCCGCTACATCGACGACGCCGACCGGGCCGTGGGCACCTTCGGGGTCAACTACAAGATCAATCGCAAGTACTCCGTCAGCGCCTTCGAGCAGTACGACTTCGCCTTCGAGGACGGGCAGAACCTATCGACGAGCGTCACCGTCACCAGGAAGCTGCCCCGATGGTACGCCGCCTTCACGTTCAGCTACGACAACAGCAGCGGCGAGGTAACGATGCTGGTCACGTTCTGGCCCGAAGGGATTTCCGAGGTCCGCCTCGGCGGGGGGAAGCTGTCACTCCTCGGGCGCAGCGACAAGAACTGAATTCACATAGAATCTTCTATTCACAGGTGCCATTTGGGGCCGACGATCCGTCCGACGGTCGCCGGGACGGGGAGGAAGCAGGGCGAAGAGCCTGACTCGCCGCCCGCCGCGCCCTCCCCACATGGACGGGAGAAGCAGATGCTTGAGAGACGCGCCTTCACCAGAGTCGCCTTCGACACCGATGCAACCCTGGAGTACGACGGGGAGGAGTTTCCCTCGCGTATCGTGGACCTCAGCGTTAAGGGCGCACTGGTCAACACCGGCGCCTCCCCGACGAAGGGGCGCGCGGTCGCGGTCAAGTTCTGCTCCGAAGTTGGGGATGAATCGATCGCCTTCTGTTGTCGGGGCCGCGTTGTCCGAGCGGATTCCAGGGGAGTCGGGATCGAGTTCGAGGGGCTGGACATGAGCACGTTCGAGCAGTTGCGGGACATCATCGCGGCGAAGAGTTCCAACCCCAGCGTCATCATGGAGGAGTTCGACAACTTCGTGTGGCGCTGGGAGAAGCAGGCCCGGACACAAGACACACCGACACCGCCGACCGGTTGAGCGCAGGATCATCGGGCAGCGGCTGCCGGGCGACACAACCTGCAAGGGGCCCCTTAGCTTGAATCAACGACGCCTACTGACTTCCGCCTCGGATGGTTTGCCCGGTTGGTGGGCGAATCGTATACTTCACTTGGTGAAGTAGCACACCGGTTCCCTCGGTGCCCTACCAGACTGCCCTCGAGGCGGCCTGACCCCGGTGGACGCCCAACCACCGTCAACAATTCAACCGCTCATACCGGCAATGGAAACCGCGGCCTTTACGCCCCGATGGGCGCATTCCTCCCAGCCGCGCTGCGCAGACGCCGGCGACGCACCCCAGGAACGATCAGTCCAAGCGCTCGAAGGGTTCGGGTTTCGTCCCTCAGGCACTGATGCTCACCGTACCGGTGCGCGCTCGGCGACTCCGCGCCTGCGTTGACGCCGGAACATCGGCGAGCACGGTACCCGGCGGACGCGCCACCCGACGAGCTAACGATCCCTCCCATGAGATACGAAGACGATACGCTAGCGAGAGGTGAAAGACATGTCAGAGCGAACATCATTACACTGCGGGGCCTGTGGCGCGGGCGAGCCGGCGGATGGAGAACCCTCGACGAACCGGGAGGGGCGATTGCGGGGAATCTGGCGCCGCATCCGAATGCCGCTGCTGCTCTCCTTCGTCCTGCTCTACGCCAAGTGCACGAACATCGACGTGACCGCCCCGCAGCGCGCCGAGGCCGAGATGTCGGCCCCGGTTGCGGAGTCGGCTCTGCCCGACGCTCAGAAGGAGCTGCTCCGACGTGCAAGGGAAGACCCGATAGGTCTGCTCGAGGATGCGCTCAGGGCCTACGACAGCCGCGTGCGCGACTATGAGGGAGTGTTCGTGATACAGGAGAGGATACGCGGGATCTTGAACGCCCCCGGGACTAGCCGCTTCCGCTTCCGCAACGATCCGTTCAGCGTCGTCGTCCGGCGGCTGAACGAAGGCGGGCGGGCCCGCAGGCTGCTGTACGTCGAGGGACAGAACGACGGGAAGATGATCGTGCGCCCGACCGGCATACTCGGGAAGATCGCCTCCGGGATCCTGATCGATCCACACGGTTCCGTCGCTCGCAAGGGCTGCCTGAACGCCATCACCGACTTCGGCCTCCGCAACGCATTGGCGCGGATCCTGGCGGCGTACAAGCAATCGGCCGCCCAAAAGCAGCTCACCTCCGAGTGCAGCGGCGTCGGCGAGCTGGGAGGGAAGCGAACGCTGGTGTTCCGGAAGACCGGACCGGCCGGGAAGGTGATCTTCGAGCTGGACGTCGAGACGCTTCTCCCGCTGCGCGTCCGAAGGTACACGCCCGACGACAAGCTCCTCGCCATGTACCGCTACAAGGACCTGCGCTTCAACCGCGGGTTCACAGATTCGGAGTTCTCGCGAACAGCCAACGGTTTCTGACCCCCGTATGCCTTGGGCCGGACCGGGTCGATCGAAAAGCGCTCAGCGGGAGTAGCCCGCGTCGGCCGGAAGGAGAAGAACATGAGCAGGTCGCTGCTGGTTGAAGTCGAACGCAACGACGTCATCGCGGTGATTCGCCTGCGGGGTTCGGCCGGAGTGCTGGAGGTGCAACACCTCCGCGACTGCCTCGACGCGCTCATCGCGCAGGAGGTCCCCAAGATATTCCTGGACCTCAACGATGTGGATTGCGTCGGAGCCCTGACCGTCGCCGCCATCGCGGCCGGTTACAGTAGGCATCGGCAGACCCGAATTCGCCTCCTCCCTCCGCACAATGCCGCCGGGCCAGTCCTGGCGCACAGCAGCCTCGCCGGCCTGCTGTCGCGCTCGCCGCTCTCCGAGGTGGAATCGCCGAGCGTCGTAAACTGACTGGTATCCCATAGTCCGCCTGAGCGTCGCCGAACCCCCGTCCACCAAAACCGGGCGGGACGGTGACGCTTTTTTTCTGGACTGAGATGGTCCGCCCGCAGACACGCACGTCCCCGCTCTGAACATACAGGCAGGTCCCCGTGTTCCTGAAGGCGGGTTCTCATCTCCTCGGTGGTGTTAGTTCCGTAACGGAGAGGGTGGGATCCGATCAGGCCCGAATCGCCAATCTTTTCAAAAGGCTATACTTGCAGCAGAAACGGTGCAATTTCAAGGACTTAGGTCTTCTCGAACGCTTACTTTCCTGGCACGGTTTTTTACTGTCTCGCGATGCAATTTGAGGGCAATTTGAGGGCAACTTAATGGCAATTTGAGGGCAACAATCGTCTGAATGCCGCGAATAGAAAGTTCGTTACAGCACTGTCCAAGATCGGTGATTTGGGCTGTTCTGAGTGAGGATGGCACGGGGAGAGTTCTCGCTGACGAAGGCAACGCAGCTGGTATTGCCTGGCGATGTCGAAGCGCTACTGCTGCTCGAACCCGTCTCAGAGAACTGGACGGCCAAGCAGAGAGAGAGAGGCAGGCTTCCCCGCAAGCCCATCTGGGGCGGTAAGGGGAGCAAGCTGATCGACTGGCGTTGCCAGAGCTTCGTCATGGGCCCCAAGACCGTCTTGGTGGCTGGAGGCATCGCTAGGCGGAAAGTTCCTGAGATGCGCGATCCGTTCCTGGCGCTGGTAAGTCTGAAGGATGGCAGCGAGCTTTGGAGCCTGCCGCTGAAGGCAAAGGCCGTCAAGTGGGGCGCCGCCGTCGACCATAGGAGCCGCATTGTGGTCTCGCAGGAAAACGGCGTCGTGGCCTGCTATACCGCGGCGGACGCCGGCAAGTAACCCAAGGGTCGCTGGGCCGGAACCGCGCGGCCGGGCCTCCGAAGAAAAACCCTGGTGCCCGCAGCCGAAAGCAGCATGATGATGGTTCCATGATGTGATGGACTTGGACAAGCCAGACTGAGACCGTTGCGAGCAAAGCCGGGCCAGGCCCGTTGTGGGCGCTCCGCCCGACCGGAGGCGAAAACATGTTGGGCAAGAGGCACTGTTCAGGCGTCTCATTTCTTCTCTTGGTTGCGTTTCTGGGCGGACCGGCGCCAGGCGGCGACTGGCCGATGTGGCGCTACAGCTCCAATCGCGGGGCCGAGACGCCCGATGCCCCCCCGAGAGAGTTGCATTTGCAGTGGACGCGCCAGCTTCCGGCGCTCGAGCCAGCTTGGCCCACTGAACCGGAGTCACAGTTCGACCTGGGCTACGAGCCGGTCGTGATGGGCAAGACCATGTTCATCGGGTCATCTCGCAACGACAGCGTGGTCGCCCTCGACACCGACACTGGGACGGAGAAGTGGAGGTTTTACACGGATGGACCGGTGCGGTTCGCCCCGGTGGCCTGGAGGGGGAAAGTCTACGTCGCCTCCGACGACGGTTTCCTCTACTGCCTCGACGCCAAGAGCGGGCAGGAGCGCTGGAAGTTCCAGGGCGGACCGCTGAACCGCAAGTGCATCGGCAACGAGCGGCTGATCTCGGTCTGGCATGTTCGTGGGGGGCCGGTGCTGGCCGATGGGACGATCTATTTCGCCGCCGGGACCTGGCCGTTCATGGGCGTATTCATCCACGCCCTCGACGCCGAAACGGGCAAGGTCGTCTGGACCAACAGCGGGGCCAACGCGATGTACAAGTCCCAGTACGTCTCGGGGGGCAAGCCCCGGCCGTACTTCATCGGCGTCACCCCGCAGGGATACCTAGTGGCGGCCGGTGATAAGCTGCTCGTTCCGTGCGGGCGGACCAAACCTGCCTGCTTCGACCGGCGCACGGGCAAGTTCCTCTACTATCACGAAGGCGACCGCAACGAAGCTCCCACCTCCTTCGTCGTGGCGATGGGCAAGTACTTCTTCTGCAGCTATCGCTGGATGTTTGAGATCGACAGCAGCCAGAAGATCTCGATGCTGGGCTTTCCGCCGGTCGGCAACGGCGAGCGCATCTACGTGACGCGCTACGGGGGAATCGCCGGTTGGGATATTTCCAAGCCTCCCAAGGTGGAGGAGTACAAGAATCCGAAGGGCGAGAAACGAACGAAGAGGTCCTTCCCGAAGCTGAACGTATCCGGCGGCGCGGCTAACCGCGTGTGGATCAAGGCGGGCAATCGCCTTTACGCGAGCGCCAAGAGTATAGTGCTTGCGTATGACATTTCCTCCAGCGGCGGGAAGCTGCAGGAGTCCTGGAAGGCGGAGCTGGAGGGGAGCCCTTCCGGGATGCTCACCGCGGATGCGAAGCTGTTCGTGGTCACGAGGGAAGGACGCATCTATTGCTTCGGGGAGCGGAAACGCCCACCCCGAACGTACGCCCTGGAGAAACCCACCCCATTGCCCGTCTCCACCGGATGGAGCCGCCCGGCTGCGGACATACTGAAACGTAGCGGGAAGAGGGAAGGCTACTGCCTGGTCCTGGGCGTCGGAAGCGGGGAGCTGCTGAGCGAGCTTGCGAGGCAATCGAACCTTCGCATCGTGGTCGTCGATCCGGATCGTGCCAAGCTAGGCGCCCTCCGCGCCAAGCTCGACAAGGCCGGACTCTACGGTGTGCGGGTGGCCGTGCACGCGGGCGACCCTCTAGACTTCGGACTGCCCCCCTACGTCGCCAGCCTGATCGTCTCGGAGGATCTCCAGGCCGCCGGGTTTGGCTCCGGGGGCGACTTTGCCCGGAAAATCTTCGCCTCGCTGCGCCCTTACGGCGGGCAGGCGTTCCTGCCGATCCCCGCTGACCGCGCGGGGGCCTTCGCCGCGTCCGTACAGCAGGCGAAGCTCGGCGGTGCCCGACTGACCCAAGCCGGCGACTTCACCGTGCTGACGCGTGAGGGGGCGCTTCCGGGGTCAGCAGACTGGGCCCACGAGCGAGGGGACGCGGGGAACACGGTGATGTCCAAGGATGAGCTGGTGAAGCTGCCCCTGGGCGTGCTGTGGTTCGGTGGCCCGGCGGGCGACGTGGACCTGGTGTTCGGCAAAGACCACGGCGCCAATGCCCGGCCGCGAATCGCTGGGGGCAGGATGTTCCTCCAGGGGAACAACCTCTTCAGCGCATTCGACGTCTACACCGGCCGCCAGCTCTGGAAGCGCTCCGTCCCGGTCGAGATCAGATCGACGAAGCGCTTCAGGGGAGGGCGCTTCGCCGCCGCTGAGGACGCCGTGTACTTGGTAAGCGCCGATACGCTGCTGGGGTGGGACGCCGAGACCGCCAAACCGCTGGCGAACTTCAAGTTCGCCGAGAAGGATGGCTGGCATGACCTGAAGGTCTGGAAAGACGTGCTCATAGCACCGGGCAGGTCGCGCGTGGTCGCGCTGGATCGCCATAGCGGCCGGGTGCTCTGGGAGCACGGCGAACCCGCGTCATCCGTCGCCGTCGGGGGAGGCAGGGCCTACTGCCTGAGCATGTCCGGGGGCGCCGAGCAGGCCCGCCGCAGGGGTGCGAAGGCTCCCTCGTCTGCCCGCTTGGTCGTGCTGGGCCTCCAGAAAGGAATGGTCCAGTGGAGCAAGCCCGCCGCAGGGGCCACGGGCGTGAAGTATTCCGACCGCCACGATCTGGTGATCACCACCGGCCGGCGGGGTACGGTCTACCAAGCCTCCGACGGAAAGGAGCTCTGGAGCGCCGGAGGCGTCAACGATGAGGCCATCGTCCTGGCCGACATGGTGATATCGAATTCCAAGTTCAGCAATTCCGGGATGGACCTGCGGACGGGCGAGAGGATCAACCGCCCGATCCATCTGACCGGAGGCTCCGCCCCGTGGAGTTTCACCAAGACCGGCCACGGCTGCGGCAACAGCGCCGGCAACGAGCACCTGCTGACGCTACGGTCCGGCGAGGCAGGCTTCTACGATCTGGCCAACCACGGCGGAGGGGGGAACTTTTCCGGGTTCCGTTCGGGCTGCACCAATAGCCTGATCCCGGCCGACGGTGTGCTTAACGCCGCCCGGCTGAGCGGGTGCGTGTGCAAGTTCCCCATCTGGACCGCTCTGGGTCTGGTCCACATGGACGACCTGGAGGTCTGGACCAGCTACGGCAGCGTGCCCGTGAAGGAGCCCATTCGGCGCGTGGGGATCAACTTCGGCGCGCCCGGCGACCGCGTGGCCGCCGGTGGGACGCTTTGGCTGGACTACCCTAGCGTGGGCGGTCCGTCGCCGGAGGTCTCCGTCCGGACCGACCCGCTCGACCCGACGTGGTTCCGGGGCCATGCGCTGGAAGTCGTCGATGGGAAGGGGCTGAAGTGGGTCGCTGCCTCCGGCGCCGAAGAGCTGAAGTCCGTCACGATCGTCCTGGGCAATGCCAACCCGCGGAGTTACACGGTCCGGGCCTACTACGCCGAGAAGATCGACGACCGGGGCCGGCTGCGGATGTCGATGACCGAGAAGCGGGGCGTCCGCGCGGGGGAGGAACTGAAGTGGTCCTTCCAGCAGGGCAAGCTGGTCTGCGGGATTGAACTGATAGCCGAAGACGCTCCGAAGATCGCCGAAGCACACTGACCGGCCACCGGGCTACTCCGCGCGTCCCTTCCAACGGTCGAGAAGCACATCAAGCGCGGCGAACTGCCAAGCGTCGTCATCGGGCGCTATCGGCGCATCCGTCGGAAGAACTTACGGTGGAAGCTCCTTTATCGTCGCATCGTCGAGGCGAGCTCGCCGAGGGTCCTCTTGCCGGCCTGGGCGGGCAGATCGATCTCGCGGGAGACCGGCTTGGTCTCGGCGAGATAGCTCCCGGCCTTGGTGGCGTCCACGACGGCCAGCGCGTCGGCCGTCAGCAGGAACATCCTGGCCTGGATGGGAAGGATCGCCGCGGTCTTCTCGCCCTGGGCGCAGCCGAAGTAAGCGACCGGCTCGTCGCCCTGAAAGACGATCCCTTCACTCGTCCCCAGCCGTTCGAGGCGGTAGTTCTTCCGGGTGTTGTTCTTGTCGCCGTAGAACAGAGTGATCAGGCTAGTCGTCTCGGCCGCCTGGAGGGGCTTGTCGACCAACTGCTGGCGGACGATGGTCTTGTGTAAAGACTGCGGCTTGTAGTCGTGCGGATCGATCACCAGCTCGCTCGCGCCGTCCGAGCAGATGTACTGCTTCAGGCCGTCCGCGCCCTGGTAGGCGATCTCGAACGTCCGCTTATCGTCAAGGATCTTCCACGAGAAGTTCGGCTCACGATTCCTGGGCCGGGGGCACGTGGCGTAGTTGGTCTCGAGGTGATAGGTTCCCGGGGCCTCGGGGATCATTTCGTCAAGCACCACGAAGAACCTGCCCTTCGACCAGAAGATGTTCCTGTGCCAGTCCACCGTTCCCATGTGCCCGGGAGATGTCGTCCGGCTGAAGCCCGTCGTGGGCAGGTCTGCCATCGTTTCGAGGGCGGCGTAGGAGGGAATTTGCCTGTTCAGCGGCGCCCACCAGACGAACTCCCAGGGCGCCGTGCCCTTCACCTTGGGGTCGTCGACCTTGACGTCCTTCGTGACCAGCACACCGCCGTAGGTGCGGGCGTTGTTGCGCTTGTAGGTGCTGCCGATGAGGATGTCCTTCCCGAGGATGGTCAGCTTGCAGATCTGGTTGGTGCCTCTCTGAGAATGGATGCCTCGGCCATTGCCTTCCAGGCAGAGATAATCGCCTTCGGGGTCCCAGTTCTGGCGGAAGGTGATCTTGTCGAAGACCTGTTCCAACGTTACGCCGTTGATGGGCCCGTCGGTGCCTTCGCCGCCGGCGCCCCAGAAACGGAGCCTCTTGGGGGAGGGCGAGTAGAGCGCCTCCTCCAGGGCGATCTTCTTTACGCCGAGCAGCTCTTTCCATTCGACCGGCTCGACGTCCTGGTGGTACGGATTACGGTAGCCCGGCGTGACGTGCTGGGTCCACCAGAGCATCTTCGGATCGCGATAGAACCAGAAGCCCAGCGGCGTGCTTCGCTTGTTCTTATTGATGTCGAAGCTGCTGGCGCCGTGATAGCAGTAGTACGTGTCGCCGAAGCCCGCCAGGCCGCCGGTGTTGTTGTGCACCGCCGCGGTGTATTCGGCGTAGCGCCGCAGCGCACCGCTTTCAAAGAAGGTTTTGTCCCACTCGCCTAGATAGTAGTCGATGCAGAACTTCATGGTGATCTGCCAGTAGTTTCCGGAATTCTCCTGGGGCTTGGAATATCGAGCAGCCTGGCGGAACGCGTTGTCGGCCACCTTGAGGTAGTACTGGAAGCGAGCGTCTTGGTCACCGTAGTACCGTTGGAAGTGTCGCGCGATGGTGTAGACCGCCACAAGCCCCTTGGCCTGGTGGTTCCAGAGCGGAGTGTCCTTCATGAAGCGCGAGACTCGCCAGCCGCTCGCCGCCTGCACCCGATCGTGCGCGTAGCCCAGCAGCAGATTAGTGATTCGCAGGCGGTCTTCGTCGGACAGGACGGGCAGCTCCTCCAGGCAGTCCCAGGCGAAGCCGACTTCCTGCGTATCCCAGACCGACACGTTGTAGGGGGCGTTCAACGCCTTGTCGACGACGTCGAGCATCTCCTGGCGGGCCATCTTCGCCACCTCGAGGTCGCCCGTCTCCAGCCATTTCTCGAGGAACCACTTGGAGAACCCCGCCATCAGGGTGCGGTATTCGTACCGCCGTCCGCCGGAGGTTCCGCTGGTGGGCACGGCTATCTCGGCGGCGGAGAGCTTCTTCTCCGGGGCGACTTTGTGGAGCAGGCCCAGCGTGATCGTCTTACCTTCGGCCTTGAGCATCTCACAGAAGTGGTCCACGGCTGCCGCTTGGCCGGCCGCGTCGCTGCCACCGACCACTATGACGTTCTGCCCCTTCGCCAGGCCGTACGGCTCGGGAACGCTCCAGACAACGTAGC
>SDBT01020217.1_pt1 | contig 10416 bp, 9 predicted proteins | sample 2277101 | NCBI WGS metagenome assembly SDBT01 (sample SAMN10404973, study PRJNA504765) | marine sediment metagenome | isolation source: marine sediment core GS10_PC15, 103 cmbsf | place: Arctic Ocean: Southern Knipovich Ridge | collected 2010
AAATCTCAAACAATTAGTTTGATTTAAAATTAGAATTTAATAATTAAAAAATAATTTACTTAGACTTAGGCGACAAAATAGTTTATGGATGATTCCACAATTAAAATATCAATAGTTTATCCATCTCATAATCGTGAAGATGTCATTTATGAAAATTTAGAATCAATTCAAAATTTAGAAAATATACAAGAAATTGAAATTATAATTATTGACAATAACTCTTCAGATTCAACAAAGGATATAATTAAATCATTCAAAGATATAAATTTAACATTGATAGAGTTGAAGGAGAACTTAGGGTTCGCAAAATCAATTAATATTGGTGCGACCATAGCAAAGGGAGAATTCATATTTATTTCGAATGAAGACGTTGAATATCCACAGGATTTTTTTCAAGTTTTATTAACAAAATATCATAATCTCAAGAAAGACAAAGAGATAATATTAAGTCCGGCCGTAGTGTTTACCGGAAAATACATAAATTATTTTGGAGCTAAAGTTCACTTTTTAGGTTTTTCTTATACTCCTAATATGTATCAAAAAATTTCAACAGAACATTCGACATTTAAAACATTAAAAATTTCTGGATGCAGCGTTTTTATGAGAAGAAAAACATTTTTAGAATTAAGAGGATTCGATACATATTTTTATATGTATCATGAGGATACCGATTTCTCATTAAACGCAATTAGAAATGGAATATTTATCTATACAACTAATGAAACCTTATTACATCATCTAAAAATACAAATGGCGATTAATAATTTTACATATTATTATATTGAACGAAATCGTTATCTTTGTATTTATAAACACATTAATAAAATTATTCCCTTAATTCCTTATATAATTTTAACTGAACCTTTGCTTTTATTTCAAGCTTTAACATATAGAATGTTAAAATTAAGAATAAGAGTTTATAAATTTCTTATTCAGAATCGTAAGCAAATTAGATCTCTAAGATTTAATGAGAATAATAATAAAACTCTTAAATTGAAAAAGAACCATTTAGATTATAATCTTGATTCAATTTTATTGGGTAGAATCATGAGCAGAGTAAAAATTTTGAAATTTTTTCTAAAAATTCTTAACTTAATAATTTAATCGAGGTTTTTCTTTACAACCATAATCCAATTTCAGAGTTATAATGAGGAAATTATGGAGTAAACTCTATAGATTATCTACTACTGCCTATTGCTTATCTACTACTGCCTATTGCTTATCTACTAATTGTTTAAATACTTTAATATTATAAAATTCTGTCTTCTCAAAATCTCCAAATTCATCTTTATGCTCAATCAAACTATTTATGATATCTTTTAAATTATATTGTTCATGATAACCTAAATATGTTCTTGCTTTATCCCAATTTACTTTATAGTTTCTAAAATCCTTAACATTATCAATCTCCATCTTCAATTTTTTCTTTAAGCTTTTCTCAACTTCAGATTTTACCACATCGCCCACATATCCAACTGTAAAATTGTCAGAACATATATTAAATACACCGCTAATTGAATAATCTACTTGAATAGATCTTATATAAGCATCAGCCGCATCTCGAATATCAAGAATTGGACGCCAAATAGAAGGATTACTAATATAAATTTTATCGTTAACTACTGCCGATTTAAACATCGTATTAACAATTAGATCAAATCTCATCCTAGGACTATATCCGCAAATTGTTCCTTTTCTTAAGGCAATTACAGAAAAATCATCGTCTTGCAATTGTAGAACTCCTTTTTCACCTTGCAATTTTGAAATTCCATAAGGATAAGAACTTATTGTTGGTGAATCTTCATCATAAAGCTCATCTACAGTGTACCCATATACTGAACATGATGATGCATAAATAAATCTTTTAACATTAGCTTTTTTTGATAAATAAGCTAGATATGATGGAAGAGCTGCGTTATATATAAAATTTTTTGGAGGATCGAATTCGGCCATTGGATCATTTGATAATCCTGCTAAAAATATGACCTGATCATAATTTGTAAGGTTTTCCTTTTTACAGTCAAATAAGTCCCTTTTAATAACTTTTACATTTTCAGGTAAGTAATTCCCAAACCATAATAAATCTATGACATCGACTTCATATCCATGTTCAATTAATTTTGGAATTAACACGGAACCAACATATCCAGCTCCTCCGGCTACTAATATTTTCATTTTATTCTCTCAATATTTTTATTATATTTATCACAATTAATGGAAGTGTCTTTGGGAACATTAAAATCTACTTCATCTCTCCTTAACTCCAATATCTCCTTACTTTCATCAAGTTCTTTCGCATATTCATAAACTGTCCTACGTTTTCCACCAATATGAATCACTCCCTTAAAATTTATCCTTAATAACCCAACGATTTTTTTTGCAATTACGGTTACACTTTCCCGACTTGTCCATTGATCAATAAATGCTTTAGGGAAGGGAAATTCATTCGGACCAAAAGAAGTTCTTATAACTATTGAGTTATCATATAATCTTACTGCACATTCTCCACCAAGCTTAGACCATGCATATTTATTGACAGGAAAAACTGGATCATCTTCTTTATAGTTTCCTTTATCACCTTTAAATATATAATCAGTACAAATATAAATTAACTTAATGTTGTTTTTTGCACATAATTTAACTACATTAGAGGTTCCTATGATATTAATGTCAATAGCTTTTATTGGATCCTGATCTATTCTTGGTGGTGAAGTAAATGCTGCGGCGTGAATGATTAATTTTATGTCCACTTTTTGCATATAATTATCCATTTGCTGATAATTAGTTATATTAAATTCATTAGATGTGGGATAATTAATATCGGGCATAATTTTTTTAAATTCCATTCCAAATAATCCACTACCGCCAGTGAATAATATTTTTGAAGCATCAATCATAGTGTAATAAATTTAAAGTTTTCCATAAATAAAATTTTCAGAGCGAGCATCATTGCTCCACTCTTTCACTATAAAGCCATTCCTATCTTTTTCTGTTATCATTGATGTTTTAAGAGCTATTTTATTAAAATCATTTTTTGATTCATTATCACATAGAGTCCAATCAATATCCTTTGATAAAGGAGATATGCAAGCTTCACATTCTGGATTATATTCGCCAGAGCAATAATATTCAATTAAAGTATTTTCTAGAAAAAAATTCCCGTGTGCAAAACCAGGCGGAATCCATATCCATTCATTAAATCCGTTATCTTCTCTTGTTGGCATATCATAAGCTGATATCATTCCGAAAGTTGGAGAGTTTATTCGAATATCTAAAAACAAGTCTACCATATGACCAAATAAAGTTCTAACTAATTTTCCCATATAAGGATTCCACTGAAAATGCAAACCTCTAATTGTAGTAGCTTTGGAAAAACTTTCGTTTGATTGAACGAATTGGATATTTTTCAAAAAACTTACATCAGGATGATTACAAAAATCACTTTTTCTAAATAATTCAGTGAAATATCCTCTATGGTCGCTAAACCTGGCAAATCTGATCACTTTAATGTCTGGAATAGATAAACTTTTTACGAAAATAATTTTCATTAAATAATCTCTGAAAACTTTTTTATATTTATTTATATTGTGTCTATAAGTTATTCTCTTTTTTTAAATTTTATATATCTTTTAGATAACTAATAATTATGGAATCTATCTAATACGTTAATACATTTTTAATAATATTAAATGTTAAAATTTAATTTAAAATATCAATTTGATAAAATATGATTTGAAAAAATTGCCATCAGGTCCATGAAAAATCGAAATTATGAAGACAAGAAAAGAAGAGAAATTGAATATTACTCTTCAAATAAAAAACAAACATTATTTACTAAGTTGTTTCATCTTCCTATTTTTTACGATCCTAAAAGAGATGCATATAGTTATATATATACAAAACGACAAATGGAAAGATTCGTTGCTCAAAAACTTAAAGGAAAAAAAGTTGAGAATTTATTGATAGCGCCTTGTGGTTCGGGCGATGATTATAAATATCTTGCTAAATTTTCAAAAAATACCTATGGAATAGATTTATCACCAATTTATATGGATAGATGTCCAGAGCAAATGACAACTAAAGTTGGTGATATACTTGAGTCTGGTTATGCAGATGAACAATTTGATCTTATTGCGAGTCCTTTTTTTTTCCACCATTTAATAAATTTTGGATTTGATGCTTTTTTAAGAGAATTTCATAGAGTATTGAAACCTAAAGGAAAATTAATTATTATTGAACCATGTATTTTTCATCCAGTATTTGCATTTACAAGGCCAATTAAAAAAATATTTAACAATCCATTTAAAGAAGTTGAAGATGAAGGACCATTTCGCCCTAAACTTATGATGGAAGCGTTAAAGCGTACCGGTTTCACTAATTTGGAATTTTGTGCCACATCGTTTAGTCACATGAGTTTTTATATCCCTATCGCAAAAATTTTAAATTGGATAACATCTCCTTTATTAAATAAATGGCCGTTTAAATTACTTGGTTGGGTGATACTGTATTGGGCGGAAAAAAGGAATTAATTAAAATATTTTAAATTTAAATTAAATTATAGAAAGGCTCTGGAAATCGAAAAGTTTTATGAATGTGCTGTTGCTATTTAGTTATGGTATATCTCTTAAAGATTGGCATAATTTAGGTATATTAGAGAGAGAAATACTGTTATATAAAAGACTTTCTGAAAAAGGGATTCATTTCAACTTTTTAACTTATGGGACTAAAGAGGATTTAAAATACATGCATTTGCTCAAAAACTTGCAGATATACCCTGTAGAAAATTTAGTAAAATCGAAATTTGTTTTAGTAAGATTTTTAAAATCAGTTTTTTTACCATTTAAACTCAAAAATATTTTTAAAAATGTTGATATTATTAAAACAAATCAAGTAGAAGGAGCTTGGGTTGGTCTTTTAGCCAAGATCTTCTTTAGAAAGATTCTTATTGTTAGGGGAGGTTATGAATGGCTCAGAAATTATAGAGAAATCCCTCAAAGGAAAGGACTAATCAATTATTTAAAGTTTCTTTTAAATTATTCTTATATATTCATAAATGAACTATTAGCTTATAGATTTGCAAATATTATAATGATAACAAGCCAATCTACTATTGATTTTATAGTTAAAACATTTAAGTTAAAATGGAAAAAGAAAAAAATTCTGCTTTTTCCGAATTTTGTTGATGTAGATCTCTTTAGACCTAAAAATTTAGAGAAAAAAGATAAATCAATTTTATTCGTTGGAAGATTAGTGAAGGAAAAAAATTTATTAAATTTATTAAAGGCGTTAAAAAATTTAAATGATTTTACTCTAGATATAATAGGAACAGGTCCCCAAGCAGGTTTTTTAAGAAAACAAGCAGGCCTCCTAGCTGTTAACGTTAAATTTTTAGGAGTTTTCCGCAATGATAAATTACCTGATATTTATAATAAATATGAAACCGTTATTTTGCCATCATTTTTTGAGGGTAATCCTAAAGTTCTTTTGGAAGCGATGAGTTGCGGTGCAACTTGTATAGGAACGAATGTCAGAGGTATAAAAGAAATCATTAAGCATAAAGAAAATGGATATTTATGTAATCCAACTACAGATTCTATAAGAAATGCAATTATCGAACTTCATAAAAATAAAAAATTAAGATTGGTACTTGGCAATAACGCAAGAATTTTTATCGAGAAAAATTTCTCTTTAGATAATATTGTAAAAAAAGAATTTTTATTATATAAAAGTGTTTTAAAAATATAAAATAGATTAGGGAATAAAAGATTGTTAATCTCTGTTGTAATGGCAGTATTTAATGGAGAAAAGGGAGTAGGCCATGCTATAGAGAGTGTACTAAATCAATCATTTGAGGATTTTGAATTTATAATTATAGATGATGGCAGTACTGATCGTTCCTATGAGATTATAACAAATTATGCTAAAAGAGATAAAAGAATTAGAATTTTTAAAAATAAAATAAACAGTGGACTCACTAAATCATTAAATCACATGGTAAAATTGGCTAAAGGGAAATATATTGCACGCCAGGACGATGATGATATTTCTCATATGGATCGCCTAAGGAAGCAATTAAACTTTCTTGAATCTAATCCTGATTACGCATTCTGTGGTTGCAATGTTAAGTTAAAAGATCATAATAGTATTTATGTTAAATATTTTAATTATGAGACAATACATAAAAATCAAATAGTAGAGAATTGTTTTGTGCACCCTACAATTTTAATAAAAAAACGTGTGTTTGAAAGATTTGGATACTATAATGAAAAATTAAAATATGGACAGGACTTTGAATTGTGGTGCCGTTTGTTATATAAATTTAAATTGAAAGCTAAAAATCTCAAAGAAAAATTGCTAATATTAGATAACCCAATTAATAAAATTAGTGATAAAAATAAGCAAAAATTAACAATTCAGATGAAAAATCAAATTTTCACGACGCTATTATATTTAAAATATACAAAAAATAAATTTAGAGGAATTATATCAATTATTTTTTTATTAACTAGAATTTTATACATAAAAATTTTCTTGAAACCTTAAAATTTTATAATTTTTGGAAGCTAATATGTGTGGTATATGCGGATTTAATTCCGAAAATAAAACACTATTAAAAAAAATGTGTTTTTTGATCGAGCATAGGGGACCTGATGATGAGGGTTACTATACTGATTCTGATGTTTCTTTAGGAATGAGGAGACTTTCAATTATTGATTTAAAAACAGGAAATCAGCCTCAGCATAATGAAAATGAATCAATTTGGATTATTTTTAATGGTGAAATCTACAACTTTTATAATTTAAGAGAAATCTTAGAACAAAATGGACATAGATTCTATACTGATTCAGATACAGAAGTTATTATTCACGCCTATGAAGAATGGGGTGACAATTGTGTTAAAAAATTGAGAGGGCAATTCGCTTTTTGTATTTATGATTCTGTAAAAAAAAATTTATTTTTAGCACGAGATCATTTAGGTCTAAAACCTTTGTATTATTATTTCGATGGAAATAATTTTATTTTTGCCTCAGAAATAAAAAGTATATTATGCCATGGTATAAAGAAAGAACTTAATTTAAGAGCATTAAATTTTTATCTGTCTTTAAAATATGTGCCCTTTCACTTAACCTTATTTAATAGTATTAATAAACTTCCTCCTTCAAGCATATTAAAGTTTAACTTAAATACAAAACAGTTCACTATTCAAAAATATTGGGATTTGAGCTTTAATATTAGCAAAGGGAATATCAATGATTTTGCTAGAAAACTAAGAGATTTAATAGAAGAGAGCATAAAAATTCGTTTAATTAGTGACGTTCCTCTAGGAGCTTTCTTATCTGGAGGGATAGATTCCTCCATTGTTGTAGGAATTATGGCAAAATACATGAAAGAACCTGTAAAAACATTCTCAATAGGATTCGAAGAAGGAGCTCCTATCAATGAAACGAAATATGCAAAAATTATCTCAGAACATTTTAATACTAACCATACAGAATTATTAGTAGACGCTACAAGTTATGATCTCTTACCAAAACTAATATGGCATCTTGATGATCTTATATCTGATGCAGCAATGATTCCTGTGCATGTTATGGCAAAATTAGCAAAGAAAAAAGTTACTGTTGCTTTAACTGGAGATGGCGCAGACGAAATTTTTGCTGGATACTCGAATTATTATCGGATAAATCATGAAAATTTACTTACAAAAGTTCAGAGAAAATTTTCTACGCCATTTATGAGAATGTATAATTTAATTCCTTCACAATTCTTAAGGACGGCATTTAATCATTTTTACCATTCAAAAACAGAATTAGATCGATTTTTACGTACAATTGCTTTACCAGATGAGGAAAAAGCAGAGATGTGCATTTTTTATACGGAAAATGTCAAAAAACTAATTAAATCTAAAATATGCTCAAATATGGATGTCATCAATCAAATTTCAAAATGGGATATAAAATATCAGTTACCCTCTCAATATAATATGAAAACTGACAAAATGAGCATGGCTGCATCATTAGAATCAAGAGTACCATTTCTTGATAAAAAAATTGTTGAGTTTTCCGCTAAAATTCCCCCTAAATATAAGTTATATAACGGTGTCGAGAAATACATTTTACGTCTTGCAGTGAAAGATTTATTACCTCCGAAGATTTTACACAGGAAAAAGATGGGTTTTAGCACACCGATGAATCTGTGGTTAAAAACGGGATTAAAAGAGATTTCAGGAGAAATTTTTGATCGATTAAAAAAGAGAAATAGTCTATTTAATTCTAAGTATATTCAAACTATAAAAAGAAAAAGATTTTCTCGATTTTATGAAAATAGAGCTTGGAATCTTATAATTTTTGAAATATGGTATGAGACATTCATGGAAAATGATGGATTAAAGCCAATTTTGTTGTAATGATTTATATTATTGTTTTTTCTATTAAATTTGGATTTATTCAAAATATCAGCGATCAAAAAAATTTTTTTATAATTAAGATTATTCTTAGTTATTATTATAAAAAATAAAGTAGCTCTAAGAGAATGATATTAAAAAGTAAAAAAATTGACAATATAATTAAAAAGTCATCTTTATTAAACAAGATTCTTAGCAAAGTTTTTTTCTTTAATATTAAATATTCAAATTACTTTCAAAACAATTATGAATATATTAAGAAAAAGGATTACTTACATTCTTATCCTACATTAATGAATTTAAATACTACTAATCTTTGTAATTATAAATGTTTGTTTTGCGAAATACATTATTTACAGGACTATGCTAAAAAAACAACCGGTAAAATTTTTGGGAATAATATTAATACTAAATTTATTAGGAAATTTGAAAATTTGTTTAATAAGACTAGAAGTATAGATTTAACTGCTGCGACTGGAGATGCCCTTGTTAATCCAAATTTCATTGATTTGTGTACAAGACTTAAAAAAAAAAAAAACCAATTAACTGTTACAACAAATGGTGCTCTTTTAAATCAAAATATTACTGAGAAACTAATAAACATGAAATTTGATCACGTCATGGTGTCCTTACATTCGGGTGAAGAGCAAAACTATCTTGAATTACAAGGAGGAGATTTTAATAGAGTCTTATCAAATATTGAATATCTAATAAAATTTAGAAAAAAGAAAAAATCCAATTTACCAAGAGTTTCAATTAATTGTTTAATCTTCCAGTTAAATATACACACAATAAAAAAATTAATGAAAAAGATGGCAGAAATAGATATCGATGAAATGTATATTACTCAATATTATGGTTCAAGAAATAAAATAAGCCATGATTTTAGTTTTTATTTCAATCCAGAAGAAGGAAATATGTGGTTAAAAGAAATTTATAAAAATGCAAATAATTTAAATTTAAAATTAATCCCAGAGGCCCCTAAATTTATAGAAATTGGTAAAATAGAAGGGAATCTTAATACCAATCACATTTGTAATGCCCCTTGGAGCACTCTCAAATTAAAAGGATGTGTTGAATATGAAAACTCTCATTATGTAGGCATTTGTAATAGAATTATTTTAATTAGATTAAATTATGAAGATTTTGATGGAGATTTTTTAGAAGATATTTGGAATCATGAGATAATTCGATATATGAGAAAAACTGTAATGAAAAATCCCATTTGTCAGTTTTGCCAAAATCCAAATACACCAAAAATTAGATGTATAAATAATAAGCTTTATCAAATAACACGCGATGAGGCAATTAGGAATTTTTTCATTGAAGTTTTTAAAAGTATAAAGGTAAAAGCAAGAAAGGGAATTTATTTATTAAAGGAGTTTCCATATAAATATATTGATTACTATGAAAGAAATTAAATATTAAGGTTTAAAATTAAAATGGGTCTTCCATTAATAACAATCTGTACAGTAAATTATAACTCAGCTAAATTTGTACTAAATACTTTATATTGTCTTGAAAGAATCACTAAAAATGATTATAAAGTGATTATACGAGATAATAATTCTAAATTTAAAGATTATAAAATACTAAAAAAAAATTCTCAGAACTTTACTAATGTCTTTCTTTATAGAATTGAAAATTTTAATTACACCGGTTCTATTGCTCATGGTATTGCAGTAAATGATTTAATTAATAGGATAGATACTAAATACGGAGTAATTCTTGATGCTGATTGCACTTTTCTATTGAAGAATTGGGATGAATTACTAATAAAAGAATTAGATGCTGAACATCCAATTATTGGAACACCAGCAACATATAACACTGGTCCAAAGAGAACAAGTGATTTTCCACTAATGTATGGTATTTTGTTTGATAGCGCAGTTATGAAAGAGATTAATGTAGATTTTAGACCTGATAAAAAGGGACAAAAAGTTATGGACACAGGATATAAAATTAGAGATAAACTAATAGAACATGGTTATAAAAGTAAAATATTCGAAGGT
>SDBT01020218.1_pt1 | contig 10416 bp, 7 predicted proteins | sample 2277101 | NCBI WGS metagenome assembly SDBT01 (sample SAMN10404973, study PRJNA504765) | marine sediment metagenome | isolation source: marine sediment core GS10_PC15, 103 cmbsf | place: Arctic Ocean: Southern Knipovich Ridge | collected 2010
CTCTATGAGCACGACCTGGTGGTCCTGGACATGATGCTGCCCAAGCGCAGCGGGTTCCTGGTGCTGGAGAAGCTCAAGCGCGGGAAAAAGCCCAGCGACCCTCCGCGGATCGTGATGATCACGGGCAACCAGGGGAAAAGGCACAAGACGTACGCCGAGAGCCTCGGGGTGGACCTCTACCTCAACAAACCGTTCCGGATGGAGCGCCTGCTGGAATCGATAGAGCAGCTCCTGACCTGACCGGGAAGGGAGGTCTCCAAACGCGTTACATCGCGTTTGGGGCCTCGCAGCGAGGCGGAGGGAGGGTCCTACGCGGGGCAGCCCGCCGCAATGCGACACGGCGGGTACCCCTCAAGTGCGGAGTCGGGGATTTCCGCAGGAATCCGAATTGCGAATTTGCCGATAAAATACTTGTACGCATCGGACGAAGAGAATAGAGTGATGCGCGTTGCGATAGAGAAGAAGAAGGACGGGAAGGGAAAGGAAAGGTAAAGGTTTCCCGCCGAATCACGGCCATCATACTGTGCGGCGGGTGAGGTAGTCGAAACTTATGGATACAGCGACGGAAGTCAAGAAGAAGATCATCGAGGATCATCGAAGGCATGACGGGGACACAGGATCAGCCGAGATACAGATCGCACTGCTAACCGCGCGGATCAATCATCTCACGGAGCACCTCAAGACGCACAAGAAGGACCACGCCTCTCGTCGTGGGCTGCTCAAGATGGTCGGTAGGCGGAGCAGCCTGCTGAAGTATCTCTCGAACACGGTCCCCGAACGCTACCGCGGGATCATCGGAAAGCTCGGGCTGCGGAAGTAGCGCCTCGGCGGGCCCTGTGACCCATGCGGAGGTTCCCAAACGCGTTTCATCGCGTTTGGAGCCTCGCACGTGACCGGGTGGGAATCTCTTCGCGACTTCGAGCGACTCACTGAACTTGCCCCCCCTCCGGGCGAGGGATCGGAAGCCCCCGGATGCAGGGCGAGGATAACCAAAGACAACAAAAGGTTTGGACATAGAAGCGCCCGCCGGTGCGGGCAACGAAACGTTGTAGGAAGAGAGAGAAAGAAATGGCAGTAGTGAAAGTTGAGAGAGAGATCGGCGGGCGGACCCTGTCGCTGGAGACGGGTCGCCTGGCCAAACAGGCCCACGGTGCGGTGCTGGTGCAGTACGGAGAGACGGTCGTCCTGGTGACGGTGCTCACCGCCCCCCCGACGCGGGAGATCAACTTCTTCCCGCTCTACGTCGATTACCGCGAGAACCAGTACGCGGCCGGGAAGGTTCCGGGGGGGTTCTTCAAGAGGGAGGGAAGGCCCTCCACCAAGGAGATCCTCACCTGTCGGATGGTGGACCGTCCGATACGCCCGCTGTTCCCGTACGACTTCATGGACGAGGTGCAGATCCAGTGCATGGTCCTGAGCACGGACAACCAGAACGATCCGGACCTGCTGGCGCTGATCGGGGCGTCGGGGGCGCTGACGCTGAGTTCGGCCCCGTTCCAGGGTCCGATCGGGGCGGCCCGCGTGGGATACGTGGACGGACAGTGCGTCGTCAATCCGACGCATCTGGAGCTGGAAAGCAGCGCCATGGACCTGATCGTCTGCGGGCCCGCCGAGGCGCTCAACATGATGGAGCTCCAGGGGGACGAAGTCCCCGAAGCCGTCGTCGCCGAGGGGATCGCCAAGGCGTTCGAGACCTATCAGACGGTCATCGAGATGATCAACGCGCTGTCCGAGAAGGTCGAGGTGACCAAGAAATACGAACCGACCCCCATTCCGGACGAGCTCATGCAGTTAGTCGCGGACAAGTGCGGCGAGCGGATGCGCGAAGCCAAGCAGATCCCCGCGAAGGTCGAGCGCTCAGAGGCGATCGCAGCCATTCGCGAAGAGCTGCTCACCGAACTGTGCCCCGAGGACGCAGAAGCCCCCCCCTACACCCCCGCGCAGGTCAAGGAAGCGTTCTACCGGACCGAGGGGAAGATCCAGCGCGAGCTGATCTTCGCCGGCAAGCGGCCCGACGGGCGCGCGATGGACCAGGTCCGCCCCCTGTCGATCGACGTCGGTGTCCTCCCGCGGACGCACGGGTCGGCGCTGTTCGCGCGAGGGGAGACGCAGGCCCTGGTGACGGCCACGCTCGGGACACCCAGGGATCAGCAGATCATCGACGGGCTCCTGGACGAGTACAAGAAGCCCTTCATCCTCCACTACAACTTCCCGCCCTTCTGCGTCGGTGAGATTCGCCCGATACGCGGACCGGGACGGAGGGAGATCGGGCACGGGGCGCTGGCCGAGAAAAGCCTCCAAATCATCATGCCCGCCAGCGAGGACTTCCCTTACACGGTCCGACTGGTGGCCGACATGATGGAGTCCAACGGATCGACGTCGATGGCGACCGTCTGTGGAGGGTCGCTGGCGTTGATGGACGCGGGGATCCCCATCAAGGGACCGGTCGCCGGGATCAGCATCGGGATGGTCAGCGACGACGATCGCTACCTCCTGCTGACCGACATCGCCGGCGAGGAAGACTTCCACGGAGACATGGATTTCAAGGTCGCCGGGACGGAGAACGGGATCACGGGGATCCAGTTGGACATGAAGTCCCGCGGGCTCCCGCAGGATCGGGTCGCCGAGGTGCTCGAACAGGCCCGCCTGGCGAGAATTCATATCCTGGAGGAGATGGCGCAGGTCATCGACAAACCGCGCGACGAGATCAGCGTCTTCGCCCCGCGAATGCTGACCATCAAGATCGACCCGGAGAAAATCGGGAAGATAATCGGTCCGGGCGGAAAGACCATCAACAAGATCCAGGACGAGACCGGGGCGAACCTGGACGTCGAGGACGACGGGACGATCTTCATCTCCTGCGTGGACGCGGAAGGCGCCCAGGCCGCCCTCGCCGCCGTCGAGGCCATCACCGCCGAGGCGGTGCTGGGTAAGCTCTACGAGGGAAAAGTCGTCTCCGTCAGGGATTTCGGGGCGTTCATCGAGATCCTCCCCGGGCAGGACGGGCTTTGTCACGTCAGCGAGCTGGACACGAAGTACGTCAAGAACGTCACCGACGTCTGCAACGTCGGGGACGTGCTGACCGTGAAGGTGATCAATATCGACGATCAGGGACGAATCAAGCTCTCTCGCAAGGCGACCATGGAGGGAGGGGAGAGCGAAGAGTCCAAGTCGGGCTCGCGCCCCGAATCGAAAGGAAGGCCCAGGTCCGGACGGTAGCGATCCGGACCTGCGGGCGGGCCCAGAAAAAGCTGGCCCCCGCCCGTACGGTTGTGTAACATGTAATTGAGGTATACGCAGAGCCCTTCATTCTCTTAGTGGGATATCAGACGTACTGCGGATTCTCGCAGTCGCTGTGGGTGATAGCCTTGGCGACCCAAGCTGCTTGGGATGCCGACTGCATGTGTTCTCCGTCGGTCGCCGGGTGCCTGTTCGGGGCCGGTCCGCACGGCGGGAACGGTGCGGAAAGGAGGTGCCCCAGATGCCCACAGGCAAGGTCAAGTGGTTTGACCCGAAGAAAGGGTACGGCTTCATCATCGGGGATGAAGGCGAGGACGTGTTTGTCCACTACACTTCCATCATCGGCGATGGCTTTCGTGCGCTGAAAGACGGTGAGTCGGTGGATTACGAGATGATCGAGGGCGACAAGGGCTTCCACGCCCGCAACGTGATGCGGCCCGGTTCGCCGGACGAGGCCGCGCAGCCCTCAGCGTAATCCACGGAACTACCCCGCGGCGGTGTCGACGGGAAGGAGTTCACTACCCCGTCCCGCTATGGTATGCTCAGGTGCCGAGGGCCGTGCATGAATGACTGGTATGTTCTAGTCGGTTTGATCGGTGCGCTCATCTCCGGGCCCCTTTGGGTCCTTGCGACCGTATGGGCCGGACGAAGGCTCTGGCGCAACGCCAAGCGGTTGGCTGCCAGGGCCAGGGGGCAGGAACATCTCATCGAGGTCGGCCAGCTCGTGGGGGGTATGGCCCACGAGATCAAGAACCCCCTTTCCACGATCAACGTGAACCTCAAGCTGCTCGCCGAAGACCTCGCCCGCCGCGAAGACGAAGAGGCCCGCAGGCTCATCCGCCGCCTGGAGGCCGTCCAGATCGAGACCGACCGCCTCAAGGATATCCTCGACGACTTCCTGCGGTTTGCGGGGCAGTACGAGCTGACGTTGACCTCGACCGACCTCCGCCGTGTCATCGAGGAACTGCTGGACTTTTTCACGCCACAGGCCGAATCGGTCCGCGTCCTGACGCGATCGTCGCTCCCGGAAACGGAAGTCCGCTCCCGCATCGACGTCAACCTCATCAAGCAGGCCCTGCTCAACCTGATGCTCAACGCCGTCCAGGCGATGCCCGAAGGCGGCGAACTGCTGCTCAGACTTTCTACTCAGCGCAACAACAGCGTGATCGAGGTAATAGACACGGGCCCGGGGATGGACCGCGAAGAGTTGGGCAAGGTCTTCCAGGTGTACTTCTCGACGAAGAAGCAGGGGACGGGGCTGGGCCTCCCGACCACGCGCCGCATCGTCCGCGAGCACGGCGGCGACATCCGCGTGGAATCCGAGGTCGGGAAGGGCACGCGATTCATCATCACGCTTCCGCCGGCAGAAAGCTGACCGCTCCGGCACCGCTCAAATGACACCGACAGACCAACAAAGCCCGCCTCCACCTTCCGACCCAGCGTTCCTCCCGGATGATGCGATCGCCACCATCGAACCGGTCAGGGTTCGCCCCGAGCCCTTCGACCCGGATCCCTCAGTGCGGCGGGCGCTGGAGGCGCTCGACGGTCCGGCGAGACTGACCGCCCTTGTCAACGATCCGTATCGCCACACCGCCTCGGCCGGCGTCCTGGCGGCGATCGCCGAGACGATCGGCCCGGAGAACATTCGCATCCTGGTGGCGACCGGAGCGCACCGGATGGACGAGGTGCTTCGCCGCGAATTCGAACGTACGCTCACTGGCGAGATGGAGTTCGCTGAGGTGGGATGGCACGACTGTCGGTCGGGAGATCTGGTGGAGGTCGGGGGCGTGTGGTGCGGGCATCCGTGGTTGGTGCAGGGGGGACCGCTGCTGGCGATCGGCAGCGTCGAACCGCACTACTTCGCCGGGTTCACCGGCGCCCACAAGACCGCCACCATCGGCTGCGCGGGGCACGCTGACATCGAGGCCAACCACTCCGCCGCCCTCTCCCCACGGTCCTCGCCCGGGCGGTTCGCGGGCAACCCGATCCACGAGGGCATCCTGGAGATGCTCTCTGCCCTTCAGTCCGTCCAGCGGGTCGCGGCCGTGAACCTCGTCCAGGCGGGTCGCGAGATTCTGTTCGCCTCCGGGGGAGATGTGACCGACTCGCTCGAACGGGCGGCCGAAGTCGCCAGCGACGTCTTTATCCGGCGGATCGACGAACCCGCCGACGCGCTGATCCTGGAAGTGACCGGGGCGCTCGGGCGCAGCCTTTATCAATCCGACAAGGGCATCAAGAACAACGAGCACGCCGTCCGCGACGGCGGGACCCTCGTGCTGGTCGCCCGGTGCGACGAGGGGATCGGCGAGGACGACTTCGTGGGTCTGCTCCGCGAGGCCCCCACCCACGCCGACGCCGAGGCCATCGTCGCCCGGAGAGGCTACCGCCTGGGCGACCACAAGGCCGTCCGCCTGCGGTACCTCACCGACCCCGCCCGCCGCAACGTGAAGATCTTCCTCGTGAGCGACGGAATCTCCGGCGCCGAAGCCGCCATGCTCGGGATGACCAAGGTGGACACGGTCGAGGCGGGCTTGTCGGGAGGGGGAATCCGCCCAGGCGCTCATCGCGTCTATCGCATCCGCGACGCCGGGAACTGCTGCGTCCTCCCGCGCAGCACATGACCGCCTCCCCCGCCACTCACCGGGCCCGTCAGCGGTGCTCCGGATGGTCCTCCGTCGGCGTATGCCTGTGGTAGTGCCCCATCCTGTGCATCCGGTTGTGCAGTTGCCGGTGCGCGGCCGTGAAGACCATTTGCATCCTCTTGCGAGCGGCCGTCTCGGCGCGGGTCCCGACCGTATCGAGGAACGCCATAGCCCCCTCGATCTGTTCGAGGATCGTAAGCGCGTCGGCTGCGGCGTTGAACGGCGATCCCTTCAGCTCGACCATCACGGGGGATGAGTGGGCGGCGATGATCTCGGGCTTGTCGCGGTAATGGCCTCTCACGAGCAGCGCGATCCAGCAGCTCCTGTCCACCTTGACCGACCAGTTGCCCTCGCCGCCGCCCGAGCGGACGGAGCGGGACTCGCGGATCTCGCCGTTGACCACCAACTCGACGCGGGAGACGGGGGTCGTCACCGAAGCGACCTTCCAGGCGACGTCCACTGTGCCCCCGGCGGCGGTCATCTTCATCCGCGTCCCGGGCGGTTTGCCCTCGACGGCGAACTCCAGCAGCGGACCGTAGGTGACGAACGTCCGCCCGGAGCGGACGGCGTCTTTCCACGCCTCGTAATCGAACGGGCGGGAAGGATCGATCCGGGCGTAGGTCCGCACCGTTCCCACCGCCGTCATGGCGCTCATCTTGTCGGTTCCCCCGACGGCCGCCACGAAGTACCCGCAGTTCAGATACCGGTACCAGTCCGACAGCGAGTATGGGTTTATCCCGGCGTACAGGTTCCCCCACGAGGTCATCTCGACCCCGTCGGCGTCGCCGCTTACGATCCCGACGGCGCCCTCGCAGCGCGGGTTGGGGAAGTGGGGCATGATGACGAGTCCGTTCTGCTTTTTGCACTGGCGGGCCCATTCGGTGAGGAGGACCTCGACCGGATCGCCCATGGCGGATTCGTCCGGCCCGCCGGTGGTCATCGGAGCGATGATGTTCCCCTCGTACCCGAGCAGCGAGATGTGACCGAGGATGTGCTGACGGTTCTCGGTCCCGACGCGGACGAGGTATTCCCCGTCCCCCCCCGCCTCCTTCGACCCGTGCGTCGTCTTACCGTCGAAGTCTCCCACGTTCGTCATCAGCTCGCCCCACTGACTGGCGAGCAGGTTGACGACGTTGACGCCCTCTCCCGCCCCCTCCAACAGCGCCGACGAGGGGGACAGAAAGTGAACGTGCGTATCGGCGCTGACCCACCCGGCGGAGCGCCAGGGCAGGACCCGGTCGATCTCGACGGTTACCTCGCGCGTGGCGCGTGTGACCCGCACGACCTTGCGGATCGGGCGGATCTCGAAGCCCTTCGACACCTCGATGTAGACCTTCCCCACGGGAAGCTCGATCACCGTCTCCCCGGGAACGTACGTGCACTGATGTACGCCGTCGTGGGAGAAATCGACGCTGTAGTCCTGGAACCAGTCCGCGTTGACGATCCGGTGGCGATCGATCGGAGCGAGGTACTCCCCCGCCTCCCCGTGGACGTGAAGCTTGACGGAGACTGGCTTTCGGGTGCCCTTCTCGACCGCCCGGAAGACGACGCGCTGCGAGGCATCCTTGACGGGTTGAAGCGGACCGGCGCTCCGCTGAGCGTCCAACCTCGCGGCCGGGACGGTCTTTCCCCCGGGCAGGTGGAAACGCGCATCGGGGTGGGCGGTGTACTCCACCAGCACATCACGCTCGGAGAGGTCCGGGAGCTTGTTGTTGTAGGACCTCGCCCAGGCGTCGTTCGGATACATCGGGCGGGGGACCACAGAGATGATCTGTCCCATGTCCATGCGGATCTGTCTGGGCTGACCCTTATCGTCCAGCAGCGGGTTGAACTTCCTGCCCCTGGGGAGCGTGAGCACCGCCTTTCGGCGCGATATCCACCGAAGCGGGTGGGACGACGCCTTCCCGGCGGAGATCGCCGAAATGAGCACCGCCCCGCAGACCGGTTCGAACCGAAGGGCGACGATGGTCTTTCCGGGGCGCGGGTTCTCCCACGCCCACAGCCAGTTCACCCACGGGCGGAGGTCGCGCGTCCCGGCGCGGGTCTGGGCTCGTCCCCACATCTCGGTGCGGATCGTCTCGGAAGAATGCGAGCGCAGTTGCAGCGGCTTCTGATCGGGGACCGCCTCGAAGCAATTCTCGCCCCACCCGCGGCTGAGAGCGCCTATCTGGAAACGGCGGCGGATCGAGGTCCGCTCCTCCGTCCCGTCGGAGTAGACCAATACGTACTCGGCCGCGTGCTCCCCCAACCGCCCGGCTCCCCGCATCGGGGAGATGAATCCGTCGGGGTTCTGATCGAGCGGTTCCACGTCCGCCGTGTGCATAAACACCAACCACTGCGCCTTGGTCGCGGCGAGCTTGACCGTGACTGGTTCGCTGCGTATCAGCACCGGTCTGGAGATCCTGAACGGAATCCCCCACCCCGTGCAGCTTCCGCGCGGGGCGTGCTTCGCCTGCTCCGCCATCCGCCTGGACACTCCCGTCCCGCGGAGGTTCGAGAGATCCACCTTCCCTCGTAGCGTCAGGGGCTTAAACTGCGCGGTGCTTGGACCGTCCTTCATACCAGCCATCTTTCATTCCTTCCGTTTGCCAGCGCGAACGATTCGTCCGCCGAAGTGCTTTCTCACGCCGCCCCATGCTAGCCGCCTCGCTCCGCCGGTCAACGAAAAGTCCACTCGGAGACCCCCGGTTGAATTGACATCGCCCCGCCGGTACCGTTAGGCTTATGGCGTCATGAAAGAGTTCCCACAGGTCGCAGCCGACATCCTCATAGTCGAGGATGAGGAGGCACACGCCGAGGCCATCGAGGAGGGGCTCTCGCGCATCGGGCACCGGTGCACCGTCGCGAACGACGGGGCGGCGGGCATCGCGCAGCTTCGCGGAAGGCACTTCGACATCGTCATTACGGACTTGTTCCTCGGGGGTCCGGAGGACGGGTTGGCGGTGCTGGAGGCGGCGGGGAAGCATTCTCCTGGGGCGAAGGTGATCCTCGTCACCGCACATTCCTCCGTCGATACCTGCCGCTCCGCCCTCCAGCAGGGCGCGTTCGACTACATCGAGAAGCCGCTCGACCTGGACGAGCTGCGGACGGTGGTCTCACGCGCAGCGGTGGATACGGCGCAGCGCCGGGTGATCGGCGAGCTGAAGGCCCGCCTGGACGAGAAGTACGGGTTCGAGAACATCATCGGACAGAGCCCGCAACTGATCCAGATACTGGAGTCGGTGCGGAGGTTGGCCCCCTCGGACTTGCCCGTGCTGATCCTGGGCGAATCCGGGACGGGGAAAGAGCTGCTGGCCAACGCCATTCACCAGAACTCCCGCCGCTCCGAGCATCGCTTCGTTCCCATCAACTGCGCCGGTCTCAGCGAGACGCTGCTGGAGGATGAGCTGTTCGGGCACGTCAAGGGCGCCTACACGGGTGCGGCGGGCGATCGGGCGGGGCGGTTCGAGCACGCCGACGGTGGAACGCTCTTTCTCGACGAGGTGGGCGACATGCCCCTGGCGATGCAGGCCAAGCTCCTTCGCGTGCTCGAGGACGGCGAGGTCGTCCGCGTCGGTTCCAACGAACCGCGGAAGGTCAACGTCCGCGTCCTGAGCGCGACCAACAGCGATCTGTCCGAACGCGTCAGGGAGAAGAAGTTCCGCGAGGACGTGTTCTTTCGCATCACCGGGGCGACGATCGAGATACCCCCGCTGCGCGAGCGCAGAGAGGACATCCCGATTCTGATCGACCACTACATCCGCCAATCCAACGCCGCCCACGGAACCAAGGTCAAGGGGATCGCCCCGGACGCCAAGCGGGTGCTGATGGGACACCCGTGGCCAGGCAACGTTCGACAGCTTCGCAACGTCATCGAGAACATGATCGTCCTCAGCAGCGGGGCCGAAAAGCTCACCGTCGCCGACCTGCCCGCTGAGATTCACCGCCCCCCCGAGGAGATAGCGGCCAGGCAGTTGGGGCAGTTGGCGGGGATCAGTATTGAAGAGGCCGAGAAGCAGCTCATCAGGAACACGCTCAAGATGGTCGGGGGCAACCGCGAACAGGCCGCCAACATCCTGGGTATCGGCGAGCGGACGCTCTACCGAAAGATCAAGGAGTACGGGCTCAAGGAGTGATGCGATCGCGGCCGGCGGAACTTGGATCGCAGACCGCCCATCCGACAGACCGAGCACCTCGATGGTGAAGACAAGCGTGCCCCCTTCCGATCAAACTTCCGAAGTGCAGATCCGCCCGTTCGAGCCCCCCGATCAGGATGCGGTGCGGGAGTTGATCCTGGGGGGGTTAGCCGAACATTTCGGATGGGGCGACGAGGAGCTGAACCCCGACGTCCGGGACATCGCGCAGAGTTACCTTGAGCGCGGAGATACGTTCCTCGTCGCCGCCATCGACGGTGCGCCGGTGGGAACGGGGGGATTGGTCGCCGAGCAGGACGGGGTCGGGCGGATAGTCCGGATGTCGGTTCGCGGTGAGAACCGCAGGTGCGGCATCGGGAGGCTGATCGCACAGCGGCTGATCGAGGCAGCGCGCCGCCGGG
>SDBT01020219.1_pt1 | contig 10416 bp, 21 predicted proteins | sample 2277101 | NCBI WGS metagenome assembly SDBT01 (sample SAMN10404973, study PRJNA504765) | marine sediment metagenome | isolation source: marine sediment core GS10_PC15, 103 cmbsf | place: Arctic Ocean: Southern Knipovich Ridge | collected 2010
GTTTAATCCCGCTGCTCGGTCGGGTCCTCGTGGTTCACGCAATCATACTGGGAGTCGTACATCAGATATCTATTCTCCCATACCCTGTACCTTACCAAATGATTTAATAGTCTCGCCAGCCACGATCATTATCTGCACGTATTGACAATAGATTTCGTTTCCGGGTGGGCCGATATGAATCTCAACGTTGCTGTTCCCGGCAATCGCATCATGCAGTGTCAGTTGTCTCGTTCCATCTTCCTTTGCTTCATGCATCGTTACGAATGCGCAGTCGTGAAGGAAGGTTGGACCATTTAAGTGAATACTTTTTACCGTTTGCATTTTCTTTCTCCTGTCTACTTTCTATCTGTTAAAAAATCATGCTTATGCAACTTTGGCCTCGGCGGTTGCGAATTCACGCGTTGCAGCACCCACCGTCTTGGCCACTTCCGCCTCCTCCTCAAGTCTGGCCTGCTCGGCATTGGCAGCGACAATCTCTTGCACCTCACCTCTGGAGCGAAGATGCCTGGCCTGCACACCGATGCCCTCAAGAGCCGCACGAAGCTGCTCGGACGAGTCTAGCAGGGCGCCGGCACTCGGGTCGAACTGAATGGCACGCTCAATGAGGTCAGTGGACTCGAGGAAGGTACTGGCTTCCTTGCGTTCAATGGCATCGTGCAGCGGCGATTCAAACCTGAAATGAATATCGCGGCCGTGCAGTTCAGGCGGCATATCCTGTACCGAGCCAAAACCTCCGGCTCTGAGCATGCCGTCAAAGGTGTCCTCGCAAAGCTGGCCGTTGTATTCGTGCTCCATGGGTTCGAACAGCGGCAGGGCGGCGCGCACATATTCCTCCACGCGCTGACCAGTCTCGAATGCCGTCATCTCGCCAGTGGACTCTGGAAGCGTTAATTTGTTGATGTAAAAGGCCTCAGCCAGCATCGCCATCTGGTGATCGCGTTCCTCGAAGCCATGCGGCAAACCACGCCGATCCTGAGTCAAAGGCCTGAGAACCTCGCCCAGTTTCTCGTTGTAGGCCGCATCGGCATGGGTGATGCCACCAGAAAACAGTTGTATATCGCCGCGGATGGCATCTATCGTCGCGATCATCGGCGGCCGTACCGACATCTCACCAGCCTCCAGCAAGGTCAGAGACATTGCTTGGAGGAGGCGAGCGTCAGGCAATCCGGCGACGGTAGCGGGGGAATAAGCGTACTGGGAACCTGATACGGTCTGCCAACGTGGCAAAGTGAATCCACGGCTCGTGCCGGGATACTCGGCCATGATGTGAGCATTGAGGGTATCGAGGTACACCAGCATCCAGGGAAAGCCTGCACCCTGACCATTCTGCCCCTGATAAATGTCAGTTGAAACAACGAGTCGCAGGCAGTCGATCTTCACCAGGTTCTCGCTCAGCTTCTTTTTTTCGACGTTGTGGTGAACGTCCATGTTCATTTCTTTAAGCTGCTTGATGGTCGGCTTCCACTTCACATAAATCTCGCCCACCGTGAGGTCGGCCATCTCGCTCCAGGCCACATCGCGCAGATGCCAGTCGCGATACAAGAGATGCGGAGCCGGCGCATTCCAGACGATTTCTCGGGAAATACAGCACTGACCAAAGGCCGAGAAATCCGCATCGCCTTCGGTGGTGGCGCGAATGAACTGCGCCCTGCGATCGTACATGGCGGCGCGCATGCGTCTGGTGGCCCATTGCAGCCACTCCTTGCCGGCTTTGGATACGGCGTCCATCTCATCGACGGCCATTTCGAACCAGTCTTTTGCTCTTGGACGAAGCATGGCGGCGAAGGTTGAGGAGAGTTCGCGTTGTACGATGATCGGGTAGGACGAGTAAAGATGCTCGGCAAACTCCTCACCGATGTAGCGCGTGAGCGTGAAATCAGCCCGTTGCGGATAGAAGTTCTCGGCAATTTCCTGCCACAGGGTTGTGGCGGCCTTGCGCTCTGCAAATAACAGCAAACCGCGTTCGATCAGGTCCTTGGGCTTCATTCTGAGTTCCTGAAGTTACTCATCCGAGGGTGTCTTCGGTGAGCACCGTTGAGACTCTCGAGCCACGCCGTTTGGCGGCCTTGCGGCGCTCGTTCCGGGCAATCTCCTCCTCGTCAGGCATTTGCGCGCCAGCGAATAGTTTGTCCTTCACGGCTTGCGCCTTGGCCGCATTTTTCGCCTTGCGCTCTTTTGTGGTTTGATAGCCACGACCGCGACCAAAGTTATGCAACCGCTTAACGGTATTTTTGAGTCCGGACATCAGTGCCTCCTTGCGCTTCTGCGTGGGCCTAAATTGACTTTCGGAACCCGTCGCTTGCCGATCATACCCCCGCGCTGATCTGCGCGCCATTCCAGCAGGTCAGTGATCGCGCGCGCGCCTGAGGACCAGGCCATCACCACGGCATCGCCGCGATCAGGCGAGCGACCGAGTAATGCCACCAGCTCGTCCTTGGGCGTGATCTTGATGCCGTTGGGCATCAGCTTCCATTTCACCGCCGTCAGGTCACTTCGTAACATCGGATCGTCAGGCAGGGCAATCGGCGAGCCGCCATCTTGGTTGGGGTCCAGGGCTTCCATGAATTTCCAGTAAACCTCGGCGCGTTTGTTGAAAAATTTGAGATGCTTCGACTGGGTGCGCCCCGTGCTCGAGTCCATGCCAACGTGCCTGGCGCATTCAATTCCGTTTTCCTGCAGGTGCGCAAAGGCCTCGGCGCCATTCATCTCGCCACAGTCAATCACGGGCAGCGCCCCGTCACGGCGCGTTTTGATGACCAAAGCGGCAACGTCTGTGCCGTGTGGGGTCTGAATACCCGGGACTGCAGTCAGTTTCGGGTAATAACCGTCATATCTGGTGGCGAGTACGGTTTCGTCTCGCTTACGGGCCGCATCGACGCCAATGGAGCACATCGGGATACCGCGGGGAATCTCGGCCGTCCAGCGGTTATGTGAGGCCCATACCCAGTCTGAAGGAATCAACTGATCGCTGGCATCGACGCGAGCCGCCATGAAATTTCCGTCGCGAACGGCAGAACGCAAAGGCTCCTGCATGGCATCAAGCTTGGCTGCGTACTTGCCGTCGGCGGCCAGAAACGGGTTGTCCGAGAGATGCGCTGGGATAAAAGTTCTGGATTCCGGCTTCAGGTAGCGTATCGAGCCATCGGGATTCGTGCGCCCTGATTCAATCTTCACCTCGGGACCGTCGATCCAGTAATCAAAAGAATTGCCTGCATCGTCGACCAGGGTCACCACCCACCGGAGCTCGCCATGCTCGGCCGGATGCGCATAGTTGGTATCAAGCCAGGGCGCGAACATGGTGATAATCCAGTCACCAGTGGAGTCGGTCGGCGGATTTGAGCCTAAAACCGTCCGGCATCGCTGCCCGGAATCGCTCGCATCCCTGACCCAGCCCATCAGGAAGCGAACCGCGGCCTCTCTAAGCTGCACCGCCTCGTCAATGTAAAGAAAATCTCTGGGCCGCCCTTGCCAATGGTCCTCGTCGCCCGGTTTATCGACACCGGCGAAATCAATGACCTTACCGTTGGTTGTTTTCAGGCGTGGCGGGCTGGAGCCGTTGTAACCCTTGTCGGTACCGTTTATCTCCTTGGCCCGATCTGTCAACCCCGTAAGGTCTGTGTACTGACGGCGAATCAGCAGTGATTTGCGGTGATGCTCAAACGCCAGACCAATACCTAAATCGGTATTGTGCGTGACGGCAAACGCCTCACCAGCAACGTACAGGCTGGATGGATGGTCAACCGCGATGCAAACAGTCTCCTGATTGCGTAGATAGTCAATGCTGGCTATGCGCCGCGTTATTGTCTGTGGTTTTTGACATCGCTTGCGCTTGCGTTCAAGAGAAAATGCCTGCTTCGGGTTCGGCAGTCGAATGTAAACTGTATAGGCTCGGCGGTATGGCTCACCATTGATGGTCGGTATCTTGCTGGTCGTTCGCGCATAGCCACCGAGCGATCGGATTAAAAACTGCACATCCGTTGCCAGTTGTTCGGAGGTAGAACAAAACGAAATAGCACATTTATTGTCCTTCCCAACCGTGCCATCTGTATCCATGAGCCCCTGCAAAAGCGACCATCTATCAGCAACCGGCGCCCACAAATAGGGTTTCGGCACCGATTTTTTATGCGCCAGCTTGTTGTTTATTCCGAGCCGAGACAGTTCCTTTTTCAGTGTTACCAGCGTCTTACCGATGATTCGATAATTGATTTCATCATCTTGAGATAGGTCATTCGGCCATATATTGCAGCCCTCAATAATTTCAGAATCGGCCGTTGTTATCTTCACGGTCCTGCCGCGAACGCTGCCGTCACCGAGCAAAACACCTAGCAAATACGGGTCAATGACACGCATGTTGTACTTGTGGCTTCGCGTGAACTTCAAAGGCTTAGGCATTGGAATCAGTGGCCGCAAACCTTTATCTAACAGCGCCATCAACTGCTCAGTCGTACCAATCTTTTGTCGCAGGCCCGATTTTTGCCACTTGCCCTTGCTGGCGATTCCGTACAACCAGCGGTGCGGTCCATCGGTTATCAGTTCCGAATCATCTGTGAATTTGACCCGATAGACAGATTGTTTGGACTGCGGATACACACCAATTACCCGAGTCGGCCCACCATCCACCGAGCAAATAGAATCGCCCACCTTGAGATCGCCAATTTTCCGCAATCCAAACGGCGTCACAATCGGTGTATCTGGCGTTAATCCCTTGCCACCACCGCCCTCACCGCCGTAGAGCAAAACGTCGGCCATGCAATTCACCGCATCAAGTTGCGGGCCCGGGGTTGGCAGCCACAAGCGGCCAGCAGAGCGCGCGTCGATCTCGGCGTTGAGCTTCGCCTTGTCGTCATCGGACAAGTTCTGGTACTTCACCAGCAGGTCCTCAATCAGTGCAGCCTCACCGCTCATTCCGCCTCCAGCAACGCATTCCACTGTTTTTCAGTGAACCAGGTGCGCGCATCGCAATTCTCGCATTTAGCCGTCAGCAGCGCGACCTTGGACATCTGCCGATTCATGCGAAAATCCAGCCTGCCATCCTCGGTTAGATTCGGCACCCAAACGTGCCCCTCACAGTCTTTCATCCAACGACCTCCAGATCAGCAACCCCTCGAGAACCCCAGGCCACCTTGCTCCAGTCCAGCGCGCTAAAAGTCGTCGTCAGGTGTTTCACCGCAGGCCCGGAAATTCGCGCTGTTCCGTGTTCCCTCTCGATCATGCCAACCGGAAAATACTCAATAATCAACTCCCCGCCATCGCCAACCCGGTACTCCAGATCCATGCCCTCAAGTTCGTTGCATTCGTGCGTCTGATCAATCGAGTCCGTCACAATTAAAAATCGCTGTGTACTCATGCCGAAATCACCTTTTTCGCATTGGCGCAAGAAATCAGTCTACCGTACATCGGCGCCGAGAGTCGTTTGGCCATTTGCTTCAATCTGACCCGGCGTTGCTTCCTACCTGGCCCAGATCGCAAGAATTCGCGCCATTCGGCCTGATGAGCTGGTATTTCTTGCGAAAGGCGGAATTTCTTGTCTTTCAGGAACTTTTCCCACCAGCCATCGGGATCCTGCCCCTGTTGGCCAAAATGCACCTTTTCGTGCTCGATCAGCGCCGAATCCAGCCTGTAGGACCCCGGAGAGTAGATTTTGCCCCCGTAGGCAAAGATATTGTTCCTGGTGACCGGCAATACCGCCCGAATCGCGCGGATGTTGGGCGGCCAGCCATTCACGATCTCGGTCATGCGACCAAATCCTTTTCCAGCCCGTACACCGTCAGGCACCACCAACACTGATAAAAATCGCCGTCCTCACAGGAATACTTGAGTTCCAGCGTCTTTTTATGACATCTAGGGCAGGATCCCAAAGCAACCACTTGTAACTCCAGCGGCGTAGCCGTATCCACGACAATACCGAAAACCTTGCTGTGAAACGCACTCATACCGCTAAATCCGTGTGCCGCACATACAGCTTGCGCAGCTCTGGGTAGCTCGCCCGATCACACCAGAAGCCCTCTTTTCTCACCGTCTGCCGCCCATCGGGGCCTGATAACACGGCCTCGGTATAATAGGCCGTCACCTTGCTGGTACTGATTTTGGAACGGACAATATGCTCAACCGAGCAGACCTTGATGTCAGTCACCTCAGTCACCCCGAATCGCAGAAGCCCACAAACCAGCCGCATAAAAATGCGTAGCGAGTACCATCGGAAACGGACCCTCTCCCCTTGACTCCTGCCAAAGGTGCAAATTCCCAGACTGACCCACCGACATTCTCCAGCCAACCGCCTCACCATCTATGAAATTAGCAGGCTCAGAGCCGTCCAAAAACGTCACTACAATCGTGCCTGTCATCCGCACACCATGGGCCCAACACAGCCCCCAGAATCAAAACTCATCACCACCAGGAATAGCGCAAAAGCGCCTACCAGCACCCACTCCTCAAAGCTAATCCGCTTCACGACATCACCGAGTGCACACGATTTTTCTTGCGATCCGCCCTGACATACTCCCTACCCACCTTTTTCGGGATTCCAAGCGTCGACTTGCCGGCCGCAGCGGCGCGCATCGCTCGGGCTTGCTTTTTCGTTTTCGACGGCATCATCCTCTCTCATAGGGGTTATTGATTGTCATCGTCAGCGGTCAGCATTTTTAATGCGGCACGAGCGTTGTTACCTATTTTATATTGCCACGGCCAGCATTTGCTTCGACTAGAACCAGCCAGCTCATACATGGCATCCTTAAAATCGCTGAATCGGTTGGTATCTGCCTTGGCCCATTCCAACACCGCACAGTCGTCGTTGGCATCAGTAAGCGGGCTAAAAGGCTGCATGAGATTATTGTGCAGCTTTCTAAGCGGATAGGTGTCTGCCCCACGACTGTAAATTTCCAACCCCATTGCCTTGGCTAATTGCAGCGTGTCTTGTTCATCCCTCATTTATGCTGCCTCCACCAGACTTTCCATAGTCGTAAGGATTTGGTATCCACTTACAAGCTAACTTGCTATACCACGGCATTGGCTCATTGCCACATGCTTGCTCGATTGACACCCAGCAGAATCGTTTATAGGGCCATTTGTGAAATTTTTGGGTCACTGTCAATCTCCGTCTGTATAGGGGTTACTGTGTTCGTGGGTCAATCATCGAGTCGGCAAACCAGTTCAACTCCGATAGGCACACTCGCCTCTGGGTCATCACCAGCCTCAAAACATTCCTTGGTAAATTCGTCGTCCAGGCGCTTCGCCTTTTTTAGTGCGCCAGTCAGAGACTCTGATGTGATGGTGTAAGCGTTATTGACAATTGCCGATACGCCACCCGTTGCAAATTCAACTTTCCAAACAAACATTTCTTTCTCCTGTAGCTCAGTCATCGGGGTTAAGGTCCTGCTTGGCGTTTTTACTCGGCATGCCGCATATCAGCCCGAATCAACGCTGCGCTCAACAACTCGCCCCTGAAAACCATGTGCTCATGTAAGCCCTGCATGCGCCTGACCATGGTCTGCTTCTTGGTCATCAGCTTCACGCGACCCAGGACCTCCTCGACCAGATTTTGAATAAACGGCTGCCGATTGCGCCATTGGATCGCCTCATTAGAAAACGAGATAGAGCGCGTCACAGCACGGCCCTCCCAAGCCACGGTGATGTAAAGGCGACCGTTCTCAAACGCCACCAGCGCGACATCGCGAGTCATTGGCAAATCTAGCAAATACGCCATCTCCGCGCAGACTTCCGAGTGCAACTGCACCTCCATCGCCGTTTTCATGCCAATATGTCCTCAGCAACCGGACGCATCTCCTCAAAACGCACCGGATCAGTCCACGCCAAATGAATCATCCAACCCTCCTGACGACGATAATTCTGCTCAGAACGGCTCATCAGCACCGCCCGCAAACCTCGTAGCTCATCAGGACAACGCCATGCTGGAAATTGCTCAAGCTTCGTCAATTCCCCAATAACATCCTCGTCAATCATACGCTCCGCCACCGCATCAGACTCACGCAAATTCTCCACAATCTGCTCGCCCATCGCCTCCATATCGTGCATCGGCCAAATGCCACTCATCGAACCACCGGGCAATTCCTTGCCCTCCTCCACGGCAGGCTTCGGCCTCAAGCGGCGCTGCTCGGTGATGCGCTCAACGTCTGCACGTGAATAGCCAAGCGATTCAAGCCAGGACCAGGTACCAGCAGGTAAAATGTCATTGTTCATAGCAACCTCCAAAACCGCTTTGAAGATGATGGCCGGTCGCTACTCCAGCTCTCCCGATTACAGCCAGTACCTCACGGGCGGGGGCTCCGGGCAACCACAAGGGCGAGACTCGCACCATTTCCCGGCTTTAGGCCCACTGGTTTCCCCGTGTTTCTGCGATTTTCAACACCGCACCATCTTCAAAACAGTCATTGCGAATAAATAGCCTCCCGCAGCAGCCCATTCAAAACATCAATCTCAAATATATCCTGCCAAATATGCCGCTTGCTTAAATCGCTCCACGGCACCCTCATCGTAGTCAATGTCTGACCGCAACCGAATGACAGCACCGCATCACCACGATCAGAAAAAACAGCAATCTGCTGCCGCGTACAATCCAGACCAAGCCTGCGCCGCAAACGCCAGAATAATTCCTCGCGTAACTGAACCTGTGCAGCCGTCATCACTTCCCCTCGGCCCGCTGCAGCTCGCCCCATAAATCACTCACCAGGTAGCTCGTTCCCATGTGCATCCCTGCAGGCTGACCAGGCAACTGCAACAGATTGTACTTGTTGACGCGCTCACGAAGATCCGCAAGCCGCTCCTCAGCGTCCATATCACAAAACTTTTTCTTAGCCATCTGCTTTCTCCTCAACCTCACGGACTTTGATACAGCCTGTTTGCTCACATTCGCCATTCGGTGCATGGGTGTGTAGATCCATTGGTCGGACATACATATCCCTTGGCTCAGGCTTGATTCGATATTCAAAGCCACACCAGTTAAAACACAACGGCCGAATTCCAGAGTCGTCCTGCCAGGATTCCGTACCCCGTTCGCGAATCTGAATCAGCTTGTCACCATAAGCCAGCATGACCTCAGCTTGATACTTCAGAATCTCAACCATCGCCCTTCTCCTCCGGGAGCTCGCTAACAGTCACCGTGCCACCAAATTCCAAAGCACTCATTACAGCATCAAGCAGGCCGCCAATCGTGCTCACAACCGTGTTCGATGCCATACCGTCGCCTTCGTGGTGTACTCGGTATCTTTTCATGTTCCCTCTCCACCATCTTCATGGATGCCAAAGCCAAAATCTGACTTCGGCGGATGATCACCCTTATCATGCAACGAATGATCTAGCTTTATCGCCCTGCCCATGCCGAGCAGAAGCAATGCCACAGCTCGAGTCAAAGCATAGGCATGACCCCCCTCCTCAGCAAAAAATATGCTCTCCGAGGCCTGACCACTGTCAACAAAAGAGCCCTCAATTTTTATCGTTATCTGTCCCATCACTTCCTCCGTTTATGCCATTTCTGCCGAAGTTTCCGCGACTGATCCTCGCAAAAATCAGCAATTTTGCGCAGACAATCCTGCTCGTAAATAGTGAAAATCTCGGGATGAAACGCATACTTGCGCCAGCGTCCAGACCAGCTAATCTCACCGAGCGAATCGTCCTCATTCGACAACACTTTCCAAACCTGCGTCTTGCCGCTTGCGGATTTCCGAGGCCGGCTGAATCTGATCCACTTAGCCATCACCCTTCCCCTCGGCCCTGCGCCTGCGCATCAAATCCCGCTGGTACTTCTTACGACTCTCCAGCTTCTCTACCCGAGCCTCCAGACTCTCCAACCGCCGCCAAAGATCATTGAAACTCGGAATATCAGGCTCGCTCGATTTTTTTTCCGAGCGCAGACTCTTTGCCGACTTTCGGGCTCTCGGTTCGCTCGGAGTGATCGCTTGCGCACACGATCCGTAGTGGCGCTTCTCACAAAGTTTACACAGCGGGGCATCCATCACGTTAGGCTAACAGAATTGCGTTAGGCTAACAAGTAAACTTACTTTTCCAGAATTTTTACAAAATGGCGGAGAGCGCCCCAAGCCCCTACCGCGTTTCCGCTCTCGGCCTCCCCCCTCGTTGTATAAGGAACCCTATTTCTCGTCATGGTGTTTTGGCGTGTATCTTAGATACATCGGGCCACTAGGATTGGCTTAGGTCTGCGGTTTTTGGCTGGCCAGCTCACCATCTATCGTCACGCCTGCTGCCTGGTCTTCAAGCATGAACAAGGCGAAGCGCCGCATCCGCTCGCGGTCGCTGATCTCCACGGTATGCGTGACCTCGCCGCTATGATCATGAGTCACACGCTCACCGTAGACATGCGGTGCAATCACCGACATGAGCCACTTGCGGGTGTCAACTCTGAGCCGGGATCGCTGGATATGCTCCTGGTCGACAGCCTCATAT
>SDBT01020220.1_pt1 | contig 10416 bp, 11 predicted proteins | sample 2277101 | NCBI WGS metagenome assembly SDBT01 (sample SAMN10404973, study PRJNA504765) | marine sediment metagenome | isolation source: marine sediment core GS10_PC15, 103 cmbsf | place: Arctic Ocean: Southern Knipovich Ridge | collected 2010
AGTATTATTTTGTTTCGTATTTTTCCATGAATGAAAAGTTATAATTGTCACAAATAAAGTATTAGATTGTGTCTATAATTAATACTATTATATTAGTAATTTGGTATGGATTATTAAAAAATAACTAACTTGCTATGAATTAGTTAATTAAGTATCATCAATCATCGACAATTTTATATAAAGCTGATAATCTTCTTTTTTTCCTGTTAAAAAATAACCATCCATTCGCGGATACTTTTTCCCCGGTTATCATAGATCAGCATCAAAAAAAAAGATTGAAATAAATCATTATACCAATTAACAACCAACTTCTTTATAATGGTCCAATTTTGAAATGTGTTGATGACTGTTTCAGAATTATTAAAAATAAAAAAGCCCACGGAATCTTATCGATTCAATAGGTTTAAAATGTAAAAAGATTTAAAGTACAAAATATAAAAAGCACAATTTCATAAAATTTGCAGCAAAAAAACCACCGGCAAGAGGTGGTTAAATAATTTAAAATATATAACAAATTATATGAGTGGTACCCATTGAAAATCAAATAACAATCCGGCATCATAACAATAACCCGCAGTTGGCTGAAGGGTTGAAGTGATTTTGCGGGTTGATGGAAATCCAATCTGCTTTTCACGAATGGATTTATACTCAACAATAAAACACAATACCTGAAGTGCATTGGAAACTGATAATGGGAAGAAGGTTCTACTATCGGGAAAAAAATATGACGGACCGATACATTTACTCATTTACGGACGTGATGATGTCTGAAATGGGCTGCAAATAATTATCAGGAAAACTTAAACAGCAATATTCTGAAATTAAATACTGTATATTTGTAGTATATTCAACCTAAGAATACAACACCTCTTTTATGGTTCCGGCAAAATCATTTAAACGGTACGGCTTTTTTAAAACCATCCTGGTTTTTCATATTAATAAAGAATCCATTCTATATTTTGGGTTTCCATTTGAAAATGTTAAATAAAATGTTATTATTAAAGTTAAGAAAACCATCATGACAGTAAAAGAACAAGTTCATAAAATTATAGATTCCCTTCCCGAAAGTTTAGATTTAGAAGATGTTATTCACGCGTTATATGTAAACTCTAAATTCGCACATGGTGAGAATGAAATCGAACAGGGTAAAGGAATTCAGCATTCTGATGCAATAAAAATGATGAACTCATGGCAAAGATAATATGGTCTCCATCTGCGCTTGAGGATATAAAACTTATCCACGAATATTTAGCGAGAGATTCTATAAATCAGGCAAATCTGTTTATTGATAAAATTATAGCTTCAACTGATAAGCTATCTCAGTTTCCTCTTTCAGGTAGAATGATTCCAGAAATTTCTCAAGAATATGCAAGAGAAATAATATTTGGTTCTTAACGGATTATGTATAGAATAAAAAATAAAAATGAAATATGGATTACCGGCGCCATTCATGGGGCAAGAGATTGGAATCCAAATAAAAAGTAGCTCGTTCCATTGTTGCCAAATTTGTTACTACTTTAAAACGCCTGGTCCATGTCTTCTGGGCTATATCGATTGGACTTAAAATGATTGTTGTCGGTTATGGGGAAACTTATGAAGAAGTCCCTATAGATGTAAAATCTGTATTAAGTTTTCGTATTGGTAAAAATGCAAAATACTTTTATCTTTTCTTGAAAGCAATGTAAGTTCAAGTTTTTTATTAATTGATATACAACAACTTATTGGGCGGTACTGGATTCGAACCAGTGACCCCCTGCACGTCAAGCATATTCCTTGCTTACTTATCACTACTTCCCACTACCTAATTCTTTGTCTGATAATGAAATGTCATTTTTCAATTACCGAACACTACCCCACATTACTCAGAATAGAATTCACAAATAGTTCACACTTGAATAATTGTACAGCATTTTTCATGCGAATCTCCAATTATTGTGTATTGCTCATCTCCCCATATATCTTAAGGACAAGACAAATACATTTTAATCTCTTCATTCATTACTACTTTTAACTCATAAAATATGTTCTATATAAAAGATTTTGCTTCACTCGCTATAATCAGTTCCATTAAAAGCTCTAACCCGATAATAATATTGATTGGAATACGTTTGATTTATTACTATTGAAGTATCTGTAGGGGTCCATGTTTGGTTTACATAAGTGAATATCTCACTTGTTGTTTCCTGTAATTCATAACTATCAGCTCCATCTACAGAATCCCAACTTATTGTATATGAAAGAGAAGTCGGAAAATGGTCAGTCATAGTAAACTCTGGTCTGTCCATCGAATTCGGAACAGAAAATTCCCTATCAGTCCCTGTTGTAAACTCCCAGGACCATTCTTGTGGAATATTTTCACCACCTAATAAAAGATCTGTAGTGAAAACAACAGTATATTCTGTGCTTGAAGCAAGGTCATCCAGTTCAATGGTTAGTGCAGTATCAGCTTCATCAACAAACCATCGAAGATGCATAGTGTAAGGAACGGATGGGCTAATATACACACAAAGAGGGGTCACTAAAATTGCCGGGAAGGGGGTCACTAAAAGTGACGGGGGGGGGGGGGCATAAACTATGCCGATTTTCAGACCCCTTTTTACTCGCAAGTATAAGTAAAAATCCTTGTCACATTTTATTAAATCAAATACAATAAACTTAGTAAATACTATGAATATTAAGGGGAGTATGTTTTGAATAGCAAAATGACTTTAATATATTGGAGGGGAGATAAATATTGGCTTGGTAAAATTCTTGAACACCCGGAAATCATGACACAAGGGGAGACCCTTAAAGAATTAGAAGAAAATATTAAAGAAGCATATCTTTTAATGGCTATGGACGAAGTTCCCGAAAAATACGAGACCAAAGAAATTGTGCTATGAAACGTAAAAGCTTTGTCCAGCAGTTAAAAAAGGAAGGGTGTATTTTATTAAGATCTGGAGCAAACCACGATATTTATTTCAATCCCAGAACAAATAAAAAACAGCCTATTCCAAGACACACTGAAATTGAAAATAGTCTCGTAAAACATATAAGAAAATATTTGGGTCTAAAATAACTCACTTATTAACAATTTCCGAAAAATCATCTTTTGGATGACGTAGTAATAAATATTCATTCTTGATATAAGCATTTTTTACCAACCCGCATACAATAGAAATAATTCCTACCCTGCTATCCCTACTGACAGATATTAACAACCCTTTTTAGCCTCACACTATTAAAACCCAGCTCGCAGCTATAGCGTTAGGCTATTTCTCTCGACCGAATTATCAAAATTGAACCCACCCTAGTTTTGTCTTATCCTTTTCGATTAATAATAGTGGATATATTCTTGTGTTCTTTTACAGGTTTCTTTTTTTAATAAGTCACTTAAGTAGTTTGGAGATAAGTTCATCTGTTCGGCACAATACCTAACCGTCGGAATGCCTGATGCTTTCGACTTTTCAGACTCAAAGTATCTGGTTCTGAATTGCTCAAATTGTAAGGTTCGTAAGAACAGTGTTGGATTCTTAGGCAAGATATAATTATTGATAGGAAATTTTATAATTCTAGATTCACCAACATACTCAAAACAACCCGCAAAAAGCTCCCGATTTCCCCATGAAATATTCACGAATGATTTTCCCACCAAAAAACGACAGCCTTCTTGGAAATATACTACCCTTGATAAAACATTCGATCAAGAATAAATAAAATGTGAAATTTCCTGGGTTTTCTGAAAATAAGGATGGGCGTACCTCACCTTCTTGAGAGAACGCAAAATTGATATCTGTAATAGAAACTGAATCAGGAGGCTTTTGTTGTTATCTTATCGAATCATGGTTTCTTTTCAGACATTCCAGTATTTTTTGTACTTCGTGAGGATTGGTGATAACCGCAATCACTTTCATCTCATGGCCACATTTTTCACAGATAAGAGGGTCGACCTCATACACCTTTTGAATGAGCCGCGCCCAGCTCCGCCTTGAGGCCTTGGCAGATACAGTCTCCATCTCATGTTCGGGGTTTTGGGAAGTTTTCCTTTCGGATGTGACTTTATACCCAAACTTTGCAAGGCTACCATCTTTAACGGACTTCCCCTTTGTCCTGCTGGAATACAGACCGTAGTAGCGTATTAGCTGTTTGTGTTTCGGGGGAATGTGCTGAGTAAGCTCTGCGATAAAATCGATTGCCGTAAAGAGCTGGATATTCTCGCCGAAGTAATCATTATATTTTGTCTTGTACAATACTTGTGCTTTTTCAGGTATATAAAAATCGTAAATTCTGATGTTACAATAGAAGATGCGGTAAATCTGTGGGGCAGGGAAATACATGAGATAGAGGATATACTGAAGGAAACTGTTGGCGGAAATACAAGGGTCCTTTCCATAAGGAAGACGGGCGAGAACCTTGTAAGGTATGCCTGTATAGGGAACGATTATTACCGCTATTTCGGCAGAATGGGCTCTGGTTCGGTAATGGGATCAAAGCTCTTAAAGGCAATCGCGGTTGTTGGAACTGGGGATGTATCTGTCTACGACCCGGAAGGACTCAAATCATACATACGAAAACTCAACAAGAGGATCAAGGAAAACCCAAGCACTGGAATTGTCTACCCGCGCGCAGGAACCCCCAATTTTGTGTCGGCGGGTAATGAGCTTGGAGTGTTTCCGAGTCACTACTGGCACAAGGGACAGGCCGTGCGGAAGGAGAAACTCACTTTTGAATAAATGAGCAAAAATACGCTTGTTAAGCAGACCCGATGCTACGGGTGTGCCCACATCAATAGAGCCAAGGACGGCCCATACAAAGGCACAGAGATCGACGGACCAGAATATGAAACAATCTGTACATTCGGGGGATTGTGTGACGTAGGAGATATACGCGAGGTCATAAAGATGAACGATCTTTGTGACCGTCTTGGTGTCGACACAATCAGCACGGGGAATATTCTCGGATTACTAATGGACGCCACCGAGAAAGGCAGGATTCCTGAAAAGTTTCAAATTACTTTCGGTGATACAGAGAGGATGATAACATTCATTGAGAAGATCGCCCAATGGGACGACGAGTGGTGGATCCTTGGCGAAGGGACAAAAAAGATCGCAGAGCAGTTCGAACTTCAGGATCTTGCCATTCATGTAAAAGGCCTCCGAACCTGCCGGCTTTGACCCGAGGGGGCTTCAAAGCATGGCATTGACCTATGGAGTAGGAAACAGGGGGGGGGAAGCCACCTTACTTCCAATGCCTATGCCAGGGATAAAGCGGGAAAGGCCAGGGACCATGAGATCTCCGGAGAGGACAAAACAGTTGACAGGTTCTCGCTTAATAAAAAGGCTGAACTCGTCTTCAATATGATAAACTTCAACGCAATTGCCGATTGCCTGGTCATGTGCAGGTTCCTCAACCGGGACCTTCTTACATGGGATGATTATTCTGAGATATTGTCCCTGTTAACCGGTGCTGAAAAGACTGAAAAAGAGCTGAAGGAAATTGCCAATAATATAGTAACCCTTGGCAGGCTTTATAATATCAAAAGCGGGCTTTCAATGAAAGACGATATTATATCGGACAGGTTCTTCACAGAGCCGATAGGAATTAAAGGTTCAGATGGCAGCTATGTATCAAAAGAAGATTATATACAAGCATTAGAAGAGTACTACAGGCTGAGGAACTGGGATAAAAAGGGAGCCCCAAAGTTCTCTCCCGAGACTGATTTTTAAATTGGCCCAAAAACAGTGTGTATACCTCACCGAGTCATCCTGCTTTCGTTTAAATTTTCTCCATCCGCATTGTACACCAATAGCCTTGATTAAAGTTTAATAACCGTTTTGTGTCATATATTTATGACAAAATCATTTTTTTGTAACATTTTCCCAATCTTTCACTTGAATTACCTGGATTTATTTTTAATATATTTATGATAATTCACCTGTTTACTCATTTAATACCAATACATTAAAATCACCGCGGCTTTTTTGAAGCCCAATGCCGGGAAGAACAGAATCACAGTAATATGGCACACAAATTGCAATTAAAATACTGTGATATCCTTAGCGTCAATTAAAGTATTTAGAAGAGTAAAATAGGGTTTTTCTTAACTTGAAAATACCTTGTAGATCATCATGCAGAAAATGATACCATTTAAAAACCAGCGAATCCCTTATATTTCTATTTTCACTATCATAATCCAATTTTCCCGGAGGTAAATACAATTGGCTGAACGTACACAATCGAAAGCAGCGGGCGATGCACTCGACCAGCTGATAAGTTTCGCCATCGGAGACGAAGACTACGGCGTCGATATCCAGACTGTCGAGCAGGCTGTCGTCGAACGCCCTGAACAAGAGCGCGGTGAACCAGCTTTCGGCGGTACGGGGTATAAAAAAAGCGAACATAGAAACATACTTTGGTGAGCGCCAGGGTGACATGGGAGTCTTGAACGAAACCGTGAACACCTTGAGGGATGAGTCCTTTGCGAAAATGGAGGCGATCCAGAAGATAAAAAAGTCTCAGCTGAACGACTATATCGCAAACCTGAAATCCCAGCTGAGGATCGTGAAGGATGACCCTTATGTTAAAACCGCTCTTACCGAGTTTGACAGGGCCTTTGAAGCAGGGGGCGACAGTGTCAACTCCGCTGCGTGGAGAAACCTGGAAAAAAAGTACGATGAACGTATGGAAGACATCATGGTCGATTTCGGGTGGTACGATTTTTTCCTTATTCATGTTGATGGAGATATCGTGTACACCGTCGCGATGGAGTCGGACCTCGGCATGATCATACCCGACAGCTCGCTTGCGGACTCGCCCCTTGGCGACGCATTTTTCAAGGCCCAGAAGATAACCGGCGAGGAGGTCGCTGTAGGCGACTTCGCGCCCTACGAACCTTCCGGGGGTGTACCCGGGGCGTTCATGATGGCGCCTATGAGAAACAACAGCGGGAAACTTCTCGGTTACGCGGCGCTCCAGATACCGCTTGACAAGATCAACCACATTATGCTCCTTCGTGAGGGCATGGGCGAGACAGGCGAGTCCTACCTTGTGGGCCAGGACCTGCTGATGAGATCCGACTCTTATCTCGACCCGGTGAACCACACCGTTGACGCGTCGTTCGCAAACCCGGAGTTGGGCAAAGCAGACACCGAAGCCGTGCGCTTAGCCCTTTCAGGCATCGAAGGCAAGGATGTCATGATCGATTACAACGGGAACCCGGTTTTATCCTGCTGGGACATTATCGATGTTGGAAGCGGCGTGCAGTGGGCAATGCTCACCGAGATAGATGTAGCGGAGGCGTTCAGCCCCAAGGACGAGGAAGGCACATACTTCTTTGAAAAATATGTCAATGCGTACGGCTACTACGACCTTTTTCTCATAAACCCGGACGGGTACGTGTTCTACTCCGCAGCGCAGGAATCCGACTACCAGACGAACATGGTTAACGGGAAGTACTACAGCTCCGGCCTCGGAAAACTTGTGAGAGAGGTCCTTGAGGTAAAGGAGTTCAGCTTTGCTGACTTTGAGCCTTACGCGCCGAGCAACGATGAACCGGCTGCATTCATTGCACAGCCTGTGTTACACCAAGGTGATGTGGAGATCATTGTGGCCCTCCAACTCCCTCTCGACGGCATAAACAACATCATGCAGGAAAGAACAGGCATGGGGAAAACAGGCGAAACCTACCTCGTGGGTGAAGACCTGCTCATGAGATCGGACTCTTTCCTCGACCCTGAAAACCACACCGTTATAGCTTCTTTCGCTAACCCGAACCTCGGGAGCGTCGACACAGAGGCTGCACGGGAGGCTCTCGCGGGCAACGATGACGAAAAGATAATCATCGATTACAATGGCAACCCTGTGCTCTCAGCATATATGCCTATAGAAGTATTCGGACACACATGGGCGCTTATCGCAGAGATAGACCAGGCGGAGGTAAACGCGCCCGTTAGGTCAATGGTAATGATCATACTGGTGATAGGGGTTGCGATGGCTGTGATCGTGGCGCTTATTGCTTTGTTTATCGGCGTAAGCATTTCCAACCCGCTTGTAAAGGGTGTAGCGTTCACAAAGCTCGTTGCTGACGGAGACCTTACCCAGGAGCTTAACATAACCCAGAAGGACGAGGTCGGTATGCTCGCCGAAGCTCTAAACCGTATGGTGGGCAACCTCAGGAACATGACCCTGCAGATACTCGACGGGTCCTCTGAGATAGCCTCCAGCAGCGAGGAGATGTCAGCGAGCGCGCAGCAGCTTTCAGAAGGCGCACAGAGCCAGGCATCCACCCTCGAGGAGACAAGCGCTGCGGTAGAAGAGCTTTCAGCCTCCGTGGAGCAGGTGTCGGGCCACGCCCAGTCACAGTCTTCGGCTGTGGAGCAGTCGGTGAGCAACATGGACCAGGTGCAGAAGTCAATCGACGAGGTTTCCACGACACTTGACAACGTGTCGGGTATAGCAAAAGAGTCAGTCGAGAAATCAAAGAGCGGCGCTGAGACCGTGGGCAAAGCGGTCGACGCCATAAACCTGATATCGGAAAGTTCCGACAAGATAGCGGGTATCATAAACGTGATATCGGACATAGCCGACCAGACAAACCTTCTCGCGCTCAACGCATCTATTGAAGCGGCGAGGGCCGGAGAGCACGGACGTGGGTTTGCTGTTGTTGCGGACGAAGTGTCAAAGCTCGCTGACAGGAGCGCATCCTCCACCACTGAAATAGAGGCGCTTATAAAAGAGAGCACCAAGAACGTGAAGGACGGTGTGGAGCTTGCCCAGGAGTCAAGGACATCCATGGAAGAGATCACCGAGGGTGCCCAGAAATCAGCTGACATGATCACGAACCTTGCGGCCGCGCTCGAGCAGCAGGTCAAGGCGGTCAAGGAGCTCTCGGGAGCTGTGGACAACATCAACGAGATGAGCCAGAGCATAAGTGCTGCGACAGAGGAGCAGACCACGAACTCCAAGCAGGTGTCGAAGGCGATAGAGGACGTGAACGAGATAACGCAGCAGGCAGCGTCCGCGGCAGAGGAGATGGCAGCATCTACCGAAGAGTTGTCGGGGATGGCGCAGCAGCTTCAGAGTCTTGTATCTCAGTTCAAGGTTGAAGGGGGAGACAAGGATGTAAAGGCACTTCCCGGAGCCAAATCCGGGAAAAGAGCTGTGCCGAAGGTAGATAAAAGGGAAAAGAATACAACCCCCGCAGCACTTCCAGTAGAATATACAGCACAGACTGGAGGGGAAAAAAATGTTGAAAAACAAAACTGCTGGGAATTTAAAAAATGCGGAAGGGAAAAGGGCGGTGCAAAAGTAATTGAATTAGGAGAATGTCCTGCGTCATCGGAAACCATGACCGATGGAGTAAACAGCGGAGATAACGCCGGCAGGACATGCTGGGCGGTAGCAGGTACACTTTGCGGCGGAAAAGTACAGGGCTCGTTTGCCCATAAGATGTACAATTGCAAGGCCTGTGAATTCTATAAAATAGTAACGAAAGAAGAGGGACGGGATTTCGATTCAGGTAATGACTATTTACGAAAAGCAGGCTAAAAATAGTTGAAACCGGCAGGGAAGAATGTTGAGTATATATTTCACCTAAAAGCTCAACTCTGCCCTGCCGGTTTCGCATCCTCCCAGGGCCCGGATCTTTCGCTGAAACCTGACAGGACTGTTTTATCTGCAGTCAACACATAGTGTATGCCATGTTATCTGATTATGAAAACAGCATTCCCCTCACAGCTGCGGTTATTTCAGTCGCGTCACCCTTTGAGACTATCTGCGATATTTTTTCGTCCCCAAAATTGTCGATGACTTTTTCGAGTGCTTTTAAAGTCTCGATACTCTCCGCGAGCGCCGCTTTCCCGTCTTCCCGGTACGGGTACTGGTCCATGGAATACCAGCCCTGATAGTCCAGTTTCCGCAGCCAGTAGAGAAGCTCGATGTACTCTACATGGTGGACCGAGCCAACGATCATGTCATCATCCCAGGACCGGTAATTGTCATTGAAGTGAAGGTGAAATAGTTTGCCCCGGTTAAGAAGCCGGACTGCGGCTTCGGCCATGTTTTCGCCTGCTACCATTGCATGTCCTGTATCGAGTGTGACCCCTACATTGTCTTTTTTGGTATCGAGAGCCATGAGCAGTGTGTCCGCGGACCGCGCGAGATAACAGAAATTGCGGGGTTCTTTTGGTTTAAACTCGAGGGCGATCCTTGTTTCCGGCCTGTGATCGGCGCACTCCCGTATCGCTTCGAGAAACTGTTGATGCGCCTCGTCAAAGTTACCCTGCAGAGGGTAATCGTATCCATCCTGACCCGGCCAATTGATAGGAAAAATTATAATCGGATTTATTGAGGTAGAACCTAAAACCGACCATTATTGAGCCGATTATATCTTCCCCCCCATTCTCTTCTCTTAATTTTTCTCATAATACACTCCTTACT
>SDBT01020221.1_pt1 | contig 10415 bp, 24 predicted proteins | sample 2277101 | NCBI WGS metagenome assembly SDBT01 (sample SAMN10404973, study PRJNA504765) | marine sediment metagenome | isolation source: marine sediment core GS10_PC15, 103 cmbsf | place: Arctic Ocean: Southern Knipovich Ridge | collected 2010
GAAGTACATTATTTGTATCTGGGATTATATTAATTGCTATCGGATTTATGACATTCATTATTGGAACAATATCTAATTTTACACCAATAGGAGAGCCAAGCAAGAAAGACTATTCGTCGGTAATAGGATTAATACTTGTAATATTAGGATTTGTAATATTAACACCTGGAGCAATTATGATGGAAGAAGAAACCAATCAGGAAATGAATGATATTTGTGAATCAATAGAAATGAAGTTTATGAAGAAATCGAATGGTGGTTTATTCGGAAATAGTTATGTAATATGTTATGATGAAATTAATAAAGAAATTAAGGAGATACCATTATGATATTCGCATTAGTTGGGGAAGGTGTCGCATGAGTTCTTCATTTATGAAACTGGAAGCAAAGGACACACATCAAGTAAGGAGATATACAGATGAAGATGGAAACGCATTTGAAGAAGTATATATCCATGAAGAATGTATGAAATGCCATGATCATCCAGTAGATTTATATGGGCATGAGACAAGTGGACACTTTAATGGATATTGTCTTGATTGTTTAAAAAAGGTATTCGCACTTCATACGGACTAACATGTTGTCATTAAGAAATAGTCCGAAAGACTTATATAGTCCGATTCCATAAGAATATTAGAGTTAAACAAAACATAAACTAATTATTTATGAGGAGTTGCTTTAGGGGACGAAGGTTACTTCAGGATTAATGATCTGCCAAGACTCCCTGTTTAAAATCACGATGAAAAAAGAAACAAAAATCACACAAGATAAAACTCAAACAAGAGCTACAATACCAAAAGTATTCGTAGATGAGTTCGAGGTTACAAAAGACCACAAGATTGAATGGGATAATAAAGGTGGAAAACTAAAGGGAGAGTTAAAGAAATTCTCTGAAGAGGTAGATTTACAATGAAGGTCATGCAGATATTAATTGCAGGAATATGGATAATTATTATGTTTGCAATATCGGAAGGAAACAACCTGGCAATGTTTTTAGCAGCAGGAACATTTATAGTATTTTTATTTATATTCTTCTTATCTTTTGACGATAAGGATGAACCAGTCAAAGCAAAGAATATCTTAATAAAATATAAAGATGGAAACAAAGAGGAATGTATGGGTACAGATTGGAGCAGGTACAACGATCACATATCATTTTATAATAGTAATCTAGAAGAAACATTGGTTAAGGAAGTAAGCGCGGACTGTGTAAAATCTATCGGTTTTTCAAAAGGGAGAGTGAAAAAATAATGGTAATGATACCAGTAGGAAATAGGACAAGCCATTGTTTTAGGATATGGTGTTTTGCAGAGATATATGTAAGAATGGTAATAACAACAGTAGTTCTAATAAATTTACAAGATACTTTATCGGTAAATCAATTAAGATTTATAGCATCATTATTTTTTGTTTGGGCGTGGAGGCCACTGTATTTGAGCTTAAAGAGTTTGTACTCTACATGGAGAGATGCCAAACATAGGGCAGAGAGCGACGCACTTCATGCGACAGGAGAACAAAATGGATGATCAACTAAAAATGAAACTAGATATTCATGTAAGAAGAAAAAAAGCAGAAAGAGAAGAGACTAATAAAATAATAGAAAAGTTTGCGAATACGATGTTTAAGAGAAATCCAAAACTACTAGGTCTAACAATATGTGGAGTTCAAGAACCCAACCCTTACAATAATAAAAACAACAATATACTTAACGGAGTATTCATAGAAAACAAAGACGCCTTAGTAGCCACAGGCGAAGAGGTGAAAAATGGATAAGGTAATTGTTGTAATATTCTCTATCGTAGCATTAATAATAAGTTTTATGGTCTGGACATTTTTAACATCACCAATTGGTTATACAACAGAGCAAATTGTTAGTATGAAATATTGTGATGCGAAAGGGCATGAGACTATCTTGTGGGGATCTGGATTATATAATAAGTATGAGAATGAAAATTATGGAAGAGTAATTTGCGGAGATTGCTATATTGAAGGATGTAGATGGAAAGAGTATAATGTTACTATATCTGGACCAGGTGGATATTTATCTAAACTAAACGACGCCTACCGAGACAAATGAGAATAGAAACAGAAACTACACATGGAATTGGAATGGTATTAATATTAGTAGGCGGAGCAATCTCCTACGGATTAAACAATCACCCCATTATGCATTACACAACAATACTATTTCTACTGATATTTATTGGACTGTGGTTAGTAAATAAAGCGTTCAACGACGCAAAGAGAGGAAAACACGATGAGTAATAATAAGTTAGGAGAAACGATAGCATGGATAGTTGTTATAGTAGTAGTTGTTATGATTGCTATATTTGGAATGATGAACATAAGAGAGAATTACAAAAAGCTTGATGATGTCTGCAAGTCTGCGGGTTATGAAAAATGGACAGACATGTCTAGTCATTATTCTGGGACAAATTTATTTAAAATGGAATGTGACGGAGAATATATAATTGAAGTGAAATCATCTAAGACTTGTTCAGAGTATGATAAGTGGGGAGATTGTTCAGAGACTACAAATAAATATGAGAGGGCTAGTCCTTTTTTAGGATAGTTCGCTTTTGAGGTAATAACCGAATAATGGCATTATCACAAATGGGAAAAGGGTTTTTTGCATTAGCAACATTCATCGTAATATCAATTTTATTATTAGTTATAACAGTAATGTTATTCAGGCCAATGGAATATTCTTTAAGCTGTAGTATGGATGGGGTAAGTATAGGTATTGATAATGAAACAAATTTTACTGGGTTTAATTTGAATGATTCAGAAATTAAATGTGATGTTAGTGGAGAAGTACCACTAATTTTTATTCTTGGGGAGTTAGGATAAGATGGATAAAGGATTAATTGGTATGGCATTCTTCGTAGGAATAATGGTTTTATTTTTATTATGGATATATCCAAGGGTAGATTCAATTACAAACGGTGGTCCATCATTTCCAGAAGGATGTCAAAATAAATTTTCAGAGAATGTAACTTATGGTGGACAGGTCATAACATCATATCCATGGTCAGATGAATGTTGTACTAAAAGATATACTGGACGTACAACACGTAATACATATGAAAAAGTATGTTGGGAAAAAGTAAACGACGTCTTAGGGAGAAAGTCAGCACCATGAAAACAATGATGATATTAGTAACAACAGTTATGAGAATATTATGTCTAGTAACAATATTAACCGTAATTGGAATACATGGTGGAGAACAAGAATGGATAGTAACATGGTCAATAGTTGTAATAGGATATATCTGGGCTCTTGCTCCGATATACTATAGATTAAAATATTACGTTAAATTATTATTCGCAAAGGGAGAAAAACATGAATAATAGAATTGTATGGGCCTGTTTTACATGTACAGTAATATCATGTGCATTCGCAGTATTTGGTGCATTAATTAATAGCGCAATTATATCTGGAGTAGGAGTAATTTCTGCTATCATAATGACAATTGTTACGATAAGGAACGCAACGGAGTATGGAATTGTTCGCACTTCTAAACAAGATGGAAACGGAGGTAAAGAATGACATTACCAAAATTTATTAATTGTAAAAGTGAAACAACATCACATTGTGATTTTTATATGCACAATGATTGTGCTGAAACGTGTGCCTATGCTAAAGACATTGGAGGGATTGGATATGAGGCCGCCCATCCCTCCATATTTCAAGGATTAGAGAAGAAGGTTGAACAATGATTACAGACCATATCTATTTTTTCACAGTATTCTTTTTAATTTTTCTACTTGTAGGAATTTCAATAGTATCAATACATTATCGTAAGGAATATGAGAATATGAAAGATTTTATTAAATTAATATGCGAGAGAGAATGAAAGCCATAATATACACTAGAATCTCTACAAACGATGAAAAGCAAAACATTAAGCAACAGAGGGATTATTGTAAGAAGTATGCTGAGAAGGAAGGATATGACGTTCTACACACCATTGGAGACAAGATTAGTGGTAAAATATCTATAGTTGAAAGAAGTGGTGGAAAGAGAATGATTAAGTTCTTAGAAGATAACCCAACTGTTCATTTAATAGTCCAGGATGTTGATAGGATATGTAGAGACTTCTATGATGCAGTATGGTTTGAACAATTTGTAATTAAGAACAATATAATGATTAAATCTCTTTCTGAAATAGTTGATCTATCAACTCCAATGGGTAAGTTTACTTTCAGGATTAAAATGGCCATGAATGCCTTCTATGTGGAGAATCTAATTGATAAGATTAGAGTGGGAGTTGCTAGAGCAAAGGCCGAAGGAAAGTATAAAGGGAGAAAGAAAGGATCAATGAATAAGAAGAGGGGCAATTAGCCACCTCCCTATCCATCATCAATACAAGGATATATATACCCTTATGGGTTGTTATTATAATATTAATTTAAATATGGCAAAAAAACAAACAAAAGTAAGGGTTCAGCAGCTAAAGAACGGGCAGTTTATAATTACTCTCCCAGAAATAATTGCGAAGCAATGGCTTAGTGTTGAAAAAGGTGATAGAGTTGAATTTGCACCATATAAGGGAAAGATTTGTATATCTAAAGTTGAGGATGAAAAATGATGGGGTTTCTATTAGGATTTGCATGTGGAATAACTTTTACATTAGTTACAACTCCACTTCTAATAAAATGGTATATCCATAAAAAGATTAAAGATATAACAGGTGGTCTTTTAGAATGAACTGGGCCATTCTCTTTACACTAGGAATATTAGCTGGTTGGATACTTAGAGGTCTTGCAGAATTAATCGATGAGAAGTTTTGGAAAAAGAACGGAGGTAAGAAATGAAATTATTAATTAATAATAAATATGAGGAAGTAGGATTCTGGAGTTTTGTGAAATGTAATATATTTGTAGAGTTAGTATTGGCATTAATAATATATTCACTTATATTTATTATAGCAGTTTTAACTACATTGTTTTAACTAAGCAAATCCACCATTACTATCCATCTCCCCAAATGTATCAAACCCACCTTGTTTCATTTTCATTTCTATTATTATACCAATAGTTATTATAAACATAAAGAATAATGCTAATGGAACTTTATTACCAATCTGTCCAGAATTATCTACCAGGCAGAACACAAGACCAATAAATCCTAAAGTAAAAACAATTACACCAAGACTAACATTAAATTTCATTTTACCATGTGCTAGGCTTTACTGGACTCCACTTCTTACTTCCAGCACCAGCCCTTGCCATATTTCTAGCACCAATATTAGAACCACTATGAGACTCACTTACTATAGACCTACTCCGAAGATTATATTGCTCTGCTCCACCAATAGCTCTACGGTAACAAGATTCTATGGTATGTAGAATATTAATAATCATTATAGTATATTTACTTTCTTTAAACTTAGAATCCATTCCCATCTTCTCATAGTTACAATATAAGAAGTTGTTTAGTGCATCACCTAAGTCAGCCATTATTTCATTTATCCTTTCTTCGTCATAATAAGATAAGAATGTTTCTTTGGTAACATACATAGAAATTACCCTCATAAACTCAGCAACACCATATTCATTTAATGGTTTCTTCTCATCATCAACTACTTCCACATATTTAAAACCAAGATTAATCAACTTAACATTCTTCAGTTTACCTATAATTAATTTACTATCCCTCTCCATTACATTAACATCCTCACCACTCTTATTGACAATCTTAACTAATACGTTTGTCTTTACTTCAGAACTAGACATGCTATCTTTTCTCTCTTGGATATAATATACTATCTTAGTTAAAGGATCTTTTCTTACCTTAGCTAATACGTTCTTAGTTGGTGAATCGAAGTACGTTCCATTATTACCAAACTTAATTGTGTCACCCCTTAAGAAGTGTTCTATTCTTTCAAGCATCTTATCTGTTTCTAATTGATACCTTATTAGGTTCTCATCTTCTTCTGGTGAGAATCCCTGTGCAGTCATGGCCCCAGACATCTTTAGATTGTCTTGTCTAAGTTGTTCTTTCTCTGTCTCCATGTTAGCCATATACTCTTCTGGATTAAATTCACCTTCCATCTTATATCATTTATAGTTATCTTTATTATATAAAGTTTATGTTTTAGTTAACTTAATTAATATTTTCTGTGTGTTTGTATACACCCTAAAAATATTATAAACTGTTGGAAACCGAAGCACGACGATACCCCGTTCTTAGCCCCTCCATGCCTAAGTCCTTAACTCCACTTTTTTTTAATTCTATTTCCATTTCTGTAAACTTCATACCAATCTTATCTCTAATATAAACTATTAATTGATCTCTTTGGTCTTTCCACTTCTTTTGCTGTTTACTTTCTTTAGGTTTGTCATCAGATCCAATAGCAAGTATAGCTGCATCCTTCTTCTCATCATAATGTTTATTCTGTTCATCTGTAAATATCTTAGTAGATGCAATCGGGAATGTTCCCCAGAAAGATCTATACTCTTTATATTTTTTTACCTTACTCTTTCTCCAATCTAAATATAATAGATTCTTATTCTTCTTAGTATAATAACAAAACCTTCCCTTCTCCATATTGTTTCGAGAATAAACATGAACTAAACCTATAGTCCTCTCTTCTATTAAATATTGTGGTAGTCTATGAAATTTAGGAATACATAAAACCATAAAATGCTTTTTCTTTCTAGCAACCATTGCTAATGTTAGAAACTTTTGCTGTAACTTATCTTGCCACTTTGTTACAAGTAAACCAAGAACAGCTTCGTCAAAATGTATTATCTGTTCTTTAGTTGCTGAAGCAAATTTAATAAGCTTATCTAAGTCAAAGAATATATTGTCTATGTCATATTTCCTACCAGACACCTGAGATATATAATAACAAGTTCCAATAGCCATCTCGGTTTTACCTTGCCCCTCATCCCCATCAATAACAATTATATTATCATCAGTTCCCCTCATTCTCTTTAACATTAAATCTAACTTAGACCTATACTTATCATCAATATAATATTTTTTATCTGTGACAATCATAGTCCTTCATCATCATCTGTATCAATTATCTTTGAGAATATGTGTCTTAATCTCCCTTGTAATTCCATCAGAATTTCATTTAATCTTTTATCTAATAATGGATTAAACTGATAACTAAACTTTTGGTTACCCCTTCTAACACTAGACATTTTTCTAATACTAAAAGATAAAACTTCTGTTTGATATTTCTCTGAATCTTTAGGACTTAAATATGGTACAGCACTGATAAGATATTGTTTTACTAAACTTAAATAACATTTCTGTTTCTCAGGAGAGTCTATTGGATAACCAGCGTCGAGTGATACTATACGATTTAGTATATCATGTAATCTAAGCTGAGAAGCAAGAGCAATGTTAATCCCATGCTTTTGTTTATAGAAATTTTTATTCTCATCCTCTGCCATGTTGTTACTTAACTTTAAGTTAACTTAACTTTAAATACTTATCTTTTGCAAAAAAGTTAATTATATAAAGTATAATATTCTAATATATATATGAAAACAGCAATCACAATCGGGATAGTTATGTTAATGCTTGCTTCAGGTTTTATTATTTTTAATTATGATAGGGATGATCATGGTATGAAAATTCTAAATGATGATGATTATAAAGAGATTGGAGAGGTAGAAGTTTACGGAGGTAATATAGATATGGAATACCAAGGACCAGTCCCAGAAGGATACGACTTAGAACATTTCAGAAAGACTGGTGAAACAATTAAAGAGGTGGAGAAATAATTGTATCTGTAAAGTTAAAAAGGAGGAGGAAATTTATAGGACCAGTAAGACCCTTCGTTGGACCAATTCAGCAAGTGGGAACAATTTCAAAACCTAGTTCTGGACAACTATCACCATCACAAAACATTAGAAGAAGTGGGGGGAGCAGGTCTGCATCACGTTCTAAGGCAGCCGCACAAGCAAAGGCAGCAGCACCAGCAAAGGCAGCAGCACAAGCAAAGGCAGCAGCACAAGCAAAGGCAGCAAAGATAATAGCAGAAACGAAAGCTAGACAAAAAGCCTTTGCACAGAAACAAGCAGTTTCTGCATTTCAATCTAAACTAGCAGCTTCACAAAGAAGGTTGGCATTAGAAGCACAATCACGTTTAATAAATGCTGGTGCTAGAGAAAACATTAGAAATCTTAGAAATAAAGAAGGTGAAAGAATTAGAACAATAACAGTTAGTAAGGGGAATGAAAGAGTTTTTACAGTTCGAAATCTTGATACGGGCGAATTTACGGTTAAGAGTTTTAAAAAAGGTAGAAGGGTTTCAGATACTGTTTCGAGAGGAGGTGCTAAGTTTACCAAGAAACCAGTAACGGCTAAAGTTGATACAAGGATTACAAAATTAACTCCTAGTCAAGCGGCACAAGTAAACAAAGCTTTGTCTAATGAAACTTCTGGGTTACCTATAAATTTTAATACAGCACAATTTAACGCTTCAGTACAAAAATTAAAGCAAGGTAATATTACAAAGAATATTTTAAATGTTGCCGACATTGTAACAGGTGGAGCTTTAACAGAAAGAAAGATTAACAACGATCAAGCTGATTTAAATAAAAGAGTTATTAAGTTTAATAATAAGTTTGGTGGTCTTGAATTATCTGAAGCAGACTTTAAGAAAGCTGAAGCAGAACAGAAGTTTATAGACTCTCAACAAAATAAGATAAATAAAAGAATTGATAGTTTAGCAAACTCTAAGAGAGATTCAATAAGAGACTTTATACAGAAAACAAAATTACAAGGTACACCAAGGCTTACTGTTGCAGAACAGGCTAGGGTTGAACAAAACAGATTAAATGATAAGAAGATTCAAGCCAGTATAAAAACCAATCAGCCAGCTATCAACAATAAACAATCACAAATAACAAGCAATAATAAAAAGATTAAAATACTTGAATCTAAAACAGATAGAACAATAGTACAAGATTTAAAGTTATTCAGATTAAAAAACGGAAACTCTGGACTACAGACAGATATAGCAAGATTAGAATTTAGAGCACCGCCTAAAATATTGGCTGGTACCATTGCTATTGGTGGAACTGCCCCAGCTGGAATAACTAAGATAAAATTTGTAGGTTCACAAAAAGTTGGTAAGGATGGTAAGATTGTAACAGATATTTTCTTTAAGACTAATAAAGGTAGGACTGGAGTATTAAAGGGTGTTAGAGGTAATGTCGGTAAAGATGGTAAAGTTGTTGAGTTTGTTGTTGGACGTTCTGGTAAGGTGGCTGTTAATTTTCCTACTGGTTCTCAAAAATTAACATCAGTACAAACCTTTGTATCAGTGGAAAGTGTATCTTCTAAATCTAAGGCACTAAAGACTGTTGTAAACTTAACAAAGAATGGTAAGGTTTCAGTAAGTAAGGCCAAGAAATTAAAAGCTTTGATTAATAAAACATTTAAGGGTGATGTTAGTAAGGTAAGTTTGAATAAGTTACGGTCAACTATAGGTAAAGTAAAAAAATTAAAGAAGATTAATCTCAAAAAGAATTTAGCAAGATTAAAGAGACGTGGATTGGTAAGTGTTAGTAGAGTAAGTAGGGTTGGAAAGAAGACAAGAAGAGGGGCTCGATTTAAGAAGAGGATTGGTAGAGTTCCTAGAAGAATATCCCCTAAAAAGATTGCTAAGAAGTTTTCTAAGAAAAGCAAGGCAGTTAAGAAGTTTGAAACTATTACCAAAGAGGATTTCATTAGTAGAATAAAAAGCTTAAGAAGATTCGGAGATATTACAAAAAAACAAGAACAATCCATTCTTAAAAGAATTAATAGACTAGCCAAGAAAGGAAAGATAAATAAATCAGAATTTACCAATATTGCATCTAAGCTTAAGAAACCTAAACCATTAAAGACATCGGTCATACCTAGTGCACCTACTGCGGTTAAGATTAAAAAATTAGATTTGAGAAAAAATATATCTAGACTTAGAAGACGTGGACAAATAACAAGCAAGAAAGCTAAACAATTAAGGACTGCATTAAAAACAAAGAGGCCTAAAAAATTAATTGATTTTAGAAAAAATCTTAGTCGTTTAAGGAAGAGAAGTATAGTAACTAAAGCTCCAAGAGACACAGCTAGACAACCAGGATTTGGAAGAATAATAAAGCGTTTAAGGAATGATGCACTAAGGGCAGAGAAGTCTGGTAGGTTAAAGAATGTTAATCAAAACCTTAAAGTTCTAGAGCAAAGGGGTATTGGTAAATCCATCTCAGTTAAAGGTAAGAAATTTCTTAGGCCACGGATAAAATTCCCATCTGGTAAAGTTTCTAAGAAGGCTGTAAAGTTATTAAGTAAAGATGATTTTTCTTCCATATCTTCTGTATTAACAAAAGATGATTTAAGTTTGATAATTGGTAAGAGTATAACTAAGTCTAAAGATAGAGCAGATTTTATAGGACTAATTAAAGGT
>SDBT01020222.1_pt1 | contig 10415 bp, 7 predicted proteins | sample 2277101 | NCBI WGS metagenome assembly SDBT01 (sample SAMN10404973, study PRJNA504765) | marine sediment metagenome | isolation source: marine sediment core GS10_PC15, 103 cmbsf | place: Arctic Ocean: Southern Knipovich Ridge | collected 2010
GTTAAATTCAAATATTAGTGCAAGTAAAAGAGAAGAACTTAAGAATGCTACTGCCCCTCTTGGAGGAGGACCAAATTTTTTTCTTATCCATAATAATTTAGAGACATTTGTAAAAGATATTTTGCAAGAAAAAAATATTGTGTTTAATGGAAAAGACACAGAAATTGGGCTTGGTGATCTTTCAACTTTTATAAATTTTGAATTTAATTGGAAGAGATGTGAAAGATTACTGGCAGGTTTTAATTTTTTGTTTTCAACAGCAAAAGATAGAGATATAAGTAAATTATGGGATCCAGAATTAGGGAATGGTGGTTTTTCTCAAATTTCAGCATATAGCTCTATTTTGTTTGGTGAGAATCGTTTTTTCAACCCACATTTTTTTGTAAAAGTTACAATAAATGTTCCTGCAAATGTTAAAAGACGAGTGCCTAAATTAATATCATATGATGGTTTTACTCATCCTGGTGAGCCTGCAGGTGATCAGATGATTTTTGGAGAATATGCATTATATGGAGCACCTGCATCAGATATATATGCCTTTGAAAATGAACCAGATTCTTTGATGCGCAGATTTGCAGATACTTATCAGAAAGTAAAAATTTATCCAAATCCAGAATTTATGATGAGAGTTGGAAATTTATTTGAAAGATTTTTATGGAAAAATGCTTTTTTAGATCTTTTTTATGATTTCAGATTAAAAGGTAAAGATTATATTAGATCTAAAAAAGATGCTGATCAATATTATTATTCACTTTTAACTCAAAATACTTTTCAAATTGAGCATCGAATTGGTTTGAATTATAGCTATCAATTTGATGATCATTTTCGATTTAATTTTGGAGGAAGATATTCTTTTGCAGGTAGAAATGTAGCTAAGATATTTCAGATAAATATCTCTCTAAATATTGAATTTTAATAAAAAAACCGTCTTACAGAAACATTATTTAGCCAGCCCAAACTTGCAAGAGTTATCCATAAATGTGTAATTCCATAACTAAATAATGGAAGAGGAATCCCGACGATTGGAAGAATACCTGTTACCATTCCAATATTAATGCATACAGAAAGCATTAAGTGAGAAAGAAGCCCCACCGATATTATTTGTTCAAATAAATTATACGATTTTGATCCAACAAGCAGTATTCTTACAAAAATTATTCTTACAAAGAGAAGACAAAACAGTATTAAAACTATCAAGGCACCTACGAAACCCCATTCTTCGCATATAACAGAAAATATAAAATCAGTGTGATCTTCAGGTAAAAAAGCGAGTTTATTTTGTGTTCCTTTCAAAAAGCCTTTTCCGGTAAGACCGCCAGATCCTATGGCAATTTTAGATTGTTCTAATTGGTAACGTTCATTTTTTGTATTTCCTTGTCCTAAGAGTACTAATATTCTTTGTTTTTGATAGGGTTTGAGCATTGTCCAGAGGGATGGTGCACTTATAAGCATAATTAAACCCAAAATTATAAAAAATTTTTTATCAAAGCCTACAAACCAAAAAAGAATTAAGCCTGAAAGTAGAATAGTCAAAGCTGTACCAAGGTCTGGTTGCTTGAGTATTAAAAGAAAGCTAATTAAGAGAATTATAATTGGAAACAAAATTTTTTTATTTTTTACTTTTTGAGAAAAATAGCGATATTTTAATGGTTTTTCTTTAGTAAAATAGTAAGCGACAAAGATTGGGAAAAAGAGTTTTGTTAGTTCAGAAGGTTGGAATTTGAAAAAATAAAGATGGATCCATCTTTTTGCTCCCATAACAATTCCACCATTCATAAAGATATAAGCAAGTGATCCAAGTATTAAAAAGTAGGTAAAATAACCTAATTTACCTATATATCTTAAATCTTTAAAAACAAAGAAAAAATAAATAAATATTCCACTTATGGCGCCAAATAGCTGTTTTTTAAAAAAGATAGAAAGTGGTCTGCTTGGATTGTAAGTTGAGCTAAAGACAAATAAAAGTCCAATACTTAAAAGAATTAATATAAGAGCAAAACTTATCCAATCAAAGCATTTAAAAAATCTTTTATCAATCATAAATTTTTAGTAAACTTTTGAGATGAATTTATTATTATTTCTTTTTAAATTTAATCAAAGCTTATTTTAACATGATTCCATTAAAGCTGGAGCTTAAAAATTTTTTGAGTTATGGGGAAAATAGAACATTAGTAGATTTTAAGAACTACTCATTGATATGTTTTTCTGGAAAAAATGGAAACGGCAAATCTGCTTTGTTGGATGCAATTACATGGGTAGTATGGGGACAGGCGAGAAAGATTTCAGGAACAATAAAGCCAGGTGAAGGACTTTTGCGTTTAGGCCAAACTCGCATGACGGTAAGTTTAGAATTTGAATTTTCTAAAAATGTTTACCGTGTACGTAGAGAATTTGCAAAAACATATGGAAAATCTTATACCGCTTTGGATTTAGAAGTTTTTGATTCCGAAAAAGAGAAATTTATCTCTCTTACAGATAAAACTGTTCGTTTAACTCAGTCAAAAATAGAAAAATTATTGGGACTAGATTATGAAACTTTTGTAAACTCAGCTTTTTTAAGGCAAGGATTGGCAGATGAATTTTCAAAAAAGACACCAAGAGATCGCAAACAGATTTTGGCTAATATTTTGGGTTTTTCTAGATATGATGAATTGCAAAAGTTGGCGGTAGAGAAAAGTAGGGCTTTTCAGGATGAACGTAAACTTGCATCTAAATTATCTGAACAAACTCAAGAACAGGTAAATAAAGAAGAAGGGGTAAAAAAGTTATTAAGTGAACAACGCCAATTTTTGGAAAAAATAAATAAAGAAAATGCAAATTTTCAAAAAAGTTTAGTTTCTTATCAAAAAAGTAAAAATGCTTTTATTCAGAAAAAACAAAAATATGAGTTTTTACAGCAAGAGAAAGAAAATCTAAAGAAAAGATTTGGATTAAAAATAAAAGATTTTAGAAAAGTTATTGGTGACTGGAAGAAAATTCATTATAAATCTTTGCAATTACCAAATCTAGAAGAACTCGAAGAACAAAAAAAACAATTAAACCAGCGGGAAAAAGAATATTTGCTTTTGCAGCAAAAGAGTCTGACCTTACAAGAAAGTATTTTGCAAAAAAAAGATCTTTATCAAAAAGAGTTTAAAATTTTAAGAGATGGAAAAGAAAAGTTGATTAATGAAAAACGAATTTTTCTTGGAAAAAAAGAACTTAAACAAAAACAGTTTTTAGAATCTTTAACACAGGAAGAAAATTTAAAAAAAGAATTAAAGTTTAAAGTTAAAAATTATCAAAATGATCAGATGGAGATTGAAAAGACTTTAAAAAAACACAAAGATATTGAAAAAGATTTGGAGAAAAACAAAGAACAATTTGAAAAAAGAAGGGCTTTTTACCAAGGATTAATACAGAAGGGAAATTGGATTAAAACTGAATTGAAAGATTTAGAACAAAAAAACAGAGTAATCAAAGATCAAAAAAGCCCAAGTTGTCCTTTGTGTAATCATGTTTTAACTATTAAACGAAAAGTGTTTTTGGGTTCTAAGTTTACGCAGGAATCAAATCTTTTAAATTATAGACTTTTACGTATTACCAATTTAATTGAAAGGCTAAAGGAGATTTTGTTTGTGCAGCATGAAAAGGTGAAAAAACTGGATGAACAAAATCTTTTTTGTAAGCAGATGGAAGTCAAAAAAGAGGGGTTAGAAAAAGGTTTAAAGCAGAATGAGCGGGAGTTAGATGTTGCGGAAAAAATGTTAACTAAAGTTAAAATAGAATGTGACATATTATCAAAAACAATAGAGATAGAAAAAAAAGATTTGGATAAGTTAGAAAAAAGACTTGAGCAAGATTTGAATAACAATACCAAAATTAAAGAATTTGCTTTAGATATTGAAAAATTAGAAAAAGAAAAAAATAGTTTAAAGTACAATAAAAAAATTCATCTTGAACTGCAGGAACAATTAAGCAAAATCGAGAACAGTTTAAAAGAACTAGATATTTTAAAACAAGAGTTGCGGGAACAAAAAGAGAGGAAAAATCGAGCAAATCAATTGGGTGTTGAATTAAAAGACTTAAGAAAATTAATTTCTGAAGTAGGATTAAAAATTAAAGACTTAGATTTTGATTCAAAACTAGAAAATGATTTGGAACAAGAAATTTCTGATATTAATAAAAGAATGGAGGTTAAATTAGCGGAAAAAGAAAAAATTCTGCAAAAAATTGGCAGTTTCCAGAGTGAATTAAAAAGAATTGAAAACCTAAAATTAGAAAACGAAAAAAGGCGATTGCGTCTTGAGTTTTTAAATGATCAGATCGAAGAATATAAACTTTTGGTTCAAGCTTTTGGTAAAGATGGAATTCAAGCATTATTAATTGAGCAAGTAATTCCTCAAATAGAGCAAGAAGCAAACAATATTTTGGCAAAATTGACTGACAATCAATCACAAGTGTTTATTGAATCTTTAAGAGATTTGAAAAGTGGTGGAGTAAAAGAAACTTTAGATATTCAAATATCAGATTCTGCAGGCATAAGACCTTATGAGATGTTTTCTGGAGGAGAGGCTTTTCGCATAGATTTTGCATTGCGTATTGCAATTTCTAAGCTTTTGGCAAGGCGAGCAGGAACCGCTTTGCAAACTTTGATTATCGATGAAGGTTTTGGTTCCCAAGACGAAGAAGGGCTTTCAAAGTTAATGGATGCAATTTATGCAATTCAAGATGATTTTTCAAAAATAATTGTTGTTTCTCACTTGACTAATTTTAAAGACAATTTTCCTGTTCATTTCTTAGTTGATAAAGACGCCTCGGGTTCTTTTATACGTATTCAAGAGCGTGGTTAAGGTCATTTTTTTAAGATATTTACTTTCGTTGGCTATCTTTTTTATAATTAAAAATACTTAATGCTGTGTTTATTTAAATAAGATAAGATCCTGAAACAAGTTCAGGATGACAAAAATAAGGATAAAAAGGAAATTGTTAGTTATGATGAAAAAACAAAAAACGTCATCCTGAACTTGTTTCAGGATCCAAAATATTAAATTTATAAGCTTTTTAGGGGGGCGTCATGAAGAGAAAAAAATATTCTTTTATTTTTCTTATTTTTTCTTTTTTTTCATTAAATTTGTCTGCAAAAAGAATTGTTCCAAGAAATTTGGGACCAGGTAAAATTTATAGGCATGGAATGTTATACAATGAAGCTGTAGATATTCAACGCTTGGGACCGTTACTCATTTATATGCATGATTATATTTATAAGCCTATATTTTTTTCTATTTTAGAGTTTTATAATGCGGGTTTTTTGGATAGCAGAGTAAGAAAAGCATCAATTACAGGAAAACTTGATCTTTCTAATTTAGGGATAAAAAATTTATATGGTCTGAGTTTTGTATTGGATAATGTGAAAAGGGTTGTGATGGAATTAGATTTGAGCAACAATGCAATTGAACGAATATCGAAAAAAAATTTTGCAAGAAATCTTTCCAGGCTTGAATGGTTAAATCTTTCAAACAATAAAATAAAGTTTTTAGAACAAAGATGCTTTGGTTTTCTTGAAGCTCTTAAATTTCTTGATTTGGGACAAAATTTTATATCTACAGTACCACTTTTTCCAGCTAGCCTTAAAATTTTAGATTTATCCGACAATCAAATTAAAAAAATAGAAAAAGGTCCATTTATAGGAATTAAAACACTTAATTTGATGGATAATTCTATTGCAGATAAGGAAGCCGCAGAAGAAGAATTGAGCCAAATTAAAGGGCTTGAGTTTAAATTATAATAATTTTTTGCGATTTTGATATATCAAAACGATAATTACCAGAGTAAAAAGAAGATGAGCCAACGGTGAGGTTCTTAAATCTTTGCTGATCCAAAAAGGGAGCTGAGTAGCTGGCAGAAATGTTAAAAATGGAACACGGCGCAAAATAACTTTTACGAAAACAAGTCCGGCATGAGCACCCATTCCAGTATAAAGTTTTTTTGTTTTGATAAAGATCAAATTTAACATCATTCCGAGCAAAAAAAGACCTATTCCTAACTTTATATTTAATGTGTCACAAATATTGTGAGCTATCATAAAAATAGTTGAAGCAATAAATAAGCTGCAAACTGGTTTTAGATGTTGGACAAAATAAAGATAAACAGTCCCTCTAAAAATAAGCTCTTCTGTCCAAGCAAGAAGAAATGCAACGATAAAACCCCAAAAAATTCTTAAAAAGAGATTAAAACTTAAATTTCCCCATTCTGGGTTGTAATTTATGTAACCTAATCCCCAAAGAAATAAAAGAACTAAGCTATGTAAAGTGAAAAATAATAAAAAATATGTAAAAAACTTTTTAAACCAGGTTTTTTTTACAAAAAAATAAAGATTTGTTTTTAAGAATAGATTTAAAAATTTTTGTGGTAGAACCAAAAGAAGCAGTAAAATTTGAAATATTACAATAAAAACAAAAGCAATTTTTCCGATTCCCCGACTTGAAAGTAGACTAAAAGATGGATCTAACCATAAAGCAAAAGGATAAATAATTAGAAAAGTTAAAAATATTGATAGGACCGATAACATTATCGGTCCTATCAATATCAAAACTTGTTTGACTACTTTCCTCATCCAATTTTATATAGAACGAAGCTGTTCTTTAAGATGTTTACCTGGTTTGAAACGAGGAACATTAACTGCTGGAAGATTAATACGTTCTTTTGTTGCAGGATTAATTCCGACTCTTGCTGGACGATGGGAAAGCCAATATGTTCCAAAACCTGTCAGTGATACCTTATCTCCTTTTTTTAATGTTCTTTCTATAATTCTTGTAAAAGAAGCAAGAACTTTAGCAATATCTTTTTTGCTAAAATTGGTCTCTTCGCTTAAAGCACTGATCAATTCGCTTTTGTTCATTTGGGTCTCCTAATTAAAATATGGTTAGATAAAACAGTAAGACTACAAAACAACTCCTTTCTACAAAACTTGGCCCTAATTTTAAGTAGGGCATTCAAAGGAAATTTAGATTTTGTTTTAAACTTTGTCAAGAAAAAAAGGTAGAAAACTCTTTTTTAATTATACATTTTATATTACTATTTTTTTAAAAATACCAAAATAATTCCATTTTTAGGTGGTTTATATAATTTTCTTTTCTGTATGAAAGGTTGAGGTTTTTATGTTTATCGATACTCATTGCCATTTAAATATGATTGTCAAAAAAGGATTTGATACCCCCTTAACTCAAAATCATTTTTTAATGATTGAGCATATTTTAAAACAGGCAAGAAAGGAAGGGGTAGAAAAAATCATCACCATTGGAACTAGCATTATTGAAAGTCAAAATTCTATCTTTATTGCAAAAAGATTTGAAAAGGTTTTTGCTGTTGTTGGTTTGCATCCTTGTGATTGTACTACCGATTGGCAAAAAGATTTTTTAGAAATAGAAAAATTGGTCAAAAAAAAGGAAAGTAATAAAATTGTAGGAATTGGAGAGACTGGTCTAGATTTTTTTCATAAACCTTTTAATAAACAAAGACAAATTGATGCTTTTAAGGCACACATTGAATTGGCATTGCAAAATGATTTGTCTATTGTTGTTCATGTTCGTGAATCAGGTCAGGAAGTTTTGCAAATTTTAGATGAATATAAAAACGAAATAAAAGGGGTTATACACTGTTTTATGCACAAAAAAGATTTTGCGAATATTGTTTTGCAATGGGGTTTTTATGTTGGGCTTAATGCTCCTATAACTTACCCAAAAAATCAATGGTTTTGTGATTTTATTCCTGATATTCCTTTAGATAAAATTTTATTAGAGACAGATTCACCTTTTTTACCGCCGCAACAATTTAGAGGAAAACAAAATTTACCTTCTTATATTCCAATTTTTGCCAAAGTTATAGCGGATTTAAAAGGAATAGAGCTTTCTGGACTAGAGAAAGTTACAACTTTAAATGCAGAAAAACTTTTTGGAATTTGATTTTACCACATAACCGACTTATTTGAAGGTGTTAATAGGTTCCGTTATTAATAACTGCATAAGCATTATCTATTATTTGTTTATCAAAATTTTCTGCTTCAAGAATACTTATTGCAATTGTTTGATTTGTTTTGCCTTCTTCAAGTTTAAAAGGATAATTCAAGGTTTTATTTTCACTTTTTTGCACAGAAACTTTATAGTTTTTGAATATACCACCTGTATCATTTTCAAGATTAGTCATTTTAGGGAAATGACTTGCAATCATTGCAATATTTTTTGGAATATCGGCCAAATATCTTCCTATTGCATATCCGGCGGCTTCACCTTCAAGTGGATTTGTTCCGCTAAAAATTTCATCCATTATTACAAAACTGAGTCCTATTTGACTTATTTTTTTGATTGTTTGTAGTAGTTGTTTAACTCGCAATACTTCAGATTTGAATAAAGAATTTCCGGCAGAAATATCATCTGTGATGTTCAGGTAGGTATCAAGATATAAAAATGGAGTGATTGTCAGCTTTTTTGCTGGAACTATACCGATAGTTTGTGCAAGAAGAAGATTTATCATTATGGATTTAAGAATTGTCGATTTTCCTCCAGCGTTTGGCCCAGAAATTACTACATTTTTTGCGCGTCCGCCATTTCCTAATTCTATGTTGTTTGTAATAACTTTTTCTTGATTTATAAATGGAGTCCAAAACTCTTTTAGGTAGATATACGGAGTTTGTTGTTGGCTATAATTTGCAAAAGAATAGGTTGCATTTTTATCTTTTGATTCTTTATAAAGTTTAGCAAGAGAAAGATAGGTATCAATTTGTCCTAATGCTTGCAAAATATCAACCAAGTGATCTTGCGCTTCTATCATTAAATAAGATGTTGATAAAATTTTGCCTCTAGAAAATAACAAATTAAAGCAATTTGGATCTTTAAAAGTGTCGCATCTCAAAAGATTTAAAAGATTATCAAATTCTTTAGACTTGCTTGATGAACCATCAAACAGATATTTTATTTCATCAAAACAATTAATTTTTTCTTTTAATTCAGGATTTGCGTCAATTATTTTTTTTATTTCAATAACGCTGTTTACAGCAAGAGCTGCTTTTTTGATTTTTAAATAAGCCCTTTTTAAAATTTTTAATTTTTTTATTTCTTTTTTTATTGATTTATAGACATCAAAAATAGAGATAGGGATTTGGGCAATGTTCCAGAAGGTTTGTTCAACATTCCAGCTTTTTTTCAAAATGGTCGTTATTTGTTTTGGGCACATTTTGGCAAGTTGGTCAATTGTATATTGTTTTAATAAGCCAATAGTATAATAATTAATATAATAAAATGCTTTTTCTATAGGATTTTTTTTATCTAGAGGTTTTTGAATTCTTGATGTTTCATATCCCCAGAATTCACTAAAATTATCTTGTGCTCTGTCCCAATATAAAGAAACATTTGTAAGTTCGTTTATTATACGTCTTACGGAAGTAATATTATTAAGTATTGTAAGAGCTTCTAATTTTGCATCGCTTTGATTCCATAGGCTACGTTTTTTCTTGGGAAATACTACATCTAAAATTTTGTTTGGAAGGAGATCAAGTGGATGCATTGGATGGTAAAAATTTGATGTGAAGAGTGTATTAAAAGATTTTTCATCCCAAAAAGATAAAAGTTCTGTTTCTATATTTGCATAGTTTTTTAAAATAGAATCCAATTGTTTAAACAGTTCTTCGTTTTCAATTAACTCTTTTGTAATATCTTGTCTTCTTGTAAGTTCTGTAATATCTATTGTTGGTTCTGCAATCGTTTTTGCCAACATAACAGTCCCAGAGTGTGTTTGGGTTTTATTGATTTTTGAAAGCAAATGGCAAGATGGTGTATGTTCTCCGTAAAATAGTTCCAGATCTTTCCAGAAAGTTTCACTTATTAGACTTGGAGTTGGAATGTTTTGATTTTCTTTTTCTTTTGAATATTCATTTTGTTCAAAAAGTTCAAAAATAATTTTTTTATTTTTGATTTCAGTCTTTTTTCTATTTATAATCGTTTGGAAATTTTCTTTATAATTTGGGTTTTTTTTATCTGTTAAAATTTTTATTTCTTCATGTGTAAAAGATGGTTTACTAAAAGCTGTTAGATAATGACTTGCTATTTTAGAAAATATTGTTTCTTGCTCAAAAGAATATCCATTACAAATCTGGAATAATGTAAACCAACAGATACTAAAGACTAGAAAAAAAAACTTATCATCTTTTTTTATTTTAGAAAAGAAACCCATTTTATCCCCAAACAAACTATGTTTTTTATGTTTTAGTTTTTTAATGCGATGAAAAGTAAATTTAGCATATTATTATGATATTTTCAAAAAATTAAATGGGATTTGTATAAAAATAAAAAAGCACAGCTTCCCAGAAAAAAAACTTTTCCAGTCAACTGTGCTGTAAATGAAGGGTCTCTTAAAATTTTTTATTTCAAATTCTTATTTTT
>SDBT01020223.1_pt1 | contig 10415 bp, 9 predicted proteins | sample 2277101 | NCBI WGS metagenome assembly SDBT01 (sample SAMN10404973, study PRJNA504765) | marine sediment metagenome | isolation source: marine sediment core GS10_PC15, 103 cmbsf | place: Arctic Ocean: Southern Knipovich Ridge | collected 2010
ATTATCATCTACGGCCGGACGATCGACGCGGTCAGCGAGGGGATGCCGATCGACGCCGGCTGCCAGGTCAGGGTGATTGAAGGTAGGGCAAATAGGGTAGTGATTCGCCCCGTAAGCGACGAAATCCCGTCACCCGACGCCGACGACCCCATGCGGAGGCCGATCGACGTGGTTGCCGAAGATCCGTTCGAGGAGGAATCGCCGTCTTGACATTTCTTCTCGTAAGGGCTAAACAGGCGGCAGTTGTGAAATTGTAGCCACAGCCGTGGCCACGGGCGGCCCGCCTGTGGACGGCCGCGGCACCAGGCAGGCGGGCCGCCTGCACCACGAAAAACGTTGAAGGAGCACGACATGTTCTTCGCTGCCGACGGATTCGACTCGGGCTTGATTGTGATAATCGCGATTGTCATTGCCGCTTTCTTCGGTTTGATCGCCTTTCTTATCTTCGCCCGATACTTCCGCTTCTGGATCCAGTCGAAAACGACCGGGGCCGGCATCGGCATCCCCGATCTGCTGGGTATGACTTTCCGCAAGGTCTCACCCAGCGTGATCGTGCAGAGCAAAGTCATTGCCGTGCAGGCGGGCATCTTAGACGAGCATGGCGTGACCTCCAAGGCCCTGGAGGCCCACTACCTGGCCCGTGGCAACGTGCCGCTGGTGATCCGCTCGTTGGTGGCCGCCTCCAAGGCCAAGATCGATCTGGATTTCAAGCTGGCTACGGCCATCGATTTGGCCGGGCGAAACGTGCTCGAAGCGGTCCAGACGAGCGTCTATCCCAAGGTGATCGACGTGCCGGCCCGAGGCTCCGGCCGGGAATCGCTCGACGGTGTTGCACAGAACGGCATCCAACTCAAGGTCAAGGCCCGGGTTACGGTGCGGGCCAACCTGCAGCAGTTGATCGGCGGGGCCACCGAGGACACAATCGTTGCCCGGGTCGGTGAAGGCATCGTCAGCGCGATCGGCTCGTGCAAGTCGCACGGCGAGGTGCTGGAGAACCCCGACCTGATTTCCAAGATGGTGCTCGCCCGGCGGCTCGATTCGCAGACGGCCTTCGAGATCGTTTCGATCGACATCGCCGACGTCGACGTGGGCGAGAACATCGGTGCCCGGCTGCAAGCCGACCAGGCCGAGGCCGACATGCGGGTTGCCCGGGCAAATGCCGAGGGCCGCCGGGCGATGGCCGTTGCCGTGGAGCAGGAGAACATCGCCGAGATCGAGGAGAGCCGGGCGAAGGTGGTCGAAGCCGAGGCCGAAGTGCCCAAGGCCATCGCCCAGGCCTTCCGCGACGGGATCCTCGGGATCATGGATTACTACAAGCTGCGGAACATCCGCGCCGATACCGAGATGCGGTCCTCGATCGCCAAGGCCGGATCGTCCGACGCCACGGAGAAAGGAACCGCAGCATGATGCCCTGGCCGCCTCTTTGGGCCATTGACATCGGCCAAATCATCGGGATCATCGTTTTCCTCCTGGTCGTCGTCGTGCCGGCAATTGCGCAGATGCTCAACAAGGCCCGCCTGCAACAGCAGCAGCGGCGTGGCGGTGGACCGCCGCCGAATGCTCCCCAAGGCGTCCAGGCGGGTGGACGACAAGCAAACGTCGAAGACGACATCGGCGAGTTTCTACGCCGGGCGGCCGAACGCCGTGGCGGCGCCGCAGCCGCTGAGCCACCGCCACCGGTCCGTCAGCCACCGGTCCGCGAGCAGCCGCTCGTCGTGGCCGAAGTGGCCGAAGATGCACCGTTGGGCGGGCAGTTGCGGGAGCATGTGGGCGAGTATCTCGATTCGAGCAAGTTCCAGCGCCGGGCTTCCGAACTAGGCGACGAAGTGGCCCAGGCCGACGAGTTGATCGAACGGCGGCTCCACCAGAAATTCGACCACGAGGTCGGTCGTCTCTCCGGCAGGCCGGGTGAGTCGGCGTTCGCGCCCCGGACCGTCGAGGCCCTGGAGCCCGAGGACCGCACGAGCGAGTTTCCCCCGACCGCCGCGGTCGGCGTCGCCGCCATGCTCCGCGATGTCGATAGCATCCGCCAGGCGATCATCATCAGCGAAATTCTAAACCGCCCACTGCAGCGCTGGACGTAGGGGGGGACCGAATACGATTTCAGGTCCCTCCGCCAACTCCCTCTTGACTGCACGGACATAATTCGCGATGCTTCTTGCCTGGGACGGTCCGGCAGGTTCGCTACGGTGTGTGTTATGCAAAATCACGAGTTGGAACAGTTCCTGGGGGATATCGAATCGGACCGAGTGGAGCGGAAGGCCTCGATCTCTGACCGAGACAGGATTCGGCAAGCGATCTGTGCGTTTGCGAACGATCTTCCCGACCACCGACAGCCGGGCCTGTTGTTCGTCGGCGCAAACGACGACGGCACGTGTGCCAATCTGCCGATTACCGATCAATTGCTCCAAACACTCGCGGACGTGCGATCGGCCGGAAACATCCTGCCGTTTCCTGCGATGACCGTGCAGAAACATGTCTTGTGCGGCTGCGAGATGGCCGTGGTTGCCGTCGAGCCGTCGGACGCGCCTCCGGTCCGTTTCAATGGACGCACATGGATTCGCGTCGGGCCGCGGCGCGCTACGGCGAGTGCGGAAGAGGAACGTCGTCTAGCCGAGAAGCGACGTTCCAGGGACTTGCCGTACGACTTGCACGCGATGACTTCGGCCTCCGCTGACGACTTGGATTTGGACGTTTTCGCACGCACCTACCTGCCGAGCGTGCTCCCTCCGGACGTATTGGAGGAGAACGACCGATCGCCCGAACACCAGTTGACGGCGATGCGTTTCACGGCGAGCGAGCCCCCTCATTATCCCACGGTCGTCGGGTTGCTGACGATCGGGAAGAGTCCGGTCGACCTGATCCCCGGTGCCTACGTGCAGTTCCTTCGCATCGACGGCACGGAACTAACCGATCCGATCAAGGACCGGAAAGAACTTAGCGGGCCCATCCATGACGTGTTGAGGCAGTTGGACGAGTTGCTGAAGCTGAACATCACGACTCCCATCGAGTTGACTTCGTCCTCCGGCGAGATTCGGCGGCCCGACTATCCGCTGGTCGCGCTGCAACAGTTGACTCGCAACGCGCTGATGCACCGAGACTATCAAACGAGCCATGCTCCGGTGCGGGTCACGTGGTTCAACGATCGAATTGAAATCCAGAATCCCGGCGGGCCTTACGGTCAGGTGACGCCCGAGAACTTCGGAACGCCGGGCATCACGGACTATCGCAACCCGCATCTCGCCGAAGCGCTGAAGAATCTCGGCTACGTTCAGCGGTTTGGCGTCGGGATCCAACTGGCGAAGAAGGGACTCGTGGAAAACGGCAACCCGGAGCCCGAATTTGTCGTCCAGCCGAATCACGTTCTCGCGCTGGTCAGGAGTGCGGCATGAGCACAAAGGTCATCGCTTTCTTCAATAACAAAGGGGGCGTGGGCAAGACGTCGCTCGTCTACCACATTGCCTGGATGCTTGCCGATCGAGGTCTCCGTGTGGTAGCGGCGGACCTTGACGCCCAAGGCAACCTCTCGGCAGCCTTCCTGGAGGAGGAGCGTCTGGAAACGCTCTGGCCCGAGAATCAGAATCAGCCCGGCGAAACGATCTATGGAGCCCTGCGACCACTTATTCGTGGCCGGGGAGACGTGACGGATCCCCACTTGGAGATCATCGACCGGCACCTCGCGTTGATACCGGGTGATCTCGCGTTGATACCGGGTGATATGGCCCTGTCGGGATTTGAAGATAGCCTCTCTGAAGTTTGGCCAAAGTGTCTGGATGGGGATGAAAGGGCATTCCGTGTGATTTCCGCATTCTGGCGAGTAATGCAAAGTGGGGCAGAAAAACATCGCGCGGATGTGATCCTGGTCGATCTGGGACCTAATCTCGGAGCAATCAACCGGGCAGCCCTGATTGCTTCTGACTTCGTGGTGATTCCGCTGGGGCCCGACTTATTCTCGCTTCAAGGCCTCCAAAACCTGGGGCCAACGTTGCGCAAGTGGCGCACGGGGTGGCAAGAACGCATTGCGAAGAACCCCGATCCAGACCTCGAACTGCCGAGTGGACAAATGATGCCAATCGGGTATATCATCATGCAGCATTCGGTCCGGCGTGACCGGCCGGTAAAGGCCTACGACAAGTGGATCGCCAAAATCCCTTCGTTCTACCGGAAGTTCATTCTCGACAGGCCCGAAGCCAATCCGCCGGTTGCCGCTGACGACAAACATTGCTTCGCACTATTGAAGCACTATCGAAGCCTGATGCCGATGGCTCAAGAGGCTCGCAAGCCGATGTTCTTCCTCAAACCGGCGGACGGAGCCCTTGGCGCACATACCTATGCCGTCAAGGATGCTTATAAGGACTTTCGTAAGCTTGCCCAAGAGATCGCCCTAAGATCGGGAATCGACTTCCCTTAGACGACCAACTCCAACTCGACGACCTATATGCAGAGGACTGCGACCCATGGCAGCAATCAACGTAACACTCGGCGAAACTCGCATCGGTTGGATCGGCACCGGAGTGATGGGCTCGAGTATGTGCGGACACCTGCTCGCGGCCGGGTTCTCCGCGACCGTCTATAACCGCACCAAGCAGAAGGCCGACAAACTGCTGGCCGCCGGCGCCCAATGGGCCGACGGGCCCAAGGCGGTTGCCGAGGCCTCCGACGTGATCTTTGCCATCGTCGGCTACCCGGCCGACGTCCGTAGCGTGTTCCTGGGCGACAACGGCGTGCTGGCCGGTTGCAAGCAAGGGAACATCGTGGTCGACATGACCACCAGCGAGCCATCGCTGGCCGTGGAGATCGCCCAAGCGGCCGCCGCGGTCGGTGCCCACGCCGTCGACGCGCCCGTCTCCGGCGGCGACGTCGGAGCCCGGGAGGCGCGGCTGTCGATTATGATCGGCGGCGACAAGGAAGTGGTCGACGCCTTGGAGCCCTGCTGGACCGTGATGGGCAAAACGGTCGTCCATCAGGGCGGTCCCGGCGCCGGGCAACACACCAAGATGGTCAATCAGACGTTGATCGCAAGCAATATGATCGGCGTTTGCGAGGGGTTGCTCTACGGCTACAAGGCGGGTCTCGATCTGCCCACGGTAATGAAGTCGGTGGCCTCCGGTGCGGCCGGCAGTTGGTCGCTATCGAACCTCGGCACCCGGATCATCGACAACAACTTCGACCCCGGTTTCTTCGTCGAACACTTCATCAAAGACATGGGCATCGCGTTGGACGAATCGAAGCGGATGGGACTCTCGATGCCCGGTCTGGCCCTGTCCCATCAACTCTACCTGGCCCTACAAGCCCAAGGCCACGGCCGCGACGGCACCCACGCGTTGCATTTAGCGCTGGCCTCGCTGGCGAACGTCGATTGGAAGAACCGGTAAGGGGACTAGCATAGGGGTGGCTGGGGTCGACCTGCGAGGAACGAGCAGGGAGCCCCCAGATCGGTTGCCTCTGCGTGCTCGTCACCGGGTACCGAGCCGGTTGAATTGCAGTGATAGAGACTGCTGTTTCCGTGTGGGGATTTCCGCGTGGGCCTCGTACCTCGACCCAGCCTACCTTATCAACGTGACCTCTACACCCGAGGGCCCAGTTTTCGGCCAAGCCGCTCCAGGGCCCGGCTGCAATCGTCTTCGGCGAGATGGACCTGGATCAGACTCATGGCGGTGGTGTCGTTCCATGCGTCGCGTAAGGCCCGGTCGAACTGGCCCTCGGTGCGGACCTCATAACCGGTTCCGCCGCCGAGGACCTCCGGCAGCTTGTGGTACTGCCAGGGATGGACTTTGTTGAACTCGAAGTCTCCGGCGTGCAGCAGCCGTTCGGTGCCGTAGCCCTTGTTGTCGAGCACGATCACTATCGGGCAGTAGCCGCGGCGGACGATCGTGGAGAGTTCCATGCCGGTCATCTGAAAGGCACCGTCGCCGACGAGCACGACCGGCCGCAGTTCGGGCCGGGCGACGTTGACCCCTAGCGCGGCCGGCACCGCGAAACCCATCGAGGCGTAGTAGGCCGGGCTGATGAACTCGGTGTGGCGGTGGATGACCAGGTCGCTCGACGCGAACAACGCGTCGCCCACGTCGGCGATCACCACCGTCGAGTCGTCCAACGTCAGGTTCAACCGCTGGATCAGCCGTCGGATGGTGATCGGCTCAGCGTTACTGGGGGTGACACTGGGGCGCAACTCGAACTCCGGCTCATCCGGCCGTGCCCGTAGCGGGATCGTCGGTTGCGGGGCCTGCAAGTGGCAATCGACCAGTCCCTTGATGAAGTCCTCCAGCAGCACGCCCTGGAAGTGATGATGGCTGATCCGCAGTTCCTCGCTGGTGGCGTAGATGCACTTTCGCGGATCGAGGTTGGCGGTGTAGATACCCAGGTTGATGTCGGTCATAAACGCACCGAGCAGGAGCACGCAGTCGCTCTGTTCGACCAGTTGGGTGACGTTCTCGTGGCCCATGGCGCCTTCGTAGATGCCGGCAAACAGCGGATGCGTCTCGCCGATCACGCTTTTGCCCAGCATCGTGGTGGTGATCGGCACGCCGGCGCCTTCGGCCAGGGCCAGCAGTTGGTCTTGCAGTCCGAAGCGGTGGATTTCCACCCCGGCGACGATCACCGGTTGCCGAGCGGCGGCGATCAGGCGTGCCGCTTCGGCAACCGCTTCGCTGAGCGCGTCGGCGTCGCTGACCGGCTGCTCGCTATGGGGTGTGTGCGTGCCAGGCGGGACCACGCCCACCATGTCGCGGGGCAACTCGATGTAGCCGGGGCGGCGATATTGCACCACCGAGGCCAGCACCCGATCGATCTCGCGCAACGCCGTGGTTGGATCGTCCAACTCGGCCGCGGCCGAGCAGAACCGGCGGAAGATCGAAAACTGCGTGTCGAAGTCTTTGACCTTATGGTGCAGCAGCGGATTGTTCGTCCGCTCCCGCAGCCCGGGCGAACCGCTGATGACCAGCACGGGCGATTTCTCGGCGTAGGCCCCGGCGATCGAATTGCACAAGCTCAGCCCGCCCACGCAATAGGTGATGCAAACGGCCCCCAGACCGGTGACCCGGGCGTAGGCGTCGGTGGCGAAGCCGGCACAGTCCTCGCGAGTGCAGCCGACCACGTTGATCGGGCTACGCTCGAGCCGGGCATAAAAGTTCAGCACGTAGTCGCCCGGGATGCCGAACACGTCGTGTACGCCGTGGTCCATCAGCCGGCGGATGAGGTAATCGCCGATGGATACGCCGGAGACGGGCCCGCTTGTGGCGACTTGCGTGGCCGCCGTTTCGATTTCCGACATCTGTGCCTCGATTTTCTGGGGGCTGATTCCACGGTCTACTGCACTTCCGCCTGCTGGCGCAACCGAATTCGCGACGGGGCTCGCAACTCGATGCTGAGTCGCTCTCGCTGTATCCCGATTTGATAGAGTATCTCTTTGAGTTGCCGGACCTCGGCTCGCATCATGTCGAGATCGACCGAGGTTTCGCTCAACCGCACGATCGCGTGCCGTTTTTGCGCGACGTTCTTGGCGATTTCCAGTTCCCCCTCGGCCAGCGCGGCAGCCCGGGCTTTCAACAGGCGGAGCTCGGCTCCGATGTCGGCCCGCTTGCTTTCTCGCAGTTGCTCGCGGAGACGTTGGCGACGGGACTCGATCAGCGACTCGACCATGGCCATGTCGCGTCTGAGCTTTGCGGCCAATTGCGTGCCGGCTTCCGGCGTGGCGACTACTTCGAGATCGGCAAGACGCTGCTGGAACTGGCCGACGATTTCATAGAGCACCTGGCCGATGATCGGATCGGAAGCTACGAAAGTGGCAACCTCGGCGTCGGTAATCTCCAGGGTGTCGACCACCTCGAGCGCGGCCTGTTGCACTTTCAGATCGACCGAGATCTGACTGGCTTCGGAGCGGACCTGCAGAAGCTGACGCCGCGAGTCGCGGTACTCCTCCAACGCAATTTGCTGATTCAGATCCAAACCTCCGCTTGCCGAGGTCCCCAACTCTTCGGCCAGATTTTTCAAGTTGGTCAGGCGCTTGCGGATTTCTTCGTCCTTCACTGCATAGGCACTGTCGAGTTCGTTGAGCCGTGTCCTCTTCTTGTTCTTCTCTTTCTCGACGATTTCGGTGAGGTAGGCCCCGACCAGGGCGTTGACGATCGGGGCCGCCTCGCTGGGCGGGAGGCCGGGCAGGCCGACTTGCATGATCTCGGAATTGTCGGGAAAGGTCACTTCGAGACGGTTTGCCAGCCACTCGGTGGCGTCGCCATGGCGCTGCTGCAGGTCCAGCTTGCTAATTGTCGGATCGCGCAGCGCGACCCCAATTACGAAGTCGCTCTTGAGAAGCTGTCGCTGCGTGCGGCGCAGTGCGTCATACTCGTCCGGGTCGACCGGTGCGGTGTCTTCGAAAAGAATCGCCGGCTTGCGCGAATCTACCTGCAACAAAGCGGTGGCTGGGGGCGCGGCGGCCGTTTCGTCGTCACCCGGACCGGTCCACGAATCGTCCGGCGAACCGGCAATCCGGCCGAGCCAGACGGCGGCCGCCACCAGCGCGACGGTCGCGGCCAGGATGGCACACAACAGGCAAAGCCCCGCCACGGGCAGACCGCGGCGGGGGGGATTGTAGGAGGCCGTGGCAGCAGTCGGTTCGGCAACGCCGTCGTCGCCCGATGAATGAGAGGTCATGATCTGGTCCTCGCCACTGAGATTATCGGTCGAACGGTCTACTGGCAATTATACCCCGCAGATCGGCTGGCGTCCAAAGTACGGACCGATTCGATCTGGCGGGATTTGTGGCGTCTCGTGGGCCCGAGACGACTATTCGGCCGGTGCTTCGGGTTGCTCGGAAGCGATCCGCTGGGAGAACTTCCGCCAGGTGTCGATCGAGCGGCGGAGGTTGTCGCGAACGTCGCCCTTGATGCCGTAACACTGCAATCCGACCGGGCCCGTGTAGCCCAATTCGGCGAGCGTCTTAACGACCGGGTAGACGTCGAACGTGCCGCGCCCCAGCGGTTGAATCCAGCGATCGAGTTGGGTCGTGTTGTCGCGGTCGGCCCCGTTGATCGACACGGCAAATAGCCGCGGGGCCATTTTGCGAAGCACGGGTATGAGGTTCTTCTGCTTATCGGTCCGCATCCAGTGGCAGAGGTTGAACATTACGCCGACGTTCTTTCGGTCGACTTTCTCGGCCACCCGCAGGGCGTCTTCGGCCCGTTCGAGCCAATCGCCCGTGTGTGGATAGAGCGCCACGCGCGTGCCCGACTCGGCGGCCATGGCGGCGATTTCGCGGACGATTTTCACGGCCTGCGGATCGTGATCGGCAGTGGAGGACGGCTTGCCCTGGATCAACAGGCCGAGCATCGTGCGGCGTCCTTTGAGCAGCTTGACGACGTCGCCTAAGGCGGGGTTGTAGGCCGGCTTGTTCGGATCGAGCGTGGCGCGAACGTAGATCTGAAACAGTTCGAGTCCGGCGTCGTCGGCCGCTTTGATCGCATCTTGAGCGCCGTTGAGCCAGACGTGGGCCGTGCCGGCGTAGCCCAGTTCGTTGAGCAGCTTCTCCCGATCGGCCGGCGTGCGATACTGAGGGTCGTGCGTGCTGACGCACAGCGCGAAGAAGGCGTTCGTCGGGCGAGGTCCTTGCCCGGTCGGCTCGGCCGCGATGGTCGGACAAGTAACGGCGGCGGCCACGGTCAACGCGACGGCAAGTACAGCGATTGTCATGGTAGGTATCCATCCGTTCGAGATGCGTGTTGCGACGCCATCAACATAAAGCCATCGTAGCAATATCTTAACGCGTTGGATACCAGTCCCTTTTCGATCGGACGTAGCGAAAAAGGGCCCAAGAAAAAAAGATGCCGCCGGGTAGCTGGAGAGATTAGGCTACCCGGCGGCGGAGGCAGTGTTCACATGGTTGCCACGCAATGAGCAGCACTGGGAGGATGCAGTAGCCGTCATCGTCGCGTGTGCATATTCTACGCGGCCGGACCGGCAAGGGTTCGACAAAAAAGGAGAATTCCCGTAACCCATTGGCAGAACGAGAGTTATGGAATTCCGCCAGGATTTTTCAACGGCGATCATCGTTGCGCGGGCGGAGAATCGCCAAGGCTATAACGATGGGTACCGCGATCAGGAACCACTTCGGCCGCAGGGCCAAGACGACTGCCAGGGCGGGAATCGCGGCCCACAGCCAGGCGGGCAAGCGGTGAATCTGCGGATAGGCCAGCCACAGAACGGCCATCAACGCCCCCACTCGCCAGCAGGCTGCATTCAGGCCCGCAAGCAGACCTTGCCCTTCGATCGGCCAGAACGCCAGCACGACGCCACCGACCAACAATACGATCGCAATGATTCCGATGGCGTGACGTCGCATAGAAGACATGACCGCTAAACCGTAGACGCAACAAACCTCCAGCCCCCCTCCGCCTCAATCCCGTCGGGCGTCGAGCGAG
>SDBT01020224.1_pt1 | contig 10415 bp, 11 predicted proteins | sample 2277101 | NCBI WGS metagenome assembly SDBT01 (sample SAMN10404973, study PRJNA504765) | marine sediment metagenome | isolation source: marine sediment core GS10_PC15, 103 cmbsf | place: Arctic Ocean: Southern Knipovich Ridge | collected 2010
AATATCTCTAAAATTTCATCTATTTTTTGTGCTATGGTGTGCCATCTAGTAGACGACATATGTTCAAAGAGATTATCGTAACCATAATGCTCAATGCTTAGTTTGTTTAGTTTTCCTATCTCAAAGTCATACATACGAGGATAGAAACATGATAGGTCTGTATCATGAATCATTTCATAATAGTATATTTCGTCTGCCAGTCGTTGTGTCTCGCTGGATTTGACTATTATTGACCTAGTTTCATCAACCCTAAACTGATTATAGGCTCTCGTCGTATATTTCTTCATACAATTCCTCTATTGAAATCAAAGTTAATCCGTTCTCAGTAACAAACTTATTAATCTCACCACCCTTTGCCATTGTTCCTCTATCTGTCATTATCTCACAAATAATAGCAACTGGTTTTAATCCCGCTAATTGCATTAATTCAACAGAAGCTTCCGTATGTCCTCTTCTTTCTTTTAGTAGTCCTGGTTTGGCTCGTAGAGGGAATAAATGTCCTGGGCGATTTAGGTCAGTTGGTTTAGACCAGTCATCTAAAAATACTCCAATGGTGCTTAGTCTGTCTGTCACAGCCATTCCGGTTGTAGTTCCCTTTACCGCATCGACGCTCACAGCAAATGGTGTCTCGTTTACGTCTGTATTGTTTGTAACCATAGGGGGTATTTCAAGCTTATCGAGTAGCTCTCCCAAACATGGTACACACATCAAACCCTTAGCCTTATTGATAGTAAAAATAAGGTTTTCTTTGTTGGCCTTTTCTGCAGAAAGAACTATATCTCCTTCGTTTTCTCTATCGTGTTCGTCTACCACCACTATTGGTTTGCCCGCTCTAAGTTCATCTATGGCGTTTTGTAAATTTCTATTACGCATTGTTTTTCCTTTTCGTAGTAGTGTCTCAACCGACACTTGTTGGTTTTTATCTTTAACCCAATCTTTAAAATGTTGCAATTCTTCGGGAGTTCCAAAGGACTTCATATCTTCTATAGGATAGTTTAAAATTCTTTTATTATAAGCGATAGCAAGATTAAATACAGACCCTAAATAAAATTCTCCACCCTCCTTAATATTGAGAGCTACTAATTTTTCAGCATAATGAACAAAGTCTGAACCTTTCGACCAATAGAAGCCACCAGCTAAAGCTATGTCTGACACTGGATTTTTTTCTACTAATGAGGTAATGAAATTGCGTTCATCCACCTGGGCAAAACACCAATGAGACCTTCTTTGAGCATCTACAAAGGTAAAGGCTGCTCCGTCTATATCTGGATTATTGAGTAAGGATTCAAAATCCTCGTGATTCCAGACAAAATAATTGTCACAATTTACTATCAATAGAGGCTCATCGTTATCTATTGCTTCTTTAGCCAACAGGCAGGTTTCAACTTGTCCATTGTTGTCTTCTGTTGCTACATATATATTACCATCATTAATTTTCCAAATCATGGTATCAATACCATAATTATCTATATGTTCTTGCCTAACCACATAAATAAACTCACCATTAATTTTTATACTGTTGGTTACTTTGTGAAACATAGGAAGCCCATCCACCTCAATAAGAGGTTTGGGTACATTGATATCAGAATTTTTCAGCCTGAGTCCTTTGCCTGCCATTGGAATTAATATATTCATTTTATTATTTTACATCCTCCATTAATAGATAGTAATTTTGTGCTAATTTCATCAGTGTATATTCCAGCCTGTACTATAACAGCGACATCATCTAAATCTTTAATAATACTAGATGGATACGTCATGAGGTTTGTTCCATATAGGCATGCATCCTGTTTCATATAATCGTTGTCTATGATTCCTATGAAATCTTTTTCCTCTAAACCAAAATACAATAGATATTGAGAGAATACATGACAACCAAACAAAAATTTATGTTCATATCCTTTAATGGATTCTTTCAAATATCTCGCATTAAATAGATGATGCTCTATAAAGCGAAACCATCTTTTTTTATTTTCTTCATAGTTATTCGATATGGAAGCAATGGTATTATATGTTTTCGCAAAGGTAGCAAATATATTATGCCGATTATAATGAACACTGTTTACCCAATCAAACCCATTTATGTTCATTAAGTATTGTAATATATAGTTATCTATTTGATATGTATGTTCAAAATTCAAACCATTTGTAAACTTATCTTCAATAAGATTGGTTATATCAGGTAGAGAAAAAATTACTTTGTCTCCTACCTGAAGATTGTTATAAAAAGATTCCATGTAATCATTGGGATTATACATATGTTCTACAAAATGAGAACTAACAATTGTGTGATAGCCATAGTCATTTCCAGTTGTTTCTGGGTCGTAAAACTCTTCATTACATATAACGGTTTGCTTACAGGAATCATAAATATGTTTATCATATACTATGTATTCTTGAGCAGGAGATACTTGTAAGACTTTATTGGCTATTTTACCATTGCCTCCTCCAATTTCCATAATTGGTCCAGTACTATTCTGTAATATGTAACTGGCAAAGTCTTTATTGTGTTTATCCCATGTTACGCCTATGGCAGGGTTATGAGGCTTATCGTATAGAACATCTAATGCAACCAAATCTTTTAATTGTATGGTTCCACAAGATTTACAAATGTTCCATGTTTGGTCTTTCCGCCTATCTTGGGCAGTTGAAGAACCCATGTATATCGGAAAATCTGTAAAAGTATATAGGTGTTCTATCTCACCATTACAAATGATACATTCATCTCGTAAACTCATTTATACAACCTTCGACTAGGATTTTGTGTCAATCCATCTATATACTTATCGGTACATTGATTGGTTGCAAAATCTGCCAATTCCCACCAATAATGATTTTTAACAATAGTTCTTTTCAAGCCTGACTGAGAAATATGATATGCTTTTAATCTTTCTGGATGAAATGCTTTATTATGTTCTAAATTATATTTTCGTATTTTATTGAATAAACTAGAATAGATATCCATAGCAGAAGATGTTCCATAAGCGAATCCACTACTTACTCCTCCAAAATCCCAAATATTTGGTATGTATACAGTCGCAGGCTCAAGCTCTAATTCCTGATTAGTAAATTCTCTATAAAAATAGTAATCAGTCCTAGCTCTTATCACAATATCATAAACAAAATTATTATTATATTCATATTGTTGTTTTAGATTATTACAATGCAAAACATTATAATACTGACTCAATATTTGTATCGGTTTAGCCCGAGGTAAATTAGGATTATTTATTGCTTTAGTTTTATAGCTACTCCATATTTCTTCTTCAATCTCTGTGGTATATGGTCTTATGATATATTGCTTAGGATTATAGTAACTTACAATGTCTCGCGCAGATATATTGTGCTCATCATCACTATAGCCATAGAAAAATATGTCAGGATTTAGTTTGTCTAAAATATATTTCTTTAGATAGGGAAAAGTATACTCCATAGTTCTAGGAAACCCAGATAAACAAATAGCAACTCTCATGTTAGATATACCTCCTTAAAAATAGGCATAATCTTTTCTGGGTAATATTCTCTATAGGCATTCCAGTCTAAAGTAGGAGCTGGTACAAAGTTATTCAATATATCGAACAAGTCTTGCTCATTATTATAATACATTCCTTTACGACCTAATATATAAATATGATTACGTTGTTCTGACCCGTTCCAAGTTATAACCGGCTTATTCCGTATAGAAAATTCTGCACACGATAAACCAAAGCTTTCACCCTCATATCTAGAATGAATCATGGCATCGCATGTATTGATAAATTTGGTTTTGTACTCCATATCAGCAGTATCGGTGATATGTATTATATGTGGATGTTCATAAAAGTGAGGAGTGTGTTGGAAAACAAAATAAATATCGTTTCTCTGTGATAATATGTTTCGTATAACTTTATTGACAAATGGTAGACTCCATGAATCCAATCCTCCATTTCTACCAAATACTATAGCTTCTTTGGGAATATTAAGTTCTTGTCTCAAATCCCCATCAATGTCGGGTAGGTCCACCATATATGGAACAGCAGGTATCCTGCCTTCTGAATACCGTTCACTTAACCAGTATGAACCATAAGCAAACACGTCACCATGAGCCTCTGATTCTGGAACTATTCCTATGGCCTGAATCAAAGTCTTACACACAGAAGCCATTCGTCCATCATTTTTATATCCGGCTTTGGTGATATAAATAGCGTCACAGTTTGTATTAATTAGTTCTGGGTCTAAGTCATCAATAGAGTTAAGAGCCACACATTGGAATCTACTGAATTTCTCTATTGTAGTTGGATGATTAAGTTGGTGCATTTTGTCATAAAAGATAATAGATTCATTATTCAATAGAGTTTCATTGTAGTACGCATAATCGTACATAGCAACCGTTGTTCCACGCAAACATAAGTGGGGCTGATAAAAACCTATCCTCATACTTAATCTCCTATCTTGATGAATTTTTTATGCAACGCTATTTCTTCCAGACATGCAGTGTTACCGAATTTATCGTAGAGATACCATCCTATGGTATTCATTAATCCATTGTCTAATTTAGTGTGTTGTTTCCATCCAAGCTGTTTGATTTTATCAGTACATAATGTATAACTATTAGTTGTTGAATCTGTACTAATGTCAAAATCATACGAAAAAGATTTATTGAGCATATAAGCTATTTTACGAGCCAAGCGTAAATTATCTATGGTTTCGTTGGAAGCAATATTGTATTTGTCACCAGGAATCGCTTGGTCCATCAATAATATCAGAGCACTAATCAAATCATCAATATACAAATATTGCCTATGGGGTATATTCTGCTCTGATTTAGCATATACCTGTAATATCTTACTATTTAAAACTTTGTCTATAATTACTGAAATGTATTTGTTCGGTGATTGATAAGGACCATAAATATTTGATATATTACAAATAACAATAGGCAAACCATAAGTACCATAAAAGGATTGACAAATCATTTCGCAAGCGGCCTTGCTTCCTGCATATGGACTTATAGGATATAATGCTTCATCTTCTACATGATTATGATTGTCTATTTCTTTAAATACATCACAAGTGCTAAGAAAGAAAAACTTTTTTAAATTACGACAATATTCTTTAGTATATTCTAATATCGCTAAAGTGATGTCCACGTTATTGGATATATGATAAATAGGACTTTCTATAGAATTTTTAATACTTGTATCAGCGGCTAAATGAAAAATGTAATGTATATCTTTGAGGCCAATGCCTTCATTAAATGACGAAATTATATCGTATTGGGTGTTCTCTTCTAAATATTTAACTAGTGCTTTACCAATGAATCCATTGCTTCCAGTAATTAAAATTTTATTCATTATAAATCTCTCATTGTCGAAGGATAAAGGCCACACTGAGAACCTTGAGTAATTAATGTCGGTTCCCACCAATATACAACCATATCATGTACAAATAGTTGATAATTCAACTGAAAATCTATAGGTAAAACATAAGGAAAAAATGTAGAAAGTATTTTTGTAGCAGCTTTTTTTGTAATCAAAAAAGAATCCGTACATTTCGTTGCCGGGTGACATTTATGATAAGCTATTTTATCTGTGGTAATGTGTTGATTATCTATGTGTAGGTTGCACCCATCCCCAATAAAAATTAAATCCCAATATCCAGGTGTGTTCTCCAAATTATGGGTTAGTTGTTCTTTAAAATTATTTGTAAAAATTACGTCATTTTCTAAAACTAACGCAAACTCATTAGCATTTCTAGATATATTTAATAGCATCTTATAATGCTTAAAAGTAAGAGACTTTAACGCTCTAGATAAAGGGTAAAACGGAAATAATTTTTTATAATCTAATAAACTATTTCGATAATTCCATAATGACTCTGATTCATAATATAAATCTAAAAAATAATCATCTGGTTCATTTTCAATCCATGTAACATTATAGATACCGATATTCTCAAATCGTTGCATTAACGCTGTTTTTCTATCTTCCTGTGGTAAATAATGTGCTACGTATATATCTATCATTTTTGTAATAGAACCCATGTCTGAGCCTGATTCACTAAGTTACTATCATTATGGATATAATTACGTTCATTTTCTATCTGACTTTTATCTGGCCAAGTATTGTGTTTAAATATGTATTCGATATACTTATAATTTCCCCAATATCCACATTCTAATACTTCAAATCCTACGCTTTTTGATAACATGCACAACCCAATAGGTGTAATCCCCCAAAAATGAAAAGGAACCATATGTGGTATATTGATAGTGGGTACAGTTGTATATAAGAATCCTCCTGGCCTTAAATGGTTAAACAAATTTTCCATAGCCATAAACGGATTGTAAAGATGCTCCAATGTCTGATTGAAAATAATCATCTCAAAATCTTGTTGGACATTCATGGTATGTAAATCGTTATCACCATAACGATATTCACAAATAACTGTACTATCAGCCTCAATATAATCTAGTTCTGGGTCGGTTCTACAAGTAGCCAATAATGTCTCTATTCTTTTTAGTTTGTATTTTTCAACCCATTCTTTGAAATCTATAATAGCCGCTACTCGTGGAAAATCTTTACCTTTCCAGTATTCTTTCTCATCATCAGTAAATTGGTTATAGCCCTCATTAGCTCTCTGAAAATAGCTGGAGCCTTTTGCTACATGTTGAATATAAGTATCTCTAACTTCTTGCTCTGTAAATGTTCTCATAACACCATTCTTTCTAAGAACTCCAAAACATTTTTAGGCCACACGGAATCGGGCAGTATATTGTTTGGAAATACTGGTTCATTAATCATATTTCTATAGAGGGAAAGGTTTTGGTCTATTTCCATAACCCTATCTACTAAATCCTCACCGGATAACTTATTAGCATTGATAAAAGCCTTTTCATTAAATTCTTCTGTTACTCTATCTGACCCCCAATATATAGGTATGCTTTTAACACTGAACGGATGAATCAATTTTTCAGTAGTGTATCCGTCTCGTTTACTGTTCTCTGCTGCTATGGTAAACCTAAATCGAGAGATAAAGTCAATTTTCTCTGTCTGGTCTCCTCTTCCGCGTATTTGGTATGTGGTATTATGACGTAGTTTGCCAGGACATACTACTGGCTTGTATTGTTCTATCAAACTAAGTATGTCTAGTCTCTTACCAGAAACATTTGCAAATAAGAAGTTACAAAATTCACTCTTCGTAGGACAACCAATAGGATATGGACTACATACATCATCTAGTGGAATTAAGTATGATGGGTCTCTTTCTCTATCAAAATCTACTTCAAACCAATTAATAAAAAACGCCCATAATGGAAATCTATAATTCCTTGGGTCATCACTGTAATCAAATGATAATGCAGCATCGGCCTTACCAATACTGTATCTAGGATACTCTATTGAGAGCGGTCCATCAAAATTGGGTGAGACATTCTCTCCGGTGAAAAATATCTTTTTACATCTATGATTATTATACCTTGCTCTCTCGTCTCGTTTCGCATAATCCACAGAAAAGAACAACAAATCGGGGTCGTTTTCATCTATCCGAACATCGTACTTACTGTTCAATAAGTGAAAGAAGTAGTTATCTTCTTTTTTGAAGTTGGGCCAGAAATCTACAAAATTTATTTTTAGCATTAGCGTCTATTCCTATGATGATTCACAACACAGGGCAAATCATTGTCTCCTCTTTCAAATAGCTTTGTTTGGTCATAAACGTAGTAAAAACTATCTCCCCATTGTGATAAATCCTTTATTAATGTAACGTCGTGATGAATACTTAATAGACTGAGTACGCTCTGGTCATACCGATGGTCTAGAAAGCCCTCATCATTCTCTAAACCACAAGTATTAGGCATATCTGTTGATATCCGTGCATCAGTCATATGCTTTAACCACTCACTAAAAAAAGATAAAGTAAAATCTGTCTTTCTATATAGGACATGAGAAGCTGTCAGTTGTTCTCCTTCTATATATTTTTCAGTATTCATGCCCATATAATAGAAACAATCTCGCTTCGTATAGGTTTTATTTATATGATTTCCACGAAACAATATTAGACCTCTTTTTTCGTTTAAACATAAGTCAAAATATGGTGCCATATTACCAGTGAAAGTACAACCAGCATCAGAATAATGTATTATATCGTCATCATTAGCTGCTAGTAGTGTTGTGAGTATAATATATGGTTTCCATAGCCAGTATCCTGCTCCTAGTGGCTGATTAAGTATATCGGCATGTTCATTCTGGAAATTACTATCTATGGATGGCCTATCATATTCAATCACTTTATCAAAACCAGCAACCGATATTCCGCTCTTACTATTTTGTTTTCTGGATTGAAAATAGGTTAAGTCGGCATAATTGATTAAGATTTTCATTCTTCTACCTTTTGAAACGCTGTCAAGCAATAAACGGTTATAAGATAACTAAGTTTCTGCTCAACTATTAATTCATCTGCTAATCTAGACGGTCCCTCCCAATGATGAGGGCCTCCACGATTTGCTGCTGAATCATGTAATAGCAGATATCCTCCTAATGCTAATTTAGGATACCAATCATCAAAATCTTGTTTAACGAATTCATATCTATGGTCGGCATCAATGAATAAATAATCAAAGGGTTTATGAAAGTGTCTTATAACATTAAAACTATAATCGTTATAGAATGTAAAATTATTACAATTTGCCATATTGGCTTGAATTCGTTTTCTATCTCCAAGTACATTAGCATTCATAGAATCTGGTATTATGGGGTCTATTCCATATATAGGTATATTAGGATTACCTTCGCACAAAATTCGAGTGGTGTGTCCATATAAAATTCCTATCTCTACCCCTCCTACACTACATTGTTTAATAAGGTCTCTGTGTATATCCTCTTCATCTACTGAGTTACCATAGATTCCGTTTATAGTCTCAAAGTTATATTTATTATTCAATTCCCCATACTCCTCTGTTATTCAAATATGATTGACTAAAATTTTGTATGTCTTTTGCTGCCCTATATGGTTCCCCATAATGGCAATCTAACGACTTAATTTCGATTTCATAATGTTGCATATAATTATAATAGATTCTAGATGAGTCCATTTTAGTTAATCCGTTATGTGAAGGCTTCTCAATACATTCGACATTGATATCTGAATCAAAGTGAAAATTACAAAACTGAAATATGTTATCTACGGAAGATAATGTCAAGACATCATATATTCTCTCTGGATAATAAGCCGGATGGGTATTTTGGTGCCAAAGAACGTTGGGTTCATCAAAACAATAATCTGGTAATTGCCGAAGGAAAATCAAATCGGGTCGAGTGCAAATAGCTAAGTCAAAGTCTTTTAGGTTGTTATGGAATGGGTTTAGTTGATTGAGGGCATCTACATAGAATTTGGCTTGATATCTCATAAATGAATTAGAAATTGACGAATCAAAATATCGTATATCACGGTAAGACCGAAAACAATCAGATAGATTATCTATAAACAACTCATAGTTAAACAGTCTTATATAATCCGTCTGTAATTTTTCTTTAACATAGTCTATACTTAGAATTTCATTGGGATTATTAACCTCACTGGGATATAAAGAACAACCACGATTGTCCCAAAAGCAACCGACTATAGTTACATCAAATGTTCGACAAAACTTTCTCCAACTCATTTGAACATGCTCAGTATCAAAGGTGCGGAGTTGTCCTGCTAACAGTAATAATATCTTTTTCATAAGCACCTTGTAAAGAACTCAAAGTCTAGCTGACGAATGTTGAAATCGTCCCAGATTTTGTGGTATAGTTCTGGGGTCAAGTCTAGACTATTAAACTCTGACCAATCGTTAATAACCAATAAAGGTATGCCTAGTTTCACGAACCAATTAGCCATCACGGATTGAGTAACTATCGGAACAGCCCCCATATAAATAGCTTCCCAAGTTTTATGACAATCAATTCCGTTACCATTAGGAGATATCACAAAATAAGATGCTGCCATTTCTCGTAGATACTTCCCCTGTGTTTCTTCCGTAAAATTGTTATGTGCAATTGGGTTAGCAAAACTAGGGTATTTAGTCTCAATTTCCATATCAATTTGCGATAAACAAAACTTTCGTTCCAGAGGATTAGTGGCTACATTAAAATTAGCATAAACCATAGTTTCTTTGGTTGGCTTAAATATATTTGCTGCTATTTGTTTACGAAATCTATTAGTATTACCATGCTCCCATTTAGGATTAGCAATACCAATAGGAATCGGAGATATGTGTGGATGGTCTACATCTACGTTTTGAGCATACCAATGTCTAACAACATGATTATCAAATCTTTCTAGTAATAAATCTATTCCTTGTATTATGTTTCTATCAGAGTTATGTGTAAATAATACAAACCTATCAGGAAGTTTAATTTCTCCTATACGTAATCGTAACATAAGTTGAGCTAAAT
>SDBT01020225.1_pt1 | contig 10414 bp, 10 predicted proteins | sample 2277101 | NCBI WGS metagenome assembly SDBT01 (sample SAMN10404973, study PRJNA504765) | marine sediment metagenome | isolation source: marine sediment core GS10_PC15, 103 cmbsf | place: Arctic Ocean: Southern Knipovich Ridge | collected 2010
TTCAAATATAGTGTGAGTAAAACATCCTAGCGGACTGCCTTCTGAACTGGAGAGTAGTATGTTAGTCTGCGAATGGATTAAGACCATGAAATAATCAACATTGAAACGAGCTGGCAGTTTGACTGTCAGCTCACTTCTCTTATTTTTCTACAAATTTCCACTTGGTGTCTTTGCCGTGCCAGAGGAACTCATGAAGTTCTTGAACTGATGTGAAGTGATATGACTGTCCGAATTACGTCACTATCGCCGGATGGTCGGGACTTCCCTTCAGACTTGCCTACGTGATCGTTGACTGTTGCAAGACAGCAATCGCTAACGAGATTCGTAACGCTGACGGTTCTTCTCGCCTACGCCATTATTTGAGTTACTGGTTTCCTATCAAGAAAAACCAATGAATTAAGTAGGAGATTACTGTAAGTTGCTACGGGATTACATTGGGTTGTAACGAAATATGATAGATGCAAAGTGTGGAGATGTTTTGTTGTTTGGAGGAATTTCCGAGAGTTTTTTAGACTCGTTGGAAAATCTCTATAATAGACCTCTCCTAGAAACCCAGTTCGGTGCGGTTCACACGTATGCTATTTTTATAACAAAACAGAGGAAAAGAGTCCTAATCACTGATCAGTTCTATTATCTAATTTGGAAGCCTTTTTTTGGCCTTAGATGGCTAAAGTTTGAGGATGTCAATGATAGCTATATTCGCCTAGAGGATACTACCGACTTTGACAGAATGAAACCACTAAATGTCGATTTAGGTTTGGGAGAACTTGAAGTCAAGCAAAAACACTTCAACAAATGGAGAGGTGACACACTCACTAACAAACTAATAGAGTACCTTCTACGTCAAGAAGTGACCGAGAAATTCCGGCATCTCATGCACGAAATTGCAGAGGGTGTAGAAAAAGGGAAATATAGACCAAAAGGAATATTGAACAGGATGGCTCTACGTCTGATTAAGGAAAGACCATATTAGAGTCCTCCATGAACTGCAGAGCTTGAAGACGCGCAAAAAAGGGAGCATTCGATTATAGAGGATCTGTCGTTAGATATTAGAGTGATATGCTGAAGAGGAATGAAGATTTGTTTTGTCTTCAGATGAGTGATTCGCGATTGCAACATCGAAAAGTCGGACTGGTTGAAATTGAAGCAGGAAGGGATTGTGCATACATTCACGATCGCTGGGTGGTCGGGAAAGAGTAGCCTCAAACGCTTACCTTTCGTTCTAGCCTATGTCATAGTTGACGGATGCAATACAGCGATTGCAAACGAGATTCGTAACGTTGAACCCTGGGACCCTGAGTTTGGCATGCCCGTCAAGGTAGTCTGGAAGCCGAAGGAAGAGCGTCAAGGAACTGTTACGGATTGGTGGTTCGAGCCCGCAGATGGTTGGAAGGCAGGTCCCATGACCCCACAAAAGGAGCGAATGAAGGAGCTCTGTCAGCCGGTCATTGACTGGGTCAAGACCATGAAGTAATTTCGAATTGAACGAGCTGGCATAATGCTGTCAGCTCACTCTTCTTATTTTTCATCCATTCATTATTTTCTTTTATTCAACATGCTTCAAATGCGGTGCAGAGTTTTTTCTGTGCAAGAAAAAGGACGCAATAAGAGCCGGCAGGAAAGTACATACAACAATTAGACAACCCAACCCTACTATCAGATTATTATAGATACAGAATGAAACGTAGTAAGCGGATAGTACAATTGGACCTAGCAAGACCAACGCCTTCAACTCCATATCCTCACTAGAATATAGGTCCACTAGATTTCCCTTAATTAGGGGTGAATACAATAATGCTGCTAGGGGTAACCAGAATAGCAATCCTGTAATGATCAGATTTAACGTAAGATATGAAGTTGGTACAAATGATGACATCCCATTTTCACCTGACCAAACCGTTGTTGAAAATGGAATGAATAGTGTTCCTCCAACTGTTATAGTCCCTTCTGTAAACTCATAGTGTACCCAGGGTAGTATTGCACCTAAAAAGAGTGGCACCAAAGGTAGAACACGACGTTTGAAACCAGGTCGAGTATGCAATGGAAGTAGGGAAATTATGATTGTTACACCCAGCATAATACTCGATATCAGCCAGATGAGCTGCCCATAATCCAAGATAAGCCCGCCAATAGCAATACGCGAATATGTGACTGTAATAGTCAAGGTAGAATTTGGTTCGAGATCTTGAAGGAGAATTTGCTTGGTACCTATTCTGTTGTCAAATTGATATATGTCATCCACTCTAAATTTATGTTCGTGAAGTGGTCTAATTCTGATGTCAAGATATGAAGTTCGATAGAGGATGAAGTAATCTTCATTTGAATCGAAGCGAACCTCGTGATAATCTAGTACTGATACACTTGTGTAGGGGAATAAGGGGTTCATTTTTACATAGAGTCTTCGCACTGAAATTCTTGCAGTAACAGAAATACTTTCACCTGGCGATAGCGTGAAGTTGCAGACAGTTCCGCTAGTTGACGACATCAAAGTACCTCTGTTCCATCCTGCATATCCTGTGTAGTTTCCAACAGGTAAGAAAAGTGTTTCATTTGTTCTATATGGTCCATATGCAGAAGAGTGGTAGGTATAGTTGTTTGATGTTGTTAATCGAAATGCTGGATAATATACTTCCCTGCTGTCATGTCTATTCATGCCACCTATTTGATTGATGTACTTGTTTTCAAAGATGGATTTGCCATCCGGTGCCTGTATGTCGAAAGTTACCGGGTAAAGATCTTCTTGCGATTCTACCGAAACTACTACATCCCCGACTGTAACAGTTGAGGGTTCATGTACAACGATATCAATTGACATTTTTAGTCGAGCTATCCATTCTGAGTCAAGAACGTATAGATTCTCTATAAGTGGTGAAATCGATATCTCTGAACTCTCACCAGCTGACAATTCGATTTCAGTCATTCCACCCTCTCTCGAGCTAATACTTGGCCATTCAATGAACCTAACATAAAATCTGATAGTGACGTTTCCTTTCAAAACTCTTACATTTGTATCAATCATCATCTGAGTATAGTTAACAACTGGAAGACTAAGATAACCATCGTACCTTACTCTGGTACCTGCTGGTGAAACTTCCATATTCAAGGTCACACCATCCTGGCTTTCGTAAGCTTCACAATCATTGCTGAACCAAGGATTATGCCACTCGATACTCTCACTCATTATTGTGTCGTTGAAAAGTATAAGATTTCGAACTGGTGTAGACCCATTTTTCTCAATAACACATCCGCTTGTGCCTTCAATTGGGTCTGTTTCCACAGTTTCATTGGAGGAAGGTTGTGTGAGTTCTATTGAGAGTATTGGTGAACAAGCGATGATTATAATCAAGACCGTGATAACGATAATTTGAACCTCTCTTTTATTCAAAATCTTCAAACCTACTTTTTCGCCTATGCCCAATATTGATTGTGTTCTGAAACTTTATTATTCTTTTCAATAGAAAAAAGGATGATCAAAGAAACGAGATGGCATTTAGCTGTCAGCTCACTTCCATTATTTTTCTAGAAAATTACCACTAGTTTTCTTTTCACCTTCAGCAAAAGAGTGAGAATGGGGTATCCAAACAAGCTTTTTCAGCGTATTTTAGAGGGAGATAGGAATTCTAACAGGTTTGTCGGAGCTAATTGACTTTGAAAACAAAATACTTGCTTGTTTCTTTGATTTTTATTATATTACTTATGCCTGGAGCTATTCCTTCTTCACCAATTCAAACTGATGAAAATGTGATGGAGAGTAGTTTCATTGAAGTTCTCGAATCTCAACCAATAGTTGCAGATATCGGTGGTGAAGATCCGCTGATTACGAATGTCATACGTAATGGTGGCTTTGAAGATGCGGACACTAACGGCGGTCCAGACCACTGGCTCGAAGTGGGATGTGGATTGGTAGTTCAAAATGGATCGTACCAAGAATTAGTACATGGAGGGGCTTCAGCAGGTCGTCTTCTTGCCAAGGGCACATCACAATTCTATGGTAGTGCTCAATACAACGGCTTTTACTCTGTAGCTCCTAGACCGTATTTAGAACAGAATATCCTTTTCGATTTCTTTTACTACATTGAATCAATTCCCATCACTGCTTTAGGGACAGATGCATCAATAAAATTGGAAGTTCGATTCTACAATGGTATTTTGACTCATACGATTAATTATTGGTTATCTCACAGAAACAGCTTAGGTTCAGCAAATTACACCTATCAAGCAAATTTCCTGTTGAACAGCTCAACCACAACTTGGGTCAACTTTGATAGAAACATCACCAGTGACTATGAGGCAGTCTTTGGGGCTGTGGCTTCAAACATGTATGTCATTAGCAGCGGCTTTACAGTATGGTCTCCAAGCGGCTCAGATACTCCTTCTGACTTTATTCTAGACGATGTTACACTACAGAATTCTACTGGTTATGATTTCATCACCAATGGTGATTTTGAAGCAGGTCCCTCTAGTGGTTTTCAAGACTATCAATGTAGTCCCAGCTACGCACTTCTATCAAACGACAATACTGAGGGTGTGAAGTCTGTCAATATGACTGCCAATGCATTGGTTGACTCTGATGAATCCGAACTAACTCTACGACATAGTATTGGATATCCCGAGGGTTACTTCGTTGACGGACAAGGAACGGGACTTATTGAGTTTGATTGGAAATATACTGATGCGCCCTCTGCAGACACTGACCAATTCGCATACTTCTATGTACACGCAATGAATGCTACACAGCAGTATACTTTCTACTGGTATCTTGGTCGATATCAAGATGATAGTTCTTTTACAAACACTAGCGATACTTACTATATGCTGGCTGATGGGTTTGGAAACCGTGATACCTGGGAGCATCAGACGATTAACCTAGCTGATGCATTCACTGAGTTGGGAATTGTGAATGTAGCAATCGATGTTCTTGAATTCTATATTGGAACTGGTCAAAGTGCAGGTTCTTTAGTTTCACTCCTGTTGGATGATTTCAGTTTCATGGACTATCCAGCTCACGATCCCGGGTTTGAACAAGACTGGATTTGGAATGCTGGACAGGTATGTACTGGTTGGGAACACGTTGGTAACCCATACCCTTGGCAGAATCGAACAGATGTCAGTCACACCGGTGATTGGGCCGGACTGCTAGATGTAACCAGCTATGCAACCTCTGGTTTCCTCCGTGACACTTACTTACAACTTGAGAAAGACATCTACACATCTTTCTGGTATCGCATCAATTCTGTTGTTAATTCAGGATCAATGCACAACTATGCTCGAGTCGATTTCTTGTTCGATGACAATTATCATCTGGAGTACTATCTTGGAGGAGCTGCTAATCCCGCTACTATGAATTCAAGCCTCATAGCACGATATTATGCTGATGACTATAGTGCAACTGGAACCTGGTTGAATCTTGTACGAAATCCTTGGAGAGATATGTCTGCAGTGTTTGGAGAGTCTAATTGGAATATCACTAATATTCAGCTCTACGCATACGCTGAAGGAGCAGCATCAATATCAATTATCTTTGATGATGTCAATTTCATCCGTGACACACATGGGCCAATCGTATCCTCAGTAATGCATACACCCACAGTGCCTACTTACTACACACCTGTGACAATCACAGCTGATGTTACTGATAATATGGAGCTAGCAGAAGTGACCCTTTGCTATAACAATGGCTCTTGGTATGTGGTCGAAATGACTGAAACGACAAGTTTTGAAGCTATAATTCCAATTGCACCATATGGAACTCTGATAGAGTATTATGTGAATGCTACAGACTATGGAGGATCTGAAACTGTCAGTTCTTTAGAAAGCTATGTAGTCACAGATGACATCAATCCAATTATTGCTGTTACGTTTCCCGCAGCAGATGATGTGGTCAATGGAACCGTAATAATACAGGCGACGACATCTGACCCAGCTGGTGGGAGTGGAATCGCATTTGTTGAGTTCTGGAGAAATGTATCTACACTTCTTTTCAACGATACAGTAGCACCATACGAATATGATTGGGATAGCCGGACAGTTGCTAATGGAGCATATCTGCTAACTGCAGAAGCAACAGACAATGATGGTAACACCGCAAATGATTCAGTCGCCGTAACTACAGATAACGATTTTACTGCACCTGAATGGACAACTATTCCAAGCAATCAGGAAATCACAGAAGGAAACGCCTTCAGCTACCAAGTTGGTGCTTCAGATCTTTCAGGTATCGGAGGTTATGCAGTTAATGACACCGTAAATTTTGCTATCGATTCAACAGGATTGATAACAAATCTTACAGCTCTTGCAGCTGATGAATATGGTCTTAATGTGAGTGTGTGGGATATCCATGGCAATGAGAAACATCAGGTGATATCAATCACTGTTTTACCTGTTTCCACTACACCTACAACAACTACAACGCCCACAACGAATACGACCCCCACCAGTTCGACCACATCTTCACCCCCAATTGACACTTTGCAATTGATAGCCATTGCTGGAGGAGGTTTACTCATCCTCGTTGTAATAGTTGTTATCATGCGTAGACGTGGTAGCTAAGAAAATGTATGAGTTGGTGGTTTTAGGACTGTCAGCTCATTCTTCCTATTTTTCGAGCCTTGCGTTATATAAAACAATCATATAGCAATACTTCCAGTCAAAATATGGTTAGTGAAGTTGACTAGAATAAAAGAGATTGATTTCAATCGAATCCACTTTTCATTAGCTGGTAGTGGTAATCCATGGCGTTCTCTAACTAGAACTCGGGTTAGGATATTGAGGAAATTACATGATGGTGCAGAATTGAGTGAAGTTGCTAGTCAACTTGACTTGACTTCAGAGGAGTTGAATACAGAAATACACCCGCTTCTGGATGCTAGTCTTGTGTTTGAATCCAATGGTCAATTCATGCCCTCTTTCTTGATTGTAGATGAAGATGAAACCCAATTGGTGTACAATCATGCAAGTACTTTCAGTAAGAATCTAGCTGACATAATAGATGCAAATTTTGAGGATATTGAGAAATCATTCAAGCATTTGGAATTAAGTAAGGATTACACATTTGAAGATCTTGCGTTTCTGTTTGTTGGTGGACGTATTATCGACATCAAATTTCTTGACAAGCTCTCAGCAGGAGGACGCATCATGCCCCCTGCTCCACCACGACCCAGCCCAGACAAACCTGATGCGCATTACTATTTTTGGATGATTGAGGGAGAAAAAAAGCATCTCGGTGAATATGGTTTGGAAGATATCAATATGCCTTGGCCCTCTTGGTATTACTTCTCTTTTGGTCAAAATCTAATCAGTGGAAGTCCAAATAAAGACCGAGGAAAAATGGAAACAAGATACAAGGAACTCGTAGAATCTGGGACAATAAAGAATCCCGAAACCCTCGGGCGAAGCTTGGGTATACCCATTGTTTCTTCGACTGATTCTAAGAAATGGGCAGAAACAGCTGATGAGCAAGCTGACTTGTTGTCATTGTGTTTTGAAGAACACGAAAAATCGATTAAAGCGTTGCATACTGATCTTAAAGCTGGAGAATACTCTCCCTATAGTCTTGGTGAATTCTATTGCTGGTATGCCCACATAGCATATAGTGTAGCAATTGACATTCTGGAGTCAAAAGGTATCCTTCATGTACCTATGGAACGGTTTCAATCAGCATTGTGGTACAAAGAGCGAGAACGAGAAGGTGTTCTTGTAGGATAATAATACTGCAGCCAATACAACAGAGAAAGAGCGAATGAAGGAGCTCTGTCAGCCGGTCATTGACTGGGTCAAGACCATGAAATAACTTTGAAGATGAAAGAGTTGGAAGTCCTAGGACTCCAGCTCTCTCTTCCTATTTTTCTACAGATTTCACAAACTCTTCAAAGGTGATTCCTGCTTGACGCAAGATGGAGCGTAATGTCCCTTGTGCTAATTCTTTATGATCTGGAACGATTGCAATAAGATTCCTTGGTTCTGCAACTTTCTTCAAACGTACATGGGAACCTTTTCTCCCCACAATCTCAAATCCACACTTTGAGAGATATTTGATCACTTCCTTACCAGAAACCACAGGTGCCTTCAAGGTGAAGCCTCAACCAGTGTAATGATTGGTTTATCTGTGAGTGGTGGTCGAATCGCATCGTCATCTTCAAAATACAGTTCCAAGGCTTCCTTGAGATTAGCAAGAGCCTCTTCAATTGTTTCTCCTTGACTTGCAATGTCTACATCGGGCGCAAGAGCAACGTAGAACTTTTTCTCACGGGTAACGATTGCTGTAAATAACATCTGTATCGCACTCAAATTCTCTTTATTGTCTATTAATCTTTACCAACTGTTGTATTTGAACCTGTATACAGTTGAAAACCAGTGCTATGACTCCTGAAAAGGAGCTCATGAAATAGCTCTGTTTACCAATCATTGACGGGGTCAAGACCATGAAATAACATTGAAATTGGAAGAGTTGGAAATACGCCAAATGTATATCTAAGAACGATTCGTAGGCTAAGACATCAATTTACTATTTAGGAGTTGTTTGAAATTAAGATATGTGCAAAGTGCGGGAAAGCAAATGATGTGATGCGAAAGTACTGCGCTGGCTGTGGAGCTTCTCTCCTACTGAAGGAAGAGGACCCAATACCAGAACCAGAACCCGTTGAGGAACCAGCGGATGAACCAATTGCAGGAGCCCCCAGCTTCTCTGAGGAAGAACGACTAGTGCTTCCTAGCGAGGTTGCTTCTGAACAGGTCGAACTTGAAGGTGATGAGCCTGAGGCCTCCGCAGTGATTGAAGAAACCCCCCTCTCCGAAGAAGTGAGCATTGAACCCGAAGAAGAAGTTGAGGGTCCTAAGTCTGAACAGATGAGCGATGAGGAGGGTAGGGAAGTAGTTAAGGATATTCTTGAGAAGGTCAAAGCATCAGAGGCTCGTACCCAAGGTGAAGAGGTCATTGAATCATCGGACACCGCTCTAGAACCTCCGCCATCGGAACCCTTGGCGACCGATGAACCATTAGTCTACGAGGAACCAGAAGTTGAACTTGAAGTAGAAGAGCCCATAATTGTAGAAGAGCCAGAAGCTCCAGAAACTGGGTTTATTGCATTTGAAGAACCATCTGAAGTAGCTTCAACATCGCCGTCAGCTGAAAATGCTGAAGTGTCATCTCAATCAGTTGAAACTACTGATGTGCCTGTAAGAGATGAGAAGATTAGGGAGATAGAATCAGACATCAAGACTTTCAACATTGAACATGAACAGCTCAAGTCGGAGTTAGACACGCTTCACTCTCGTCTTGATGAAGAGGTCGAACGATGCCATGTCGTTTCTGAAACTAAACGCACCCTTGCCGAGAGCGTAGAACGTGAATTGAATCTTGCTAAGAAAGAGTACAACGAAGCTAGCAAGGAGTATAAGACCGCGGAAAATCGCCGGAAGAAAGAATTGTCACACGCTGAGAAGCGGATTCGTGAAGTGGAGAAACGACTCAAGAAGGCTGAGGAGTCTAAAGACAAGCGTATTCGGGAACTTGAGAAGGAGCAGCGAAAACGCGAGGAAGAAGCAGAGAAAGGCTAAGATATTCTCATGAAGATCTGGGCAGAGTTAGATAAAATGAGAGGAAACCTTGTTGTTTCCTCATCTCTATTTTATTATCTATAATTTTCTTCGCTTTTTTATCTTGTAACCACGCCTGTCGAGCATCATCCCAGTTCGAGATCCTGAGAACCTATGTTCGTACTCAACGGCACGAGCTTCATCATCCGTTTCGAACGCAAGACCTGCCTTGGCTGCAGCGAGATTCTTCCCTTTGGGATCGTAATGACCTCTTCCACGCATGCTGGGTGCAAAGTACAGCAGCGCTGCAACAAGCACAACTAATCCTACAATTACGAAAATTGCTAGCTCAAACATTTAGACCACTGATTATTATTAGAATGAATGAAGATAACTATTCCCTTTGCCAAGGTGTAAATGCCTTCGTATTGTGGGGGAAAAAAAGAAAGGTAGGGAGAGCCAGAGGCTCTACCTTCGCTTAACGAATACAACAATAACGGCGACTACTAAAAGTCCCACGACGGCAGCTCCGATTAACAGAGTTTGATCCAAACCTGCTGGAGTGGTCGTTGTTGTAGTTGTTGTTGTAGTAGTTGAGGTTGTAGTAGCTGCTGGAATGCTAAGCTGGAATGTACTCGATGTGAATCCACCAGCAATGTAGTGACTAGCGTCTCCAGAGTTATTATGGACCGCAACATAAAATGGTATCGAACTACCAGCAGAAAATGCTACATCATCGGCAGTATTTCCTGTATCCAATGCTCTCTTGAATTCGACATTCCAGGCTGTTCCATTGTGAACCGATTGTGCAAGCACATCACCCCGACTTCCTGTTGGAACAACGGATTTGTAACCGTTGACGAAATTACTGATAGCTGTT
>SDBT01020226.1_pt1 | contig 10414 bp, 8 predicted proteins | sample 2277101 | NCBI WGS metagenome assembly SDBT01 (sample SAMN10404973, study PRJNA504765) | marine sediment metagenome | isolation source: marine sediment core GS10_PC15, 103 cmbsf | place: Arctic Ocean: Southern Knipovich Ridge | collected 2010
ACTTGCAATGCGCATTCAAAACAGGCGAATTACAATTATTAATTAGAACAGAGGATAAAAGAAATGCTTTGCTCTATTAGTAGTTTCTACTTAAATAATCATAAATAAATAGAAAATAATAGATAATTTAAAAAAAATGGTATTACTTTACATAAGATATATTATAGGACGTTGTAAAATTGAAAAAAAATATAAAATTCTCTGAACCCCTATCACTTATGTCATTCCCGTGAAAACGGGAATCTATTATTAAGTGTCCATTCCTTCTGTCATTACTGCACCTCTATGTCATCCGGGCACATTCTTTGCGTAATTCCCACACCCATCTGTCATTCCCGCTCTCTTTATGTCATTCCCGTGAAAACGGGAATCTATCTTCTGAATTTCTTTTTGTTTTTCTTCATTTCTCTCTGTCATTGCGAACTTGCCAAAGGCAAGTGTGGCAATCTCATTTTCCTTTATATCTTTTATTTTTTGCATTTGTATTGTTTCTTCTCACACTTATAGCTCACACAATATAACTATCCGCTATTCCTATACGCTAATTTGCTTTTTTCTTTAAACAAAAACTATAAAAAAACTATAATTATTACTTAGTAATTATTCATAAAATGCTATAAACCTTACAATCAAAGGCTTTTAAGGATTTTATTCTCTCTGCCATACTAATATTTCTAATTTCCTTTTATTTCTTTATTTTTCTTCCCCAACTTATAACCCATATCCTTTACTTCTTTCTTAACTAAATACTAACGACTAAATACTAATATAAACGCTATAACCCTTATAATTAAAGGCTTTGCGGAATTTTCAAAAACGCTCATATACTGCGTATATGAAGAAATTTTAGCTTGCCCCTTACGATTGTACCTATTTTTAAAAAGACCCCCCTTAAAATCAAAATTTGAAGGCTTAATTTTTTATGATTATAAAAAATCTGCTCCGTTCTTCACCGTAGTATTAATTAGCATTCTCCGATTTTGAGAGCTGGGCAAAGAGAAATTTTGCTTATAGGCAACCACCACCTTTTAAATATCCTGCCCCCCCCCGTAATGACTGTTAGAACCGGAGGGCAGGGACCGGCAATCCGGATAAAGGAATTGGATAGAAGTCCGGACCGCCGGGATTCAATTCAGCCCTTATCTTTTGCTTTTCCTTAAATAAATTAACCAATAGATAGCCGCGACACAAAGTGAGCCACCAATAATATTGCCCAAGGTAACTGGAATTAAATTGTTAACAAAAAATCCTTGCAGAGTAAGATTGCTTAATTTGCCGGTCAGCCCTGATGCAGCTACTACGGTAGCATTCCCCTTTAATAATAATCCCATTGGAATAAAATACATATTTGCCACACAATGTTCAAATCCACTTGCTACAAATGCCATAATAGGGAAATATATTCCAAAAATCTTTCCAATTATATCTTTAGATGCCACTGATACCCATATAGCTAAACATACCAACCAATTACAACCAATTCCTCGGGTAAAAGCTTCCCACCAGCCAAGGTTTACTTTTCCGTTGGCAATTGCTAAAGCTTCTGCTCCTACTGCAAAATTACCTGTCTTCCAAAGTCCTGTTCCAAACATAATCCAAACCAACAATAGGGAACCAAGAAAATTAGCTACATACACCCAAAACCAACTTTTAAACATTTTTCCTAGATCGCCTTCACGACTTAACACTTTTATTAAAATTAAATTATTTCCGGTAAATAGTTCTGCACCTGCAATTATAACTAACATTAGTCCTATTGAAAATACACTTCCAAACATAAATTTAGTAGAACCTACTCCAAGATATTTTGGCATATCATAAGTAGTTATAGTAGCTAATTCTGAACCAAAACCAATAAATACCCCAGCTAATATTCCTAAAAGAAGCATACGAGATATTGATAAATTAGATTTTGTCTTACCTATTGCAATCATTGCATTGGCTATTTCATCAGGTGAAAGAAATTCTGGCAAAATGTATCTTTTGTTTTTAACTCTCCGGGCAATCTTCTTAGAATCACCGTTCTTTAACTTCTCCACTACTTCCTTAATGTCTACTCCATCCTTTATTTTAATTGGCTTGCTCCTACAAACCGGACATATCACCATTATTTCTCCACTACGCCAGATCCTTCCACAATTTAAGCATTTATATTTCGGATACATTTCAACCACTTCCCTATGAATAGGTTTGCCGGTTATCCCTTCTACTGCTTCAGCGATAGTCTCTGCCAGGGTGGGATGGGCATCAATAGTATTTACAATCTCTTCGGCAGTAGCTTCCATAGATATAAAGCCAGAGCACCTTCGGCAATCAGGTTACTGGCATGAATCCCTAAGATGTGCACGCCCAAAAGTTCGAGAGTATCACAATAAATTATATATACTACTTCTCTCCAAATTTTATATTTAATAACAAACACATATCTATAGGAAGTCTTTATTAATCTGTCTTTTAAGCGGTATATTTACCCGCACATGTCCGTGGTAATCTATCCTTCAAGTAAATAAAAAAGACAGAGTAAGAAAATAATTATATTACTTTCTTACTCTGTCTTTTTACCTGAGAGATTCTTCCTAAAAATTAGGAAATAAGTCTTCAATTTAACTCTGTAAGGATTTTCCTAAAAATTAGGAGTTGCCCCTTCGGTGCTTTTTTGTATAAAGCTCTCCAGAGTTCTGTCCGGTAACAGTCTTTTTACCTGAGAGTTTGGATACTTTTGGTATCTTACCCCTTCGGCTCTTTTTCTTTTATGATGGAAAGAAAAAGTCTCTCCTGTTACCTTCATACAGACTAAATTAAATGGGTTTTTATATTGTATATATTATTTGCTAATTGATTATACCACATTTATTTTTAAAATTATACTTTTTAAAATATTTTTTAATAAAAATATCGATAAAACGCTGAAACCCTTATATATAAATGGTTTGCTCGATTTTTGAAGATGTTCATATACTGCATATATGGAGAAATTTTGAAGGGTCGCGTATGATTTGTATGTATGGGGTCGAAAGACCCCCCTTAAAAACGAAATATGAAGGTTTGTTTTTAGGATCAAATAAAAACCTCTGCTCTTTTAGCGAAAGGGTTTTGTGAAGTATTTGTATTATTTTATTTGATTGACTATACCACGTCGTTTAAAAAATCTTTAATTTTACAACTACTTTCATCTCTTGAGGATAAATATTCTTATCTAATGATCATCTAATGGAGGTAAAACTTTATAGAATATTGTAATATCATCGTCGTATATACCATGTTTATGCCAGTTTTTATTTGAAATTATGGAGCACCTTACACTAAATATTGTACCTACATTTTTCGCCTCTATATTAAGTGATATTTTTGTTTTATTATTGTATTTACTGATAGTATGATCATTGATAGACCATTCAATAGCATATGAAGAAGTATCGAAACTTGGATCAATTTCAATTTCTATTCCCAATGTATTTCCTGGCCATAGATAATTTTTATGATCTCCGTGTAATCTCCAAGTATTAAGGAGTAATTTTTCTATTTCATTTAAATGAATCGTATTGCCAAAAGAATCAGTTACCTTTATTATTCTGGGAATATTGAATTCGCGTTCTTTACCCATTTTAAAATAATGCTCCTTTAAAGAGTCAATAATATCATGACAATAACATATAACTTGTTCTGCCTGCCTATCTGAGATTGGGTTTGAATGATAAAGAGCATTTCTGGGATCTTCTAAACGAGTGAGAAAAGTTCGTGCTTCATTATTCCCATCGGGGAAAGCCTTAAAAAATGGAACTTTAAAAAACTTATTGTAAAGATCGTCTCTGCATATTACATATATTAAATCAGACAAGAAAAATGCATCTATCCATCTTGTAAATCTTTCTGGTTCTTGCTTAATTAAAGATTTTACTTTTTCCCTAATCTCTGTATTTATCAAATAATTATTATCTTTATCTTTATATTCTAAATAGTTGTTTCCATATTCCTTACTCAATGATTCATGCACTAAACGTCTTAACCAAATTTCTAAAGTTTCAATCTCTTTTTTACATATACTTCTTTTTTCTTCTTCTTTCAGTTGACTAAATGGCATTATTAACTACCCTCCCCTGCCATTTTGGTTGATTAGGGTTATTATTTGTCTTTGTAATGTTTCTATATCGGCTAACGATTCCAGCATATATAACGTTCGTCGATGGGCGAATGTCCTGAAAGGCAAGGCGTACCCGCAGAGCATATGCTGTTGTTATGTGATGCCCGGCGATAAATTTTGAAAGTGAATTTATGAAATTTGTCTACCTGATGCAACTTGAAATAAATTCTTCCATCCATTCTATTGTATCCTGATATGATTTTAAAAAATTATCAATATCCTCCCCACTTATTAGAACTATAATATTGTTCCCTCTTCCACACCTCATCTGTTCCACAAAACAACCGGATTCATAACCCATGGTTGCAACAAAAATACCTATCCTTGTAAGATTTGAGTGGTTCATTAACTTAGTTTCAAGTTCCCCTACAATTCTCGCTTGAACTTTACTACTCCAATTCTTACATTCAAAGAAAATATGTGGCGAGTTTAACGATATCCAGAATGGTCTTTCTATATTGTTTCTAAAGACAATATCAAGCTCTTCATTTTCTGTATTAAGATTCTTTTTAAATAATACAAAATTTTCGATTGTTACAAATAACTTGACAATAAACTCTTCCATTAATTTCCCTTTTTTCTGCTTATTTTTTTCTTTTTTACATTTTTCCCATATTCCTTTTAACTCTGTTTTGTCTAATGGTTTTCTGAAATTTTCCGTTGGTTCAATGGACTTAGCTTTTTCCCAGCCTACCGTGGGAATAATTTGTTGTATTAGCTCTTTTGTTTCACTTTTTATTTCACTTATCTCAACTTCAATATTTTTTAGATACTCAATAGCAGAAACATTATCTTTCTCAAAAACCGCGTTGATAAGCAATTCCAAGTTCTCTGAAACAATCTTTTCAGATGAAATGTTGTATTCCCAACTCAGAAATTTCGCTATTTTTAGCCCTTTTTTGATCTCTGTTTTGTTTATTTTCTCAGAGGGAAGATTTATTAGTTCATAGATTGTTTTATATATTGACAAATAAATTGGCTCGCGGAAGGCCCAGTCTGAAACGTCTAAAGATTTTTGAATATTTTCTATTGCTGTTTTAAGATGTTCTTTTCCAGTATTATTAATTAATCCTGCAGAGATTGCTAATCTCGCATACCCAAGCCCCTTAAAGAAATATGAGTTCCCGATATCAGGCCCCGTTTTTAGGTTTTTATATCTTTTTTTGTGTAAGTTTTTATAACATTCACTAGCTTTAAAATAAGATTCAAAATCCTCTGAATTTTCTTTTGCTTTTAATACAAATTGTCTGGCCTGGGCGTGTAGTAACATGCCTAAACCATCTTTCCCTTTTCGCTCTATTTCATCTGCTAAATTTTTAAAATCCTCTGATGAGTCCGAAGTATTCCATTTTATAATGAATAACTCATTTTTTGATAAATTGTCTTTAAAAACATCATAAATGGTTTTGTATATTCTCTTCTTATCATCAGGAAAACCTCCATGTGAATACTGGAATGCTGCATGACGTAGATTCTTAATAGACAGTGAAGGGTTCGTAATTATATTCTTCATTGCTATAGATTCGTAGATTTGAGCTACTCGTTTGTGATATATACTAATCTCTTTTCTGAACTTGTTTCTATCAAGTCTTCTATATAGACTCCAAGAAAGTTTAGTTAAAAACTGTATTTGAGTATCTAAGTTGTCAGATTCTTGAGCATATTGAAGTCCTTTATTTAGTTTTTCCACTATAGTATCTCTAAGTAAACTTAATTGTGTCCACTTATCATCTCTTTCGTCTATTTCTCCCTTTTCACCAAGTCTAAGACAGTTATACCAGAGTACTTCTGCATCATCATCTAATATTTCGCATTCTATATACAATATTTTTGCATCGCATAATCCTCCGATTTTGCTATTGTTAGTTGAAATAGATATACTCTTGGCAAGTTTCAAAACCTTTAATGATTCAGAGTAGCTTGATTTTTCAAAATATTCTAATGTTTTTAACAATAAAGACAATCTTTCTTCATCAGATTTTATTGATATTGCTTGTTTTTCATATAGTTCTCCAATTTCATAGTTTAACTTGTTTATTCTTTCTTCGGTTTCCCTATATTTTTTACCTATCTTCTGCTTTTTTTCTTTATCAAGTTTGACTCTTTGTTCATTTTCTTCTGAAACTAATTCGTAAATTCTTTTATTTAGACTTTCAATCCGGTTTGATAGTTTTTTTATTTTGGTATTATAATTCATGTTTTATCATCCTCATACTATGGTGAGCTTAATTCCATACGCCGAATTTCATATAATGTAAAATAACCGAATTACTTCGTTTATGCTACCAAATCATCATGTGAATTACTTCTTTATAATAATAGAATTTTCCTATATTCCTTATTCGACAAATCTTTTAAAAACCCTCTTTTTTAAAAAACTTATTTAAAACTCCCCTGCTCTTTTAATGCATGGGTTCTGGTAAGCATCTGTATATTTTATTTGATTAAATAAGATTGTAACAAGAATTTAATCATAAAGAAATTCATTTTATATCTATGAATTTTCCTGTAAATTGCGGTGTTTGACCATATAAGAGCGTGTAACTATTTTTCTTTAGGCTTTTTCTTATTTATTTTTTGATTTTTAGATATTTCGCCAGAAACAGACTGTAACCGGACAGAATTTGACCTGGCAATTATTTCTAATCCACCTAATATCCCAAATCCTATGATCCCCACAACTAAAAGATAAAGCCCACCTAGAATCAATTTGTTTTTTTCTAATGATTCTGATGTCCAAACTTCACTTTGCTTCTTACCAATCCATAAGAAATATTCTTCTTCAGTCACTGATGGATTTTTTTTCAAGTAATCTTTTGCATATTCTAACAGTTGATCACCCTTGATATAGGTCTGCCCATCAATTGTGATTGTTCCCGAATCCAATTTTACTGAATAGAATAATCCAGTGACAAGGCCCAAAATTATTAAAAAAACGAACATGTAGTTTACCCATTTAGTTGGACGAACTACTAGTAAAACAATTACATATACAGCAACAATAACCACTTTAGTCCAATTAACTAAGAATATTGGACAACTTAAAGATGAAATAAGAAGTTTCTCTATAGGAAATGCCACTTGAAAAACGCTATTTGATGCTAGGCAAAGAAAAGATGAGATAAGAAAATTCGCTATAAGATATAATTGAGAACTTTTAGCTATTAATTTTTTTATTGAAATAATATTTATCATTCTCTTTGTTTCCTTTATACGGGGCTAAGTATATCAATCTCACGTTCACTACGTCCATCATAACCACAAAGAAAAGGAGTTTTTGGTCCCAGTCTTCTATCATTTTCTGTCCAGATTAGCCACTTTCCTGCAGGAATCAAGTCAGTGGTTGGAGTACTCAATTTATCAAACTTCATTTTATGCTGTTCATCATCCTTTAAGAAAGGAGCGTACCAGACTATACAATGAGGAATCTCCTCTCCTTGTTCATTAATAGTGTTTACTTTTACCTCAACCCGTTCTGTATGACTTGTTTGAATAAGTCGTGATTTCAATTCAAGGTCAAGAGAAGCATCCAATACCGCAGAGGAAATGGACAATGGTATTCGACCAATACTTGCAAACTGTATAAATCTTCTAAATGCTTCGGCGTCATATTCTAAAGTACTAAGGAATAACTCGGAATAACTGATCTCTGAAGAGTAAAAGAATATAATCTCAGCATTCTCCTTTGATCGGCTAATGGCATACCATAAAGCTTCACCCATAGGATGTTCTGGTCTAAATTCATAATATTCTTCTGATATTCTTTGTAGAGCATTATCCATATCCATTAAAGCAACATTCATCTGTTCTTCTATCTGGTAGATAGTTAGCTCTTCTGCCTGACAAGGAAATAGCCAAAGTACAAGTACAATAATCAGAGTTATATATTTAATGTGATTTTTCATAATTTTCACCTCCTGAGAATCTATAAGAACTTAAAGTATTTTAAAGATTAGAAGAAATAATTTATAGTATTTGTTAATTGTTCTTGAGTAGTTTCTCCTGCCCTGCCCTTTTGGTTGATTAGGGTTATTATTTGCATAAATTTATTTCTTTATTTAAACCTTTCTTCTGGTTTATTTAATTTTAATTAGATGATTTCATGTATTTAAGAAGAAGAGACTATTAGTTATATAGCAAATGATGTAACAATTACTTAATTGAACTATTTAAGATTGATTTATTCCATAATACTTCAAAATAGCGTTAAGCAATACTGGTATAATTGTTTGTCCAATCTTTGGGGATATTAATTTAATCCAGGCTAAAACTTTATTCCCAAGTTTCCGAGTTTTACTTACTTTTTCTGTTGAATCTTCCTGAATGGCTTCTTCAAGTTTTTGAATTTCATTTTTATGAATTCCAATTGAAGATAAATAAACTTTTAAACCATTAAGATCATTTTTTAAAACATTAACGGTTGCTGTTTGGCTTACATGCTGACTTGCTTCAGAAATATTTCCAACATTACCGTATATAATATTATTAAAGACTTGGCTTACTCTTTCTGGAGAAATTTTTTGAGTTTTTGGAAAATCTTCTCCAGCATCAGGAGCTTCTTTTCCAATCTCAAGAACGAAATAAAGGATACGGTTCCTAACAGAGTCGATTAAATTAAATATTGAAGAATTCGGTATCACTTTCCAAGCTGACATACAATTCATATCTTGATAGATGTCCCCTCCTATATGGGCTACAAGATCCGGTAACCACTGTTCTTTAGGATTATTCCCTTTAGAATTTTTAAGAAGATTTACATGGTATCCAATAGGTTCCCTAAAATAACATTTGCTTAAATTTTCTCGATATTTTTTTGGAATACAAGCTAATGGAATTTCAGCGTTTGTTAAACCACTACCAAAAGGTCCCGAGAAATGACCTCTAGAAATAACTCTAATAATTCGATAATCAGGCAGTAAATTATTATTTTTATATCCATTTAATTCCTGATCAACCCACTTCTCAAAAGGTTCGTTACCCAATCGAACTGCTAGAACTTTACATTTGCGCAATATTACAGAAACATTCACATTATCATCAATTGCAGCCTCTTGTATATCACTTAATAATGACATAATAACCTCCTTTCTATAACCATTATACGACAAATCTTTTAAGAACCATTCTTTTTTGGGAAAATAATTTCAAAAAAACAAAAAATCCTACAGCGAAATACCAAAGGGTAGGATTAGAGTTTTTGTATGATAGACTTAATTTAAATAGGAATACATCCTACTTTTCCTATAATTTAGCTTTCCATTTTACGAGGTCTTCCTTTAGGACGTCTATCTATAATAAATAATACCTAAAGCGTCAACCACCCGGTTAAGAAACTCCTCAGATCCTATAGGTTGTCACGGTAGGACAGCCAGTCACCCGACTGCCCCCGCACAGATCCCAGCGTGCGGAACTATCGCACTGGGCTCTTCAGAGATACTCGCTTCCGTAAAAGACAAATTGATATTGCCTTCTTTGCTATTCCCTGCAGGGAGGTTTGTATCAGTCATCCTCTCTTTTCATCGGGTAGACTTACCTTATGTTAAGGAGCTTATAGGGTCTCCCAAGTTCTTTATATCTCTCTACAGACATGCCATGTGCCAAGACCCCGGCAGACCCTCTTTAGAATCTCACCATATGCGATTCTTTTGTGTAGGCTTCCGTTGCGAAAACGACGTCGCCATCTGCATTAATCTTTATTTACGAGGCTGTATTATTCACTTCAGGAAGTACGGTCTTCCCTATGGCCTATCTGTTTCCCTGTGTACGCTTCATCTAATGGTTACCCATTTTGATGCAACACTCAGTATGGGTGGTTGGCTAGACCTTACCCAACAGGGACTTTCACCCTGTAAGACATATAAAACTTCTTGGCGCTCTTCCACTAAAAATTACCGAATTATTGACTTGGTACACCTTCCCTATTTATCTAATTTGAAGGTGAAATATTAATTTTCTAAGAAAATGGAATGTGTTCCCATTTATTTAATGTTAAGTCATTGTTAGATTTTTTTAAAATCATCATTTTGATAATGAATATTTAAAAACTGAAGAGATTTAGGCCTTACCTTAGACTTAATACCAAGTAAATGTTCTGCTTTAACTTTTTCTGAAAATTTAATAAGTTTTTCTTTTGAAAAAAATAATTTAGGATACTTAACGATGTTATTTATAACATTTAATAATAGATCATCGGAAAATAATACATCCTTTATGCTAATAGCCTCTCTATTACCATCATGAACAAATTTACATCGTTTTTCATAAATTTCTCTA